>Ga0209123_1001769_pt1 | contig 20139 bp, 17 predicted proteins | sample BarGraIncu00431A_FD_184500 | JGI IMG/M metagenome (GOLD analysis project Ga0209123, IMG submission 184500) | Arctic peat soil microbial communities from Barrow, Alaska, USA - Barrow Graham LP Incubations 004-31A (SPAdes) (version 2) | ecosystem: Environmental > Terrestrial > Soil > Wetlands >... | reverse complement strand
TCGGTGAGCGTCACGCGGTTGAGTGCTCGGTCGAGCCGGACCGTGCGCCACCAGTGCCGCACGTCGGTGCGCGGGTAGGCGCCGTTCAGGTCGAGCCGCAGTTGCGCGTGGTCGTCGTCGACCTCGGTGGACACCGCTCGCGCGGCGAACTGGCGACCCGGGGACTGCGCGGTCCCGCGGATCTCTGGAACGCTGTGCCAGCTGCTCTGCATCGTCCAGATCTCGTAGCGATCGGGCCCGAAGGTCTGCGCGGTGTACGTCGGACGTCCCGCGTCGACGATCATCGGTACGCCATTGAGCGCGACCACGACGCTGCCGACGTCGTTGTGGTTGTGGTGCTCGCCGTTGTGGCCACCCTTGACCGCGAGGGTCAGGCCGCGGGGGGTACCCGCAGCCCCGCGCGCCACGAGCACCTCGGTCGAGGGGAGCCACACGTCGCGCGGGAGCGGAGAGGTGTCCGGGTCCGCCGCCAGCCAGGCGCGATCGGTCAGTGCCCGCAGCAGCCGGCCGAAGCCGTCGCGCTCGTTGGCCACTGGCGCGCCCGGTCTGCGGTGGGCCGCAGCGTGCCTGCGGGCATCCTCGTCGCCGACCCGGATCGCGGCCCGGTGCAGGGCGTGCCACGGCTGGTCCGATGGCGGGCGCGCGGGCCCGTCGGCGAGGTTGAGGTACCACTCGCCCCCGAGGTGCATCCGGTGCGGAAAGGCGACGGTCGCACGCAGGGCGAGAACCGCCGTGGCATCCAGTGCGCCGTCGGTGGCGTGCGCCAGGATTTCGAGCGCCTCGAGCGCTCTGCACGCCCCGTTCCACCAGTAGGAGTAGCCCTCGTCGATCGCACCGTCCAGCGGCAGGGATGCCACGTAACGGTCGATGCCCTCAAGGACGAGGGCCACCAGGCGGGCTCGCTCGGCCGGGTCCTCGACCAGGCGCAGCGCGGCGACCAGCACGTTGCCGTGGATCCACGGGTTCCAGTTGTGGACGTCGCCATCGAGACCGAGCCAGTGCCAGTCGCGGCGCCGGGCGAACGGCTCCAGCACCCTGACCTGCGCCTCATGCCGGATCCGCTCGCGCAGCCCGGGGAAGCGCTCGTCCAGCTGGCTGCCGAGCAGCTGGTCGATCCAGGCGAGCTGGCCGACCACCTCGCCGGCTCCCAGGTCGAGGAAAGGGTCGGTAACGGTCGGGACGACGGCGCCGTGAACGCGCCGCGTGTCGTCGTGGGCCGGCCAGCACCACGAGCTCTGCTCGCACAGCAGGGTGATGCCGTCGGCGACCTCGTCGATCCAGTCCGGGTCGAGCGTGGTTGCTGCGACGACGGCGGCCCGGCTGAGCCGTCGCTGCCTGGCGAAGACGGCCTGCTCGTAGTCGTGCCGATCGCCGTCGCGGAAGTAGCGGGCATACCCTCGCGACGTGGGCTGGGGCCACGGTGTGCCGAGGTCTCCCTCGGCGCGGCGCCGGAGGTCGACGAGGGTCATCTGGTCGGCAGAGCCCGCTGCGAGGTCCCACACGGAGCGGTCGTCCGCCGAGGGCACCGGGAGGGCGCCGTCCGGGCCGAGAAGCAGAGCGAGGAGCCCCTCAGCGGTCGCGGTCGGCCACGCCGCGGCGAGCGGGCCGGCGAAGCGGTCTGAAGTCCCCATGTCTCCTCATCGAACCTATGCCGGATCGATCACGATCCTAGAACGATCGAGATCGAATCTGATCATATCAGATCGGTAACGACCATTGACACGTTCGTACATGAACGATTCACTGTGAACACGGGCGCAATTCGATCAGATCGAGAACGCGCACAACCGCGGCAGCGGTTCGGACACTTCGACGGAGAAGGACGCGTGAGAGACCACCAGGCCAGGGCGCTCGTGCCGATGGACGTGTCGGCCGACGTGCCGACGCCCCACGGCGCCCAGGCCTCCCGGACAAGCACCGGCACGGTCGCGCGCCCGGTGCGGGTGGGCGGCGTGCCCTGCCCGGTGGCGACGGCCGCGGTCGTGGTGACCGTATGACCGCGCTGTCCCCGCTCACCGGCTGGGCCCGCGAGCAGTGGGCTGAGCTCGCCGACGGCATGCTCGCCGCCGTCCGCCCCTACGCCTCCGACGGTCACGCGCGGATCACCCTGCCCGGTGCTGAGGGCGGCTACGGGCGCGCGATCGACGGGCTGGAGGGCTTCGCCCGGACGTTCCTGCTCGCCGGCTTCCGCCTCGCGGGTGAGCGGGGTGCCGACCCGGGGCACCTGGCGGAGTGGTACGCCCACGGCCTCGCGGCCGGCACCGACCCCGCGTCACCCGACCGCTGGGTGCGCCTGGACGAGCACCCGCAGGCCAAGGTGGAGGCGGCGTCCATCGCGCTGGTGCTCGACATGACCCGGCCGTGGGTCTGGGACCGGCTCGACCCGCGGGTGCAGGAGCGGTTGGTCGAGTACCTGTCGCCGGCTGTCGGGGACAGCACCTACCCGCGGATCAACTGGGTCTGGTTCCGGCTCGTGGTGCAGACCTTCTTGCGGTCGGTCGACGGACCGTGGTCGGCCGAGGACATGGCCGAGGACCTGGCCACCCACGACGGCTTCGTGCGTCCGGACGGCTGGCTGGCCGATGGCGTCGAGCGGTCTTATGACCACTACGCCGGATGGGCCCTGCACCTGTACCCCGTGCTGTGGGCGCGAATGGCCGGGGCCGATGACCTGGCGGCACCCCGGCGTGCTGCCGACACCGCGCTCCTTGATCGCTTCCTCGTCGACGCCGTTGCTCTGGTCGGCGCGGACGGGTCCCCGCTGATCCAGGGGCGCAGCCTGGCCTACCGGTTCGCCGCTGCCGCGCCGTTCTGGGTCGGGGCGATGGCAGAGGTGCCCTCCCTGGCGCCGGGCCTGCTGCGTCGCGCCGCCTCTGGCGTCGTAGGGCACTTCGCCGAGCACGGCGCGTTCGACGAGCGCGGCCTGCTCACCCTTGGTTGGCACCAGGCGTGGCCGAGGATCGCGCAGGCCTACTCGGGGCCCGGTTCGCCGTACTGGGCGAGCAAGGGGATGCTCGGCCTCGCCCTGCCGGCCGAGCACCCGGTGTGGACGGCGGTCGAGGAGCCGCTGCCCGTCGAGCGCGGGGACACCCTGATGGCCGTGCGGGCACCCGGCTGGCTGCTCTCGGGGACCCGGGATGACGGCATCGTCCGGGTGGTCAACCACGGGACGGACCACGCCGTCGAGGGCGCGTTGTCGGGTGACTCCCCGCTGTACGCCCGGCTCGGCTACTCCACCGCCACCAGCCCCCTCCTGGACGAGGCGAGCTGGGTCGATCCGCTCGACCAGTCGGTCGTCCTGGTCGACGCCGAGGGTCGGGCGACCCACCGGACGGGCATGCGGACACTGGCGGTCGAGGTCCAGGATACCGACGCCGGTCTGGTCGGAGTCGCCGCTTCCACCGCTGCGGCGCACTGGCTGACGCCCGCCGAAGCGCAGGAGCACCACGGCTCCGGCTACATCGGTGCCGCCACCCCTGCGGGGCACGTCACGGTGCTCTCGCTGGTGCGAGGTCCGTGGGAGCTGCGGCTGGTTCGGGTCGATGATGTCGCGGACGAGCAGGACGCACGTTCCCTCCGGCTGCGCATCGGCGGCTGGGCCGTGTCGGGCCCGGACGCCGCATCCCTTCCTACGCTCGCGGGGGCGGCCGCTGCGGCAGGCCGCACCACCTCGAGCATCAGCGCGGTCATCGGCGAGCCCGAGGTGGGTACCACCCAGCGCGCAGACGCGAGCCCGCTCGGCAGCGCCTCCGTCGTCCCCTGGCTCCACTTCCCCGTACAGGAGGGGGTCTGGGTCGCAGCGATCATCGAGCTCACGGGCACCCGGCCGGCGATCCAGGTGAATGCCTGCACCGCGGTGATCGAGGGTGAAGGACCAGAGGGTGACGTGACAGTGACGTGGCCTGACGGGGCTCGTACCCGTACTCCGCTCAACACCCAGTATTCCGGGTATGCCGATCCGGCCACCCGGTAGTTGTTCAGGCCCAGCGACGGGCCCTGATCTCGAAGGAGAAGACATGAAGCGCTCGATCGTGACTGGCCTCGGCATCGCCGCGGTCGTCTCGCTGGCCCTCACGGGGTGCAGCAGCAGCGACGGGGACACCGACCCCGGGTCGACCGATCCGGCGAGCCCGGCAGCTCCTGTCACGGTGACCCTTGCCGGATGGAGCCTGGCCACCACCCCCGAGTTCCAGATGCTGGCGGACGCCTTCCACGAAGTGAATCCGGACATCACGGTGGAGGTCCAGGAGTACGACGCCACCAACTACGACACCCAGATGATCGCCGACCTTGCGGCCGGCTCCGCGCCTGACATCTACGTGCAGAAGAACCTCATGAACTTCTTCACGTACCAGAACGGCGGCCAGTTGATGGACGTCTCCGACGTCGCATCGTCCTATGACGGAAACGCCAGCGGTCTGGGTCTGGAGTCCTACCAGGTCGACGGTGCGACCTACGCCATCCCTTACCGGCAGGACTCGTGGTACGTGTACTACAACAAGGACCTGTTCGACGCCGCCGGCGTCGAGTACCCGGACGGCTCCTGGACGTGGGACGACTACACGTCGACGGCGAAGGAGCTCACGTCGGGTCTGCAGGGCGCCGGGTCCGAGGCCCTGGGTGCCTACCAGCACACCTGGCAGTCAGTGGTTCAGGGCTTCGCCCTCGCCCAGACCCCGGACGCCGACCTGTTGAGCGGTGACTACTCGTACCTCGCTCCCTACTACGAGCGTTCGCTCGACCTGCAGCAGAGCGGTGCGCAGGTCACCTACGGCACTGCGACGACGAACAGCCTCACCTACCAGTCGCAGTTCGGCACCCAGAAGGCCGCGATGATGCCCATGGGTAGCTGGTACGTGGCCACGCTGATCGCCCAGCAGGCCAACGGGGACGCGGACACCTTCAACTGGGGCCTCGCTCCTGCACCGCAGTTCGACTCCAGCACGACCGACGTCCCCGTCACCTTCGGCGACCCGACCGGCCTGGGGATCAACCCCGGGATCGACGAGTCCAAGGTTGAGGCGGCCAAGGCGTTCCTCGCCTTCATCGGCGGTGAGGACGCGGCGAAGGCGCTGGCGGGGATCGGCATCACGCCCGCCTACACCTCCGACGCCGTGACCGAGGCGTACTTCGCCCTGAAGGGTGTGCCTTCGGACGACCTGTCCAAGTTCGCGTTCTCCACGCACGACACCAGGCCGGAGAACCCGCTGTCGCCGGACACCGCGACGATCCAGCACATCCTGGCCGACGCGCACTCGGCGATCATGTCCGAGAGCTCGCCCGTGGACGCCGCCGTCTCCGAGGCGGGTGCCCGCGCCGAGAACGAGGTTCTCGACTGATGACCTCGGGTCACTGACCAACCGTCGGGGTCTGGTGCGCGGCGACGTGCTACGCACCAGACCCGACCGAGACTGGAGAGACCGCATGGCAACGACGCTGGCGGTCCAACGCCCAGGCAGCCGCCTCAAGCGGCGTAACACCCTCCTGGGCTGGTCCTTCATCTTGCCGAACTTCCTCGGCTTCGCAGTGCTGACGCTCGTCCCGGTGATCGCGTTGTTCTACATCGCGTTCACGGACTGGAACGCCTTTGGCACAGCCAACTGGGTGGGCGTCGACAACTTCACCCGGATGGTCGGCGACCGAAGCTTCATGGTCGCCCTGCTCAACACGTTCTACTACGCCGCCTTCCATATCCCGCTCACCCTGGGCCTTTCGTTGGCCCTGGCCTTGCTGCTCAACCGGAAACTGCGCGGCGTCGCCTTCTTCCGCACGGCGGCGTTCTTCCCCTACGTGACCTCTATCGTCGCCATCGTGCTGGTCTGGAACATGCTCTTCAGCCCGGAGCTCGGGCCGATCAACCAATTCCTCACCGCGATCGGGATCAGCGACCCGCCCGGGTGGACGACCTCGGCCGACTGGTCGATGCCCGCCGTCATCATCGTCGGCACCTGGCGAGAGATGGGTTACTACATGCTCCTCTTCCTCGCCGGCCTGCAGACGATTCCGCCCGAGCTCTACGAGGCTGCGCGGGTGGACGGCGCGGACGCGTGGCAGCGCTTCTGGAACGTCACCGTACCCAGCCTCCGCCCGACCACCTTCTTCGTCACCGTCATGCTGACCATCGGCAGCTTCAAGGTGTTCGACCTCATCCTGGTCATGACCAACGGCGGCCCCGGTCAGTCAACCCTCGTGCTCTCCCAGTACATCTACAACAAGGGCTTCCTCGAGAACCAGCTCGGCTACGCGTCGAGCATCTCCATCGTTCTCTTCCTGATCTGCATCTCGGTCACCGTCGTGCAGTTCTCGGTCAACAAGAGGCGCGACGCCTGATGGCTACCTCAACCCCCGCCAAGACCGTCACGACGCCCATCGCGGACATCGGAAGATCGCCGCTGCGCTCCTCGAGTCGCAGTCCGGTCTCGTGGAGGATCGGCCGGGTGCTGGGCTACATCGCGCTCGCCATCGCGGCGGCCGGTGTGCTCCTGCCCTTCTTCTGGATGCTGATGTCGTCCTTGAAGACCAATAACGCCGTGTTCACCATCCCGATCCAGTGGATCCCCGAGACCTTCGTGTGGAGCAACTACGTCGAGATCTGGCAGAAGTCGGACATGACCACGTGGCTGAAGAACACGATGGTCCTGGCGCTCGCCGTGACGGCGCTGCAGGTGTTTACCGGGAGCTTCGCCGCGTACGGCTTCTCCAAGATCCGCTTCCCCGGCCGAGACCTGCTCTTCCTCGTCTACCTCGGCACGATCGCCGTGCCGTGGCAGGCGTACATGATCCCGCAGTTCATCCTGATGTCGAAGATCAACCTGTCCAACACGCTCTGGTCCATCATCGCGCTGCAGGCGTTCGGTGCGTTCGGCGTCTTCCTGATGAAGCAGTTCTACGAGACCGTGCCCGAAGAGCTCAGCGAAGCCGCGCGGATCGACGGGTTGAGCGAGTACGGCATCTACCGGCGGATCATGCTCCCGCTGTCCGTGCCGGCGCTGGCGAGCCTGACTCTGCTGACCTTCGTCAACACCTGGAACGACTACCTCGGCCCGCTGATCTACCTGCGCAGCCCCGAGATCTGGACCATCCAGCTCGGCCTGAAGTCATTCGTCGGTCAGTACAACGCCGAGTATGCGCTGATCATGACGGGATCGGTGCTCTCGGTGCTGCCGATCGCGATCATCTTCATGGTCGGCCAGCGCTACTTCGTCGAGGGCATCGCCACCAGCGGGTTGAAGGGATGAGCATCCTGCGCGCGCCGTACGAGATGTACACCCAGGTGTTCGGCACGGTGTACGTCGCGCTGATGACGAACCTGCTACTGGTCGTCGCCTGCCTGCCGTTCGTCACCGGCCTGGTCGCGACGGACCCGGCCCGATCCTGGCCGCTCCTCGCAGTGGTCGCCCCCCTGTGCGCCCCGGCGCTCGCCGCGGCGTTCGCGGTGTTCGCCACGTTCTCCGCGGACGGGACGACCACGGTGGTGCGCACGTTCGGTCGAGCCTGGTGCCGCCATCTGCGCAGGTCGCTGATGATCGGCGCGCTCGCGGCGGGCGCGCTCGTCGTGCTCGGCGTGGACGTGCGGGCGCTGTCGCAGAGCCGGCTGGGAGCCCTGGCCATCCCGGTCTTCGTCACGCTCGCGGTACTCGTCTTGGCGACGGCGACACTCGGGCTCGTCGGGGTGGTGGAGCGGCCGGAGGCACGGGTCCGCGATCTCCTCCGTGCGGCGCTGTATCTGGCAGTGCGGCGGTGGTACCTCACCGCGGTGTCACTGCTCGTGCTGGGGCTCCTGGCGACGCTCGTTGCCACCAGACCGGCACTCGGCCTCGGCCTGGCCGCTGCCCCACTGCTGTACGTCGTGTGGGCGAACAGCAGGTTCGCACTGCGGCCCGCGCTCGAGCCCGCGGGCGACGCCCCGCTCCCAGCCATGAGGGAGGCGCTCGGCCTGGAGTTCGTGCCGAGCCCCGGTCGCTGCCAAACCCCCGGTTGTGACTCACGAGATCGATACCACCGGCACACGATGCCTCGGAAGGAAGACTCCATGACGCCGACCGACGAACAGCCGACGCCAGCCCCATCAGCCATCCAGCACGCTCTTTCGGCCGCGCTAGCGACGGTCGAGCAGAACATCGTCACGTTCCGTGACTGGTACCCGGACGACACGACCGTTGAGGGCGTCTACTACCCGCGCGCCTCGAAGGGCGGTCTGCCCGAGGGCAGCAACTTCGGCTGGACGACCAGCTTCTGGCCGGGGATGCTCTGGCTGTCGTATGAGCTGACCGGCGACGACGCCTACCGTCGCGCGGGTGACCTGCTCGTCCAGGACTTCGCCGAGCGGGTGGAGCGCGGGATCGACCTCAACACCCACGACCTGGGCTTCCTCTATACCCTCGCGTGCGTCGCGCCGTGGCGCCTGACGGGGGACGATCGGGCGGAGAAGGCGGCGCTCGCGGCGACCGAGCACCTCATGGCGCGGTACCTCGAGCCGGCAGGGATCATCCAGGCATGGGGCGATCTCCACCACGCCGAGCAGCGCGGCCGGACGATCATCGACAGCCTGATGAACATGCCGTTGCTCTACTGGGCGAGCGAGGTGACCGGAGACCCGCGCTTTGCCCAGGCCGCTCACCGGCACACCGCGCAGCTGCGTGACCACATCGTGCGACTGGGCGGATCGACGTTCCACACCTACTACTGGGACGCCGTTACGGGGAAACCGCTACGTGGGGCGACCGAGCAGGGCGAGTCGGACGTCTCGTGCTGGGCGCGGGGGCAGGCGTGGGGGATCTACGGCTTCGCACTGAACTTCCGCTACACGTCGGACGAGAGCTTTCTGCGCGCCGCCGAGCGGTGCGCTGACTACTTCCTCGACCACCTGCCGGCCGATCATGTCGCATTCTGGGACCTGGTGTTCACCGATGGCAGTGGCGCGGAGCGTGACAGCTCGGCGGCGGCCATCGCCGTCTGCGGGCTGGACGAGCTCGCGTCATGGCTGCCCGACGGCCCGCGCAGGCAGCGCTACCGGGCGGCAGCGCAGGCGATCCTTGCCTCGCTCGCGGCCAGCTACTCGACCGCCGACAACCCCGAGTCCAACGCCCTGCTCCTGCACGGCGTCTACGACATTCCGAAGTCGGTCGGGGTCGACGAGGGGAACCTCTGGGGGGACTATTTCTACCTCGAGGCACTGACCCGCGCGATCAAGCCCGACTGGAAGCTCTACTGGTGAGGGCGGAGGAGATGACGGTGATCGCTGTCGGGTTCGCCTCACCGACCGGTGCAGCGGGAGGTGCGGCATGCGACTGGTGACCTTCGAGCGCCACGGTCAGGTGCGCGTCGGCGTGCAGGTCCTCGGCGAGGGCGGGGCCGCCGTTCTGGACCTGAACGAGGTCGAGCCTGAGCTCCCCGGCGAGATGTCGCTGCTGCTCGCGGCAGGAGAGCCTGCGCTGGCCCGCGTGCGGGCGGCCGTCGCGGCTGCGGACCCGGCGGCCCTGCTGCCGGGGGCAGATCTCACCCTGCTGGCACCTGTTCTGCGCCCGGGGAAGATCCTGTGCGTCGGCTACAACTACCGTGGGCATGCCGCCGCCGGGGCTGTCGAGCTACCGGAGTTCCCGGAGATCTTCGCCAAGACGGCGAACACGGTGATCGGGCCGGGAGAGGCCGTCATCCTGCCGCGCGTCAGCCAGCAGGTGGACCCCGAGGCCGAGCTCGCCGTGGTCATCGGCAGACGTGGTCGGGACATCCCGGACTCCGAGGCCCCCGGTCATGTTGCTGGGTACAGCATCTTCAACGACGTCAGCGCTCGCGACTACCAGGGTCGGGGCAGCCAGTGGTTGCTCGGCAAGTCCTTCGACACCTTCGGTCCGCTCGGCCCGGCGGTGGTCACCCGCGATGAGGTCCCCGACCCGCAGTGCCTCGACCTGGAGTTCAAGGTGAACGGCGTGGTGACGCAACAGGCCAACACGCGCGACATGATCTTCACCGTCCCGTTCCTCGTTGGGTACCTCAGCACGGTCATGACCCTCGAGCCGGGCGACATCATCGCCACGGGTACGCCCGCCAGGCTGCCCGAGGCGGACCAGGCTCAGCGGTTCCTGAGGCCGGGTGACGTGATGAACATCACGATCGGCGGTCTCGGCACGCTGACCAACACGGTTGCGTCGGACGAGCAGGGGTGGAGCCGATCAGGCAGGCGCCCGGGGGCCACCCAGACGCGCAGCTCGACCAGGAGGGGAATCGCATGATTCTGGATCAGTTCAAGCTGGACGGTCGGGTGGCCTTGGTGACCGGCGCGCGACGCGGGCTGGGCCGGGGGTTCGCCCTGGCTCTCGCGGAGGCCGGTGCCGACGTCGCCCTCCTCGACAGATCGGATGCGACCGAGACCAGAGAGCTCATCGCGAGGCTCGGCAGGCGCAGCCTCAGCGTGACGTGTGACCTGAGCACAGCGACAGTCGACGAGCTCGGGGCAGTCGTCGGGCAGGTCGTCGACGAGCTGGGCCGCCTGGACATCTTGGTCAACAATGCGGGGATCATCCGCCGGGCCCCGGCGGTCGACGTCAGCGAGACCGACTGGAACGACGTCCTGCAGGTCAACCTCAACGCCGTCTTCTTCCTGTCCCAGGCGGCAGGCAGGGTGATGATCGGCCAGGGCGGCGGCAAGATCATCAACGTGGCGTCGATGCTCTCATTCCAGGGCGGCGTGCTCGTGCCGTCCTACACGGCGGCCAAGCACGGCGTCGCTGGCGTGACCCGTGCGCTGGCGAACGAGTGGGCGAGCACGAACGTCAACGTGAACGCCATCGCGCCGGGGTACATGGCGACCGAGAACACCGCCCCGCTGCGCGCGGACGAGGCGCGGGCCCAGGCCATCCTCGACCGTATTCCGGCCGGGCGCTGGGGCACCCCGGACGACCTGATGGGCGCCGTTGTCTTCCTGGCGTCCGACGCAGCGCGTTACGTGCAGGGCGCGATCCTCCCGATCGACGGGGGATGGCTGACCCGATGAACAGCATGGACACCTCGACCGGCACCAGGTCGGACGACCGCTGCCCAGGTCTGGTGCGCCGGGAGGACGGGAGTGTCCGCTGACGTGGGAGAGAGAGACGGTGCGGAGCCCCATGAGGACCGCGTTCCTGGGGCGGAGGAGCCGTTGCGCGAGGAGTTTGCGGCGTGGTCGTTCTGGGAGACGGCCACGGCGGAGCAGCGCGCCGACCAGCTCGACCGGCTCGCTGCGCTGCGGGCCAGGGGGTTCGCCGTCGGCGACGGCTGCACGGTGTCACGGCTTGCGGCGGTGCATCCGGATGGCTTCGAGCTGGGCGACCGCAGCTATGTCGCGGCGCATGCGCACGTGTCGGGCGTGGTCACCATCGGCGCGGACTCCTCGGTGAATGCGTTCGCAACGGTTCGGGGTCGCGTGACCATCGGTCGCGCGGTGCGGATCGGCGGGCACACCTCCATCCTCGGCTTCGACCACGGCCTCGCCGACATCGACCAGGAGATGTTCCGCCAGCCGCTCACCTCGGCCGGCGTCTGGATCGGTGACGACGTCTGGATCGGCAGCCACGTCGTGGTGCTGGACGGTGTGCGGATCGGGTCGCACGCGGTGGTCGGGGCGGGCTCCGTGGTGACGAAGGACGTGCCCGACTGGGCGGTTGTCGTCGGCAACCCGGCCCGTGTGGTGCGTGACCGGCGCGGGCAGCGGCAGCCTGGGTCCGACGGTATCGCGCTGGCCGGCCGGCTGACCGCCTTCGCCGACCGGGCCCGCGCGGAGCTGCCGACGATCCTGGCCGCGTCGTGGCAGGACGGGGTCTACCGGGACACCCCGTCGGCGGCCCCGACGATCAGGGCTCATGGTGACGCCGTCGAGCTCTCCGCCCTGCTTCTCGGTGGTCCGCCGCCTCAGCTGGGGCGCGCGGAGCACATCGCGCGGCTGCGCGTGGCGCAGGACCCGACGAGTGGCCTCGTCGCGGAGCTCGTAGGGGGGTGCTGGCCGGATGAGTCCCTGCCCGGGGGCGTAGAGACGCTCGAGCAGGTGCCGGTGCCGGCGCTGCCCGACCAGGCCAAGGCCTACCACGTGCTCAGTGTCGGCTACGCGCTGGACCTCCTCGGTTCCGATTTCGCGCACCCGGTCCGGGCTGTGACGACCCTCGAGCCGGGCCACCTTGTGCGGCTGCTCGATACCCTGCCGTGGCGTACCGACCCGTGGGGCAGCGGCGCACTGGTCGACGCCGTCGGCACCGCACTGACCTGGGCCCGTCGCTCGGGACACGAGCACTCCGCTGGACTGATCGACGCGCTGGTCGGTTGGCTCGTCGTCCACCGGGACCCGGACACCGGCCTGTGGGGCTCATCCCCGGAGGGGCTGCGCGAGCCGGTCAACGGCGCGTACCGCCTGGTGCGAGGAACGCTCGCGCAATGGGGGCTGCAAGTCGGAGCTCAGGGGCCCCTGATCGGCAGCGTACTGACGCGGGCGGAGGAGGTCGTCGACGCCCGCGACGCCACTGCGTGCGACGCCCTCGACGTCGTACACCTGCTGCGCTGGGCCCGCGACTCAGGCAGCGAGCACAGGCGACCCGAGGTCGAGGAAGTGGCTCGTACCGTGCTCGACACAGCGATCTCGGCCTGGGTCCCGGGCCGAGGCATCCCGTTCGACCCCAGACTCGAACCGTCCCTGCAGGGCACCGAGATGTGGTTGGCCATCGCCTGGTACGCGGCGGACCTCCTGGGGGCAGCCGACGCACTCGGCTATCGACCGTCCGGCGTACATCGCCCCGAGCCCGGGCTGCGCCTGTGACCGCACGGCCCACGGGACTCCGCGTACCTCCCACCGTCTGAAGGCGGATTCAATTGGTCGTCGCAACACCTTGATCGTGGAGGTGTTGATGGGAAGGTCGGCGGGCTGATGCCCTCGTTCGGTTCGGTCGGCGACGGGCTGGACAACGCGATGATGGAGTCGTTCTGATCCTCGATGCAGATCGAGCTCCTGAACCGCCGCAAGTGGCGAACCCGGCTTGAGCTGGCCAACGCGATGTTCGAGTACATCGAGATCTTCCACAACCGCCAGCGGCGTCACTCCCAGCTCGGCTACCGCAGCCCCATCGAGTACGAACTAACCTCGACAGCACCACCCATCCCCGCCTGATCCTCAAACCCCGGCGGGTAACCAGGCAGTGGGGCAGGTCAGAGCGACAACCAAACCTTCAGCAGTCCCCATGTGCGGGAACAGCAGGTAGCGCGACAGCCCGCCGAGCGGGCCTAAGGACGGATGTCGAACAGCTGGAGGCGTTTGCGGTCTCTCTTGGTCGTCGAGGCTTGCAGTGCCAGCAGCTCCGCGTAGATTCCGCCGGTGGTGGCGAGCTGTTCGGGGGTGCCGATCTCGTCGACGCGCCCGTCCTTGAGTGTGATGATGCGGTCGACGGAGGAGATCGTCGACAGCCGGTGCGCGATGATCAGCGTGGTCCGGTCGGTCATCAAGTGCTCGAGGCCTTCTTGGACGAGCCGTTCTGATTTGGAGTCCAGGGAGCTCGTCGCTTCGTCGAGGATCAGGATGGGTGCGTCCTTGAGGATGGCTCGGGCCACGGCGATGCGCTGCTTCTGTCCGCCGGAGAGCTTGATGCCCCGTTCGCCGATCTGAGCTTCGTATCCTGCTGTGAACCGTTCGATGAAGTCGTGGGCGTTGGCGGACCGTGCCGCGGCGATGATCTCGTCAGCCGAGGCATCCGGGCGGGCGTAGGCGATGTTCTCCTTGATGGTTCCGGAGAACAGGGAGGGGTCCTGGAAGACGACCCCGATGTCGGCCCGCAGCTCTGCGAGGGCGAGGGCCGTGATGTCGGTTCCGGCGATCCTGATCGCTCCGGCCGAGGGCGTGTACAGCCGCAGGAGCAGACTGATGAGGGTCGTCTTCCCCCCGCCGCTCTCGCCGACGACGGCGATGTGCTCGCCTGGATGGATCGATAAGCTGACCTCACGCAGGACGTCCTCGCCGCCCGGGTAGCCGAAGGAGACCGACTCGAGCTCGATCTCCGCCGGTCCTCGATCCCCGTCGGACGTCCCGGCCTTCAGTGTGGGCAGCGCCTCGGCCTCGGCCAGTTCTCCCATGACCGTGAAGTAGTCGCGGCTTCCGGCGATCGCGCGCTGGGTGGAGTCGACGAGGAAGCTCATGGAGAACACGGGCTGGCGGGCCATGGTCACGAGCTGGATGAGAAGAACCATGACGCCGAGGGTGAAGACGCCACGGGCAGTCTGGACGAAGAGGATCGCGAAGACGGCGAAGAAGATGACGTTCAGCGCGGCCCGGCGGGAGACATCCATCTGATGCCAGTACCGCGACTGCTGCTGGGTGGTCAGGACCGTGCGGTCGTAGCGGCCGTTGAAGGTCGCCAGCTCGCGGCGCTCCTGGACGAAGCTCTTGACCACGCGGATCTGACCGACGACCTCCGCGAACCGACCGCCAGCAACGTCGAACTCGCGGTTCTTCTCAGCCTCGAGCACCTGCCATCTCGCGCTCGTGATCGTCGTGAGCCACAGGAAGATCGGGTAGATCACAGCCAGCAGCAGGGCCATGGGCCAGGAGTAGAACGCCGTGACCGCCAGGACCGCGACCACGGTCAGCACCATCTGGAAGAATGAGTTCGCGAACATGTTCAGGAAACTCGTGGTCTCGGTGATGGACCGCGAGAGCCGGTTGATCACGGTTCCGGTCAGTTCGCCGTCGAAGTACGGCTGGGGGAGGGACAGGAGCTTGGCGAAGTACTTGCCCGACAACGTCGCGCGCAGCTTCGCCGCCATCGTGTCGCCCAGATAGCCGCCGATGTTGCTGAGAAGTGTGTTCGCGAGCTCCGCCGCGAGGAGGGCGCCTGCGAGCCAGACCACCGTGGAGATCCCGGTGCCCTGGCCCTGGTGCGCCGCGACGACGTAGTCGGTCGCCGACTTGATGATGAACGGGGTCAGCAGGCCGGTCGCGGCCAGGCCCAGCGAACACGCGACGATCCCCGCGTAGTACGGCCACAGCTCCCGGGCCGAGCCCAGGATCCGGATGATGCTGCGCATGGTGAGATCCCCCAGGTCATCCAGCGGTTGGTGCGAAGAAGAGCATGGTCCGTGAGGCGCCAGCAACAGTGAGAGTTGTTGACACCATCGTCTCTGTGTGCATACCCTATCCACCATGCCCCAGGTGTTGGATGTCGACCTCCTCCCCGCGAGCGATCTCAGCGATCGCGATCTGGCCCGGCTACTGGCGCCGAAGCTCAAGGCGCTCGCCGATGAGACCCGCCTGCACCTGATGCTCCTGTTGGCCGAGCGGCCCCGGATCGTGCGCGAGCTCCAGGAGGAGACCGGGCTGGGACAGACGCTGGTGAGTCACCACCTGGGGATGCTCAAGGAGCAGGGGCTGGTCAGTGTCACCGCGCGGGGACGCAGCAATGTCTACGCACTGTGCTGCGACCAGCTGGCTGACCCGGTCCGGGTGCTGGCGTCCTTGGCTGCGCTGACCCCCGAAGGGGCCGCCGCATGCTGCCGACCCGGCCTCGACACGGGCGCCTGGACCTGAGATCCCTGCACACACGCAACCCCGCCTGGGCGAGTGGCGTGATGCTGCGACCCCGCCGACATCACTGCACACCACCTACCAAGGAACGAGCCCATGACGTCAGTTGATCTGTTCGATGGCCAGTCCTGCTGCGGCCCGTCATCCGATGCCGAGCAGGCCGCGCGCGCGGTGGCCCGGTTCGTGGCGGATGCCGGGTGGTTGAAGGCTCGCGGAGTCGCTGTGCGCAGGCTGAGCCTGAGCTCCGACCCGGGCGAGTTCCTCCGCAGCCAGGCGATCACCGAGCTGCTGACGATGGGTGGGATGGGTGCGTTGCCGGCGCTCGTGGTCGACGGAGAGTTGAAGTGCTCGGGTCGCTACCCGGACCGGGCCGAGCTCGCCGACTGGTGCGGGCTCGCCGACGCCGACGCTGGGGCACCGGGGGCACTGGGGGCACTGGGGGCACCGGAGGCGAACCCGAGCACCGACGCGGCCGATGGGTGCTGCACGCCCGTCCCGGTCCCGGTCGTGCTCTCGTTCGGAGGCGGGTGTTGTGGGCCTTCGACCACGTCATCGCCGCGCAACTCCGACCAGTCGGTTCGGTGAGCCCCATGGTTGAGTTCCTCCGTGAGGTTCCCCGGTTCGTGTTCTTCACCGGCAAGGGCGGGGTCGGCAAGACGTCCCTTGCGTGTGCGACCGCCGTGGCCCTGGCTGATGCCGGGCGCAGGGTTCTGCTGACCAGCACCGATCCGGCGTCGAACGTCGGGCAGGTCTTCGGCCAGGCCGTGGGCACCACGGTGACGCAGATCAGGGCAATCCCGAACCTCTCAGCCGTCGAGATCGACCCGGTCCGCGCGGCCCAGGCCTACCGCGACCGCATCCTTGACCCGGTCCGCGACGCTCTGCCGGCGGAGGTGCTGGCCGGGATCGCAGAGCAGCTCTCGGGCGGGTGCACCACCGAGATCGCGGCCTTCGACGAGTTCACCTCACTGCTCACCGACGCGGACCTGCTGGCCGACTTCGACCACGTCGTCTTCGACACCGCACCCACCGGGCACACCATCCGGATGCTGCAGCTACCCGCGGCATGGACCGGGTTCATCGAGTCCGCCGGTGGCGGCGTCTCCAGCGTCGGTCCCCTGGCCGGCCTGGCCAAGAACCACGCCAAGTACTCCGGCGCTGTCGCCGCACTCGCGGACCCCGAGCTCACCCGCCTGGTCCTGGTGTCCCGCCCCCAGCCCACTGCGCTGGCCGAGGCCGCCCGCACCTCCGGTGAGCTGGCCGCTGTCGGCATCGTGGACCAGTTCCTGGCGATCAACGGTGTGTTGCCCGAGGCCGAGGGTGCCACCGACCCACTGGCACAGGCCGTCATCGACCGTGAGACCGCTGCGTTGGCCGACGAGCCGGATCAGCTGCGGGCCCTCGTCCACGACCAGGTCCTCCTGCGGGCCGGCAACGTGATGGGCGCGGCCGCGCTGCGCGACCTGATCGGCCCGGCCACCGCGGACCGGAAACCGACCACCGTTCCCGACGTCGAGGCGGTCGAGCTGGGGCACCTCGCCGACCTGGTCGACGAGCTCGCCCCGGCCGGGCACGGCCTGATCATGACGATGGGCAAGGGCGGGGTCGGCAAGACCACGGTCGCCGCCGCGATCGCGGTCGCCCTGGCCCAACAGGGACTGCCGGTGCACTTGACCACCTCCGACCCCGCGGCTCACCTCGACGAGGCGCTGGGAGAGGTCGACGGCCTGCTGGCCGTCTCCCGGATCGACCCGGCGGTCGAACGGGAGAAGTACAAAGCCCACGTGATGGCCACCCGTGGCGCGGGGATGAACGCCGAGGACCTGGCCGTGCTGGCCGAGGACCTGGAGTCCCCGTGCACGGAGGAGATCGCCGTCCTGCACGCCTTCGCGTCGGTCATCGCCGAGTCCGACGACCGCTTCGTGGTGATGGACACCGCGCCCACCGGGCACACCCTGCTCCTGCTGGACGCGGCGGGCGCCTACCACCGGGAAGCCGTGCGCCAGCTGGGAACCGACGAGCAGACCCTCTCCTCGACCCTGTCCCGCCTGCAGAACGGCGACATCACGAAGATCATCATCGTGACCCTGCCGGAGACCACCCCGGTTCTGGAAGCCACCGAGCTGTGCGACGAACTCCACCGGGCGGGCATCACCCCCTGGGCCTGGGTCGTCAACCAGTCCCTCAACGGGCTGCCGCTGACCTCCCCGTTGCTGCGAACCCGCGCCGCCGGAGAGGTCGAGCACCTCCAGCACGTCCGCGACGATCTCGCCGCACGCACCGCCCTGGTGCCCCTGCTGAGCGTCGAACCCCGCGGCGTCCCCGGCCTGGCCGCCCTGAGCGAACCCGACCTGGTCACGATCTGAGGGCTGGTCCCAGATGCCCCTGTAACGGCTCGTCGCGGTGACTGGCTCAAGGCCCGAGATTTGATCAAGGAGGTCTAGCGTGCCCACCTACTCCTACGTCTGCAGGGACTGCGGGCATCGGTTCGACGCCCAGCAGCCGATCAAGGACGCGCCCCTGTCCCGGTGCCCACAGTGCGGTGGGAGCGTCCGCAAACTCATATCGGTCCCGTTCACGGCCTTCACCGGTGGGTCAACGCCTCCACCTTGTGCGCCCGGCGGGGGCTGCTGCGGACCCCGCCGGTAAGCCGACTCCACGGCCTGGCGCGGCGACGGCCTCATGATCAGCGCAGCGGGCTCAGGACGTCATGCGGTCGGTCACGTGGTTTCGTCGCACCGGCTCGTCCGTGATGGCCCTCGTCCGTCAGGTTGTCATCGCGACATAGACGTCGTCGACGGGGTGGTCGACAGCCTCGGCGACGAGCCGCACCAGGAGGTCCAGGCTGGGGATCAGGTGGTAGGAGCTGATCCAGATCCGGGGTCGCTCGGTTCGGTCTTCGTCGCGCCAGAGCTGGGCCCAGTAGCACTCAAGGAGCGGGTCGTAGCCCCAGATGGATTGCTCCGCCCAGCCGGGGAGGTTGATGTCGCTGCTGTAGGCGCCGGTCATGGTCGAGCACCCATCTCGGGTCGGGCGATGGGCTCGCGTTCCACCCCGGTCGCCTGCGCGGGGTTTCGCTGCGGTGCAAGGACGGCCTCGGGGGCACGGATGGGGTGGCGGCGGACGACGTCGTACAGCTCGGTGACAGCGGCGGAGTGTGGCTGGGGCGCGGGTACGAGAAGGCCGTCGACCTTGGCTTTGACGAGGTCGGGGTCGTCGGTGATCTCCGCACCGGTCAGGGCGCGGGCGTTGATGTGCAGCTGGCCGGTGCGGGCGATGCGGGCGAAGGTGCGGGCGTTGTAGTCCCCGACGTCTGCCATGACCGTGACCGCGCCGTTGAGAGTGGCCGCGGCCCGCCGGGCGTCCGCCGGTCGCCCGGTTCGTCGAGCGGTCGGCGGGTCTGGACCCACCAACTCCGCGAACCACAGCGGGCTGGACGTCGCGCAGGTGCGGGCGCTCGCTGAGGTGCTCGTGCAGGCTCGGGGGACTCTCGGCCTGGATGATGAGCAGCTCGCGGAGCTCGACACTCATGTCGAAGCAATGCGCGACGGCAAGGACGACGGCCACATGCGACGGGCGCTCACATGGGTCGGCGGTCTGGCTAGGAGTACGGCCGCGGGGGCGTTGGGCCAGATGCTCGCAGCCGCAGCGATCGCTCTTCTTGGTGGGGGGCGGCTGAGGATCCGGTCGAGCTGCGAGCTGATGAGGATGCGTCCCGAGTGCTGCGACGGAGCCCTCGACACCCCTGAACACTCGGCCTAGACTCGGACTGCCGCGCCCGGACGGGTGTCGGAAGTGAGGCCCGGTGCTACCTGCCCCTTATCGGTGGGACCCGGGCCTTTGCGCTGCCTACAGGACCCCGGGGATGCGCACCCGGATCAGTCGCTCCTCGAGCAGGTCGACGTAGCGTGAGTCGCCCTGGACGTGGGCGCTCTCGGCGCCCGCGACGGCGTCCGCGAGCCACAGCAGCGGCTGTTCCTTCGTCTCGAATGAGAACCGGAGGGCAGGGAGCAGGCGCAGAGACGAACGCATCCCTTCGATTCGCGCGGCGTCGCGCTTGTCGAGCACTCGGGTGCGACTCTCGAAGACCACTTGGCGCACCGGCGGGTCGAGGGACTGGAGCTGCGCGAGCAGAGACTCCATGCAGCGGGCTCGCGCCCGTTCGTGCCGGCCTTGCGCCACAGGCCTGCTGATGACCACAACCTGGAGGTCGCTCGACGCGGCAATGTGGCGGATCATCGCGGTGCGGGAGACGTCGAGCTCGTGGTACCAGTGGAACGGCGCTCGGCCGCGTCGGCGGACGGCGGCCGTCGCAGCGCTCAGGGCCTCCGCGCTCGCGTCCGAGACGATCACCGCGGCCAGAAGGTAGTGCGCGGTCGCTGCCACATGGCTCTCGTCGACGAACGCCCGCCGTCCCGTCACGGTGCCGACCGCTTCCGGACCGCTTCGAATGCGGCGAGGGCCTTGTCGTCGGCGTCGGGCAGCGTGTGCAGGTACTTCTGGGTGGTCATGATCTGGGCGTGGCCCATGCGTTCCATGACGGCCTTGAGGTCGGCGCCGCCAGCGAGGAGCCAGGAGGCATGGGCGTGGCGCAGGTCGTGGACGCG
>Ga0209123_1001768_pt1 | contig 20145 bp, 16 predicted proteins | sample BarGraIncu00431A_FD_184500 | JGI IMG/M metagenome (GOLD analysis project Ga0209123, IMG submission 184500) | Arctic peat soil microbial communities from Barrow, Alaska, USA - Barrow Graham LP Incubations 004-31A (SPAdes) (version 2) | ecosystem: Environmental > Terrestrial > Soil > Wetlands >... | reverse complement strand
TTGGCGAGTCTCTGGTCTAAAAAGATCGAGACAACGTATCTGAGAGCCGTCCTTAGATGTGGAACTTGCGGGCGAGATCGTTGTCGATCACGTAGACACAGACCTCCTTGGCGCACTGCTTGGTGTATTTGAACTTCTCGGAACTCAGGTTGTTGATCAGGAAGGTGACGTCGTCCCTGATCCGCTTGTCGTAGGTCCGGAAGGCCTCGGTGTCAAAATCCTTGATGGCCCGGCGGAAGTTGGCGTTCTCCAGGAACGGTTCCAGCACCTTCTCCTTCAAGTTGAAGACGTAGCGGTCATGCAGCGCCGCGAAGAGCTCGGTCTCCTGCGCTTTTTTCCCTTCCACCAGGATCTCCTGGGTAAGCGCGCGACCGGTATACTCCCGCTGGGTCTCCTGGCGGAAAGCGAGCCGCGTTTCGCGGTCCCCCTTCTGCCCGAGCAGCCTCCCCTCGATCCCCGCCAGAAACTCCTCGGTAATCTCCAGCTTCTCCCCGGTAAAGCGGCAGATCTCAACGGCCCCGATCTCGAAGTTCACCGCGAACATGTAGTGCAGGATGTCGCGCTCGATCTGTCCCTCGTTGTAGTAGTAGAGCGCCTCCTTCACTTCCTGGAGCACGACGTAGTCGTAGTTGTGCACCAGCGACTCCATGAACCCCTCCGGTATCGACTCCTTCAGCTCCTTGTGCCAGCGGATGAAGAAGGTCGAGAGGTGCGACATGGTGATCATCTTGTCCTTCCGGGCATAGGCCGCGTAGAAGTCAGAAAAGATCTTGATCGACTCCCGCCCCGAGAAGCCGTGGTCCCCCTCGTGCTCGCTCTCGGCGATGATCTTCTTCCTCCTCTTGGCGGTGAGCCGCTTCCTGTCTTCCTCGGTGAGCCAGTCCGGGATATGCCCGGTGTAAATCTCCATCTTCAGGATCTGCAGGTGCTCGTCGCAGTAGAGCCGGTATTTCTCGGGGTCGCCGATCCACTCCAAAAGCGCGTCCGACTTGATGTTCATCCGGGTGGAGATGATGACCCGGGCGAAGTTGTGCAAAACGCGCGGCAGGAAGCTCGCGTCGATATGCTTTCCGAAGATGTTGCGGTAGATCTCCACCTCGGTGTTCAGATCCATGACGTAGGGGATGTTAATGAACTCGATCCGGTCCGTGAAGGACTGCACCCCCTCGATGCTCCGCTCGTCCTCGGGATTCATGAGCGCGATGAAGAGCGAGCGCACATTTTCCTCGATGTCCTCGACCTTGTGGATCCCCTCGCTGATGATGTTGTGCAGCTCCAGGAGCCGCTCCGCGTTGTGGGACTTCACGTCCATCAGGGCGTAGATGCCGTTGTTGGTCCGGGCGAAGTTGGAGAAGATGTACTTCACCTCGTTGCTGTCACCCAGCAGGTGGTCGATCTTTTTCTGCAATAGCTCATTGGTGAGCACGTTCTGCTTCATCGACTTGTCGCCCGGGTTGAACACGGTGATCCCGTCGCCTAACCTGCGGTTGAAGCGGTAGGGGCGCACCTGGATCATCTGGAACAGGTCGGCCGGGTTCTCCAGCCGCGCCGAGAGCGCCTGGAACAGCGAGGAGCAGATGGTGCAGGCGGTATCCCGGAAGACCCAGTCGTACTCCTTCTCGGTGAAGAGCTGCCACTTGAAGGCGTCGTTTTTGAACAGGTCATCGAAAAAGGCGCGGCGCTGCGCCTTGCCGATCATGAGGAGCGGACTGTCATGGGAGGGGCAGGGAATCTCGACGACGTCGCCGCCGCGGTGCAGGGCACTCTTCGCCTCGGAAAACTCCTGTGGGTCCAGCTCGTACTCGTCCAGTAGGTGCGACAGCTTTTCCATGAAGGCGCCCACCTGCTGGTCCTTGAACTTGGCCAGGATGCGGCGGTCCAGGTGCCAGACCACCTCGTAGGTGCGGCCCGCCTCGGTGTTGGCGTACTCCTCGAACTTCAGCAGGAGGTTATTGAGGAAGGTGCTTTTCCCTGAACCGGGAGGCCCCTCGAAGATGTATATCTTGTTCTGGCGCGCCCCGCTCTTCATGGCCGACACGTGGTTCAGTAGCCGGTTGGCGAAGAGGCGGTCGGCGAAGAAGGGACGGTCCGAGTTCTCGACGAAGAGCCTGCGGGTATCGTAGTTGGCGAAGTTGATCGACTCGGGGTCATCCGGATATTCGTCCACCCCTTCGGTCACATAACTCTTCACCATGTCGTGGAAGACCTGGAAGACGTTGCGCATCATGGAGGCGGGCCGCTCGGCGACCAGCTGCATGAATTCCTGGTAAGAAAGGGTGCCGCCCTTCTCCCTCTCCACGATGGTGCGGCTTAACTGTTTGAGTATGGTTTCGATGTCTGGCATAGCTATTCCCGCCTGTCACAGCACCTTTCGATTCAAGGTCTTGTCTTTCATGGTGTAGAGCACCCGCTGCCAGGTGATCTCCGGCTCCTCTCCGCCTTCCCTGCTGCGGGGCGCCTCCATCACCGCTTCGCTGGTCTCCAGCTGCACCTCGCCGCCCCAGAGGAACTCGATGCCGACCATGGTGTTGGCGATGTATTCCTGCACCAGCTGTTTCCCCTCGAAGTGGTGCACCAGGTAGAGCGCTCCTCCCACCCCGCGCTCCGGGGCGATCTCGATGTGCGGCGGATGGTACAGCGAGGCGAGCACCATGTCGCGGTATTCCCCCGCGTCCCGGCTCTTGACGTAGTACTGCCAGACCATGCGCTGGGGATCCAGCCTTTTACCGGTGACGAACAGGTCGTGGCGATCGGTGAAGTCCTGGTCAATGAAGTTCTTGATGAAAAGGTAGTCCGAGAGGTCCGCGCGCACCTGGAAGATCAGCTCGTCCCCGAGCCCCGCCTTGGTATCGTACTTTTTCCTTTTTTCCGCGTCGTTGATGCGCTGGTAGGTGAAACCGACCCGTCCCGCGTCCCCCGCTTCCTTCAGGAACTGCATGAGCCGCATGCCGAGTGCGTAGGGGTTCATCCCGACCCGCGGCATGGAGGTCACGCCGGCGTGCACCCGGGCGAAGTCGACTTCGTGCCCCTTGATCCGGTCGTCCACCAGGAAGAGCTTTTCGTGCCAGTAGCTCGCCCACCCCTCGTTCATGATCTTGGTGCGTATCTGGGGCTGGAAGAAGATGGAGGTCTTGCGCACCACCTCGAGCACCGAGCGCATCCAGACGTTCTCGTCGCGCGCCAGGAACTCGGAGTTTTCCACCAGAAAGCGCAGCAGATCGTGCCGCTCGACCCGTTTTGCCCCGGCGTTCTTGATGAAGTGCGCCTCCATCTCCGGATACTTCGCCACCACGTCCGAGAAGAAGACTTCCTCCCCCTTTTCAGCTCCGTGGGCCGCGACGGCCTCGTTGAAACGGGTCACCTCTTTCAGGTACTCCCCGATCGGGAGCTTCTTGACCGCCTGGAGAAAAACGTCGAAGTAGTAGTTGAGCCGGCCGGAACAGGCGACCTTGCTCGGCGCGAATAGGGGGGAGAGTTCCGAGTGATAGCCAACCAGGTTATCCAGCGAGCGGGCGAACTCGATGATGTAGTCGACCCAGCGCCCCTTCTCGGCGCGCAGCTTGGCGATGACTCTCTTGTCCGAAAGCGCCTGCCCGGTGAAATCGTATTCCCAGGTGTGGCGGAAGCAGTGGTTATTCTGGAAGAAATCGATGTGCCCCAGCACGTGGTAAAAAATCATCACGTTGAGCCAATCCGGGTTGTTGTCGTTGTAGAAGGAGATCGCCGGACGGGTATTGATGACCGTCTCGTAGGGGTTATGCGGGTAGAGTTCGTACTCCCCCTTGCCGCGCAGCACCTCCACGTCGTGGACCCAGTAATCATAAAGGGTGGGGATCATCACCTTGGGGGAGAGTTCGATCAGGTCCCGGTTGGTGACGATATACTCCAGGCTCTCATCGGTGAAGGTGAGCCCCGCCGCGCGTGCCCGCACCTTGCACCCTTCCATTATCTCTTTGGTATGCTGGTTGATCAGTTCCATGACTGCCTCTAGTCCATCTCCCCCCTTCGCCGGGGGGGACTTTTAGCTACCGAAAACTACTGAAACTCCCCCTCCCCCCTTGCGGGGGAGGGCCGGGGTGAGGGGGGAGGTGCCATTGGGAACCTCAGGGCAACTTCACCCTCCCCGTCTTTTAGGAAATGAGCTTCCTGATCCCGTCGATCACCCGCGCCTCCTCGGCGTCCTCCGTCATCACGTCCAACCTCAGTAGGTCAGGCTTGTCGCGCAGCAGCCCGGAGTTCTCCAGGTAGCGGGCGACCTCGGTCCACTGGGTGCCGCTGTGCTCCGCGATGGTGACCCCCATCCGGCTCACATAGGTGAGAATCTGCATCAGCTCGGGGATCGACTTGTCGCCGCCGGTGTCCCAGTCGTCGCCGTCGGTGCCGTGGAACACATAGATATTGTATTCCGAGGCCAGGTTTTCCTTGGCGACAATCTCGTTCACCAGCTTGTAGGCGCTCGCCACCTCCGTTCCTCCCGCGACCCGGGAGTTGTAGTAGGTGTGGAAGTCGGGGACCTCCTTCGCCTCGGTGTCGTGCAGGATGAAGCGGGACTCCACCTGGCCGGCATACTGGTACAGGAGCCAGCTGTAGATCATAACGTGCTGGGTTGCCACCAGTTCGGTCACCTTGCCCGCCATGGAGCCGGAGTAATCGCGCAGGAAGAACACCATCGCCTGGGGTTCGTAATCCTTCTCCTTGGAGAAGACCCGATACACCTTGTCCCGCGGCGAGATCAGGAAGCGTGTCGGGTCGATGTCGGAGAGGTCCGGCAGGTTGCCGAGCGCGATATTGGTCTCCACGATTTTTCTTAAGGTCGCCTTTTTGTCCAGCACCTGCCCGCTGCCGCGGTTGCGGTCGGTCAGGTCGTAGACGTAGCGGGTGAAGGAGCGTTTCTTCCCCTTCTCCCGCAGGTTCGGGAGCTGGAACTGCTCGGTCAGCACCCGGCCCAGCTCGTAGGCGGAGGCGTCCATTTCGTGGCTCTCACCCTCGCCCTGCCCCGGGCCCGTACCCGCTTCGTTGCCGGTCTCGCGCACCTTCTGCTCGCCGATGACCTCGCCTTCTTCCCCCTTGCCGGAGCCGCCAGTGGAGCCACCCTCGCCGGGAGGCCGTATGGTCGGGTCATGGACCAGCTTTTCTTCTTCGGTCGAGGGGACCACGACGATCTTTCCCTTGCCACCCTTGCCCGGCTTGATCAGCCTGCCGACCTTGATTTTCCGGGGGAAGCCGTCCTTCTCGCGCTGCCGGTCCCGCTCCAGGAGCTCGTCCAGCGCCTTCATCTGGGAAATGAAGGGGTTTTGCGCCCGCCCCTGATCCTGCAGCACGGCCAGGTCATGCCAGGCGTAGAGTCCCCGCGAAAAATCGGGGAACGGTCCGCCGGCGTCTGCTCCGACCGCCGGGATCACCCTGCGTTGCGGGCCGGCCAACTCCTCCCGGAAGCGCTCCTCGCGCTGGGGATCCAGCCCCTTTCGTTTCAATTCTTCCAGATATTTTTGGGGATCTTTCATGGCGCGGTCCGCCCTCTTAACCCTGTGACTGCTCGACTACTCCTGTCAGCAACTCTTCTTAAACTTATCTCACATCATAAACTGATGTTGGCCTAAGCGGGCTTTAAGCTGACCCTCCCCCTCTCTGACCCTCTCCCGGAGGGGGAGGGTCAGGGAGGGGGAACCTCTGCTCCCGTCCCGCTTCGCACGGCCTGGCACTTCGTGGCCCATCCGGCTCCTGCCCCTCTCCGGGAGGGCCAGGGGTTCTCAGGCAAAAGAGTGAAGAACGAGCACCAGTGGGCCAATCAGCTCATCAGCTCTCGTCTTCCTGGGTGCAGAAGTACTCGATGGTCTTCTGGGCGCAGGTGCGGCAGTAGCCGAGCTTGCCGAGCATGGTGACGATCATCCGGTCGTAGAGCTTCTGGTTTTCCTCATTGGTCCGGTTGGCCAGGGCGCCGATCAGGCTCCCCGCCCCCGCGATGTCGCTCTTGAGCCTGACGTCGGTGACCGCCTTGACCAGCTCCAGGTTATCCATGAAGTCGTAGTTCGGGTCGACCGAAATCTTCTGGCCGTAAATCTTCCGGATGGAGGTGCGGAACGAGGCACGCTGCTCCTCGGTCTTCAGGCCAATGCGCTCCTCCACGCTCTTCACGTAGCGCTCGTCGATCTTCAGGGCGCGTAACTCGCCGCTCTGGGGGTCCTTGTACTTCCACATCCGGTCCGGTCCCAGGTTTTCCGCGTCGATGCCGATGATCATGTTCACGTAGTTCTGCACGTCCTTCCGGATCGCGTAAGGCTCGTCCATGTAGGCGTTGAACATCTCCGTCATGATCCGTTCCCGGTACAGCTTCTTGCCGGTCTTCAGGTCCTCGAGATACTTGGCGCGCTCATTGGTATCAACGACGTAGTCGAGCACGACCCGCTCCAGGGTCTTGAAGATATCGTAGGCGACCATGCAGCGCCCTTCATTGGTATCCGAGCTCTCCTTGAGAATCTGGATGGAGCGGCCGAGGCTTCTGTGTCCCAGGCCGCGCTGCCCGAAGCGCTTGGTGATGTCGGGATCCTGTCCCAGGGTGTCGATCACCTCGGCGAGCGCCTTGATGCTCTTCTCACCGGCCACTTCGCCGGCGGCAAGCTTCATGGTTTCGATGGTGGTCAGCTTTTCGCTTCTCGGAAGCCGGGTCAGCACGACGCCGACCGATGCCGCATAGTTCAGGTTCGGGTCCTGGTGCAGCACTTCCTTGGTCAGAGTGGTTTTCGCCTCGCTGCCGATGGCGTAAGCGGTCAGCCCCTCCTGCATACGATAGTTCGTGTTGTGGGACACATAGCAGATCCGGCAACGGTCGACGATCGGGGCTTCCTCCTTCTCCGCCAGGAAACGGTTGAACTCCGAGTTGTTGCTGGTCGCGATGATCATGGAGTCGATCGGCCACTTGTAACCGTCGATCTCGATGGCGCGGTTCTGGATGACTCCGAGGTAGACCTGCACCAGGTCCTTCTTGTTCTTGAAGATCTCGTCGGAGAAATGGATGCCGCCGCCTGCCACCCGGGCCAGGGCGCCACGGCGCAGGTCGAAGCGGTACGGATTGTTGGTGTCCGAGATATGGAGCAGCCGCTGAATCGATTCCTCACCCAAAAGGTCGACGGCGGACGAGGTGATTTTATCCTTCGCCGGGTATTTCCCGGTCAGGGTGCCAAGGCTCTCGCTCATCGGGACCGGCACCAGGGCGACAGAGTCCAGCATTGCCTCCAGGTCGTTGTCCACGTGCTCGCGAATGTCGTTCCAGATATAGCCGCTGCAGGCACCCAACGGGCGGTAATTCCGGTAGAGGTGCTCCATTTCGTCCTCGGAGAAGCCACCTTGTTCCGCGAGGAAGCGACGGTTCTGCTCCTGGTCGTCGAACAGGTTCATCGCCAGGATCATCGGGTCCTCGTAGGTCTGGGAATCGATTTCCTTGATCCTGCCGTAGGAGCCCAACCGCTCCATGCCGAGGAACCGGAAGCTGAACTTGCGGTTTCTCTCCCGGGCCAGGAAGTTGCGATACTGGGCGCAAAGGAACTCAACGAAGAAGGTCTTGCCGTTACCCGGTTCGCCGACCAGGACGAAGGCCATCTCCTTGCTGGAGCCGCCCTCCGCCGCATCCTTCACGAACGAGACAAAGCTGTTGATCTCGTCGTACATCCCGATGGTGTGCTTGCGTCCTGTCCTAAAGATGTTGAAGTCGTAGGTCGTCTTCGCGTTCACTACGACCTTCTCGAAACCGGGTTCCAGGATCATTCGGATAATGCCCTGAAAGGCGTTTTCAAAGACCCTGTCTCCCGCCTTGACGGCGGCCAGATGCTGCCGGAGCGTCGTGTAGTTCTTCTGCGCAGTCATGGTTTCCTCCGCGTGGTTTCCTTGGTACTTCTCTTCATTGGCCTGAAACGTCTAAAAAAATGATACCTCTTTATGCGGATTTTGTGCCAATAAATTTTTAGCCCCTGCGGGCCAGCGCCCGCGCGGGCCCGAAAGAAGCGGCTTCCCGTCAATTGAGGGTCCTGAAGCGTGGCTAGATGTTGAATTTTAACCTCTCAGTGATTTTGTGCAAGAGTCAGAGGCATGATTTAGTTCTGCATCCCAATGAATAAATGGCTATACATACCGTTGCCGGAATCATCCTTAAATGGCTGCTGCCGATCCGGAAATTCCCGATGCGGCAATGAGAAGAGTGCATCGGCATTTTCCCCCGGCGTACTTTCGTTTTGACGCACCCCTGATACTATTAGTTTGGGTCAACAAACAAGATCAGTTTTAGAAATGAGCTAAATGGAGGGAGTTATGAGAAGGATAATTTATGCAGTATTCAGCTTTGTCATTCATGCTGTTTTTGTCAGGGTGCGGAGGGGGGAGCAGCTCTCCGCCGTCGCCTTCGACACAGATACTCAGTAACCCGGCCAATGACGGAGATATCGAGAACGATGCCAGCGGGGTTTTCCATGTGACTTAGGGCAACATTTCCAGTGTGTTTGCCGGCATTGATGCTGCCACGGGTTCTGAGTTTCGCGCCTTTTTGGATTTTCCCCTGACAGGGACGGGTGGAGTTCCCGGCAACGCCGTCATCGAATCGGCAACCCTCGATATTTTCCTGGACGGTATCACCCAAGCTACAGCCAGCTCCATTCCTATCCGCATCGACCTGGTCACCTTCCCACCCCAGACCCTGCTAGCCTCGGATTATGACCGGACGGCCCAACCGGCTCTGACCTTCGCCAGGACCTTCATAGTTCCGTCAGACCTCAATCATCATGTCTCGATCGATGTCACCCCGTTAATGGTGCAGGCTCAGATTAGCGGCCTGTCCAACTTCCAGATTCGCATTTTGGAGGATTTTGGCACCAATATTCAGGATGGCCTCGTTAAGATTGACGACACAACGGTCAACCGGGCGCCTTTGCTCGAGGTCACCTACCACTGATCCTCTGGAAAGCGACGAGGCCCGCTGGATTCTCCGGCGGGCCTCGTTATTTGGGTCCTGACGCTCGACTCCAGCTCCGTTATAGTCAATTGTAATCGATATTGAGCCACGTTACCCCCTGTACGGTCAGGAGACTCACTTCCGGCTCAACCAGTGGCACCGCTTGGCCAGCTCCCCCCCTTCCCGTCGCACCTGCCAGCGCCGTTGCCAGCAGACTTGCGGTATCAAGCGCCGCAGGGTTCACGACTTCGGCAGCGCACCTTTCCTGCGCCACCGCTCCCTGCACCTGGTGCGGTACCAAAGCCAGCAGCGTACAGATGACACCGAGAATAAAACGTCCTGTTTTTCTCAACCTGGCTGGTCTCATTTTAGGCACCTGTTGACAGGAAATCGGGGAAAGCAACGCTTTACCTGTCATTCTAGGTTTCTGGCGTAAGCGAAGCCATCGGCCGGAGGAATGGTCCTTGGAATGAAAAAGGTTGGCGCTTTTTGCACTGTGGGAGAACCGGCGGTATGAGATGCGGGGTTCGGAGGGAACCCGGCTGCCTTGACCGTTGCAAAGAAGGTGGGGGCTCGAGGGTTGGTCGTCGCGTGCGAGGCCCTGCCCCGCGCTTTTTTACCCACTCGCGGTGGAAGTCAGCTGCCAGAAGCCGAGGTACGACAGGGTACGACTCAGGTAGGATACGCTACGGCTCCTTCCCTACTTCAGGATGGTTTCTTCAGGGAGGGAACAATCAGGTAGCAGTCACTCTCTCGGCCCAGCGCACAGCCTGAAGCCGGTTACTGACCTTGATTTTTCGATAGATGCTGCTCAGGTGGGATTTTACTGTGGGGATGCTGATAAACAAAAGGTCGGCAATGGCCTGATTGGAGAGGCCCTGGGTGAGCAGACCGATCAGTTCCGACTCCCGCAGGGTCAATTCGGGGTGCAGGCAGACAAAATTGACGGGGTGGTTGGGGTTGGCTAAAAAATCAACCAGGAGCTTGCGCGAAATCCAATACTGGTCCTCGAAAAGGGCAATGACGCCCTTGGCAAGAGAGTCCAGCGGATCGTCCAGATAGAAAAAACCGCGCACACCCGACCCGATGGCAGCCTGTTCGACGCCCGACTCGGGGTGCAGGTTTAACAAGGTGGGACGCCAGCCCGCCGCCTTACGTAACGGCGCCGATTCGATCAGCGAAATGATGGCATCCTTGTGCATGCCATAACAATCGATCAGCACCAGCTGTTTTTCCGCCTCGTCACCCCGGTTCCGGATAGCGTCCTCAAGCGTCGCGCAATACCGGCACTCGGCCTGCACGGCGTCTTTCAGGTAGGCAGCCAGCAGCGCGTTCATCACGTTGTTTTCCCCAACGATCTGTAAGTTGCGCGCGATCGGCTGCATTGTACTCTCCACTTCCAGGTATCGCTTGGGTGCCAGTAGCTGCTAACGAGTCAAAGTATACCAATTCCGTCCGATAAATCATGAGAATCCACACACAATTTCGCATCTCATTCATTATCTTTCCCGCCTGCTCCTGAGGCGAAAAAAAAAGGGGAAGCCGGCACCATGCCGACTCCCCCCTTCCTTACTTCATGCAGCCGGACTGCAATTACATCATGCCGCCCATGCCGCCCATTCCGCCCATGCCGCCCATGCCGCTCGGCATCGAAGGCATGCCGCCGTCTTCCTTCGGCTTCTCGGCGATCATCGCCTCGGTGGTCATCATGAGACCTGCCACGGAAGCTGCGTTCTGCAGCGCGTAACGGGAAACCTTGGTCGGGTCGATGATGCCGGCTTCGATCATGTCGACGTAGGTGTCGTCAGCTGCGTTGTAGCCGAAGGCGCCTTTGCCGTTTTTCACTTTGTCGACCACGATGGAGCCGTCCACGCCCGCGTTCTGAGCGATCTGACGGATCGGCTCTTCGAGTGCGCGCTTGATGACGTTGACGCCGAACTGCTGCTCGGCGGGAAGCTGCAGAGCCTCCAGCACGACCATGGCGCGCAGGTAAGCTACGCCGCCTCCGGGGACAATGCCCTCGTCGACTGCTGCGCGGGTTGCGTGCAGGGCATCTTCGACGCGTGCTTTCTTTTCTTTCATTTCGATTTCGGTTGCAGCTCCCACCTTGATGACGGCAACGCCGCCTACCAGCTTGGCAAGCCTTTCCTGGAGCTTCTCGCGATCGTAGTCGGAGGAAGTCTCATCGATCTGGGCGCGGATCATCTTGACGCGGCCCTGGATTTCAGCCTCTGCGCCGTTACCGTCGATGATGGTGGTGTTGTCCTTGTCGATGGTGATCTTCTTGGCGGAACCAAGCATGTCCATCGTGGTGTTCTCAAGCTTGAAGCCGACTTCTTCGGAGATCACCTTGCCGCCGGTGAGAATCGCGATGTCTTCCAGCATGGCCTTGCGACGGTCGCCGAAGCCCGGAGCCTTGACTGCAGAAACGTTCAGTACGCCGCGCAGCTTGTTGACTACCAGGGTTGCCAGCGCTTCGCCTTCGATGTCTTCCGCGATGATCAACAGCGGACGGCCCGACTTGGCGGTCTGCTCCAGTACCGGGAGGAGGTCCTTCATGTTGGAGATCTTCTTGTCATGGATCAGGATGCTGACGTTCTCCATGTTCGCTTCCATCCGCTCGGGATCGGTCACGAAGTAGGGGGAGAGGTAGCCGCGGTCAAACTGCATACCCTCGACGGTCTCCAGCGTGGTCTCCATCGCCTTGGCTTCCTCGACGGTGATGACCCCTTCCTTGCCGACCTTTTCCATTGCTTCGGCAATGATGTCGCCGATGGTCTTGTCGTTGTTGGCAGAGATGGTGCCGACCTGTGCGATTTCCTTGTGGTCCTTGATCGGCTTGGAGATGTTCTTCAGCTCGGCAACCAGCGCCTCAACAGCCTTGTCCAGACCGCGCTTGATTTCCATCGGGTTGTGACCCGCGGCAACCAGCTTGGAACCCTGGCGGTAGATCGCCTGGGCCAGCACGGTAGCGGTCGTGGTGCCGTCGCCGGCCACGTCGGAAGTCTTGGAAGCAACTTCCTTCACGAGCTGTGCGCCCATGTTTTCGAACTTGTCGTCCAGCTCGATCTCTTTAGCGACGGTGACGCCGTCCTTGGTGATGAGCGGTGCGCCGTAGGACTTCTCGATGACGACGTTGCGCCCCTTGGGGCCCAGGGTCACTTTTACTGCGTCTGCCAGAGTATTTACACCTTTAAGGATGCAGTTACGTGCGTCCTGGTCGAATTTAATGATCTTTGCAGCCATGGTTTCATATCCTCCTTGGGATGATTATGCCTAAACGAACAGTAGGAAACTCCCGGACAGTTCTGGGTCCGGAAAGCGGGGGGCGCCTTTATTTCTCGATTACGCCGAGGATGTCATCCTCACGCATGATCAGGAAGTCGTTGCCTTCCAGCTTTACTTCGCTCCCTGCATACTTGCCGAACAGCACCTTGTCGCCCACCTGTAAATCGATCGGGAACACCTTGCCGTCCTCGCCCCTCTTCCCTTTGCCAACAGCCACGACTTCGCCCTGCTGCGGCTTTTCCTTGGCGGTTTCCGGGATGTAAAGCCCACCGGCGGTCATGGTTTCTTCCTCAACCCTCTTCACGATGATACGGTCCTGCAGCGGTCTAAGATTCATGCCTTCACTCTCCTTTCGTTGAGATACCTGATCTCGGGATGATAGAAAAAATATTAGCACTCAAAACAGCTGAGTGCTAATCGCTCCGTAAATATAAACAGCATGATGGCAAAAATCAAGGTCCGAATAAAAATTAATTTAACTAGCGCGCGCCGCGGCTAACCTGCCAATTCCCCGAAAAACGCGCAACTGCGCCAGGTTAAGAATTAATCCGCACCAATGACTGGCGGCTGGAAAAATCAACCGGGGTCAGCTTTGGGCAAACCGGGCCAGCATCACCACTTCTTCTTCGCCAACTCCTCGGCGTAGAACTTCTGGTAGAGTATTTCCCACTCCCGGCTTCCCGGGACCTTCGCCTGGCTGTACGAGGCGAGTTTGTCCCTGACCGCTTGGTCCACCTGCCCCATGACGGCAAAGAACCCTTCGATGGAATCCTTGATCGAGTCGAGGGCGCGCCGCTCGTCCGGGAAATCGGCGAGGTCGTCACGCCAGAGCTTATCGTAGATCTTGTGTGCGATGTGCGAGATGCGGTCTTCCGAAATGTGCATGGTACCCTCTCTGGTGGACTGGTGATGATGACGGACTGGCTGTGGCTCGGCTGGTTTCAGAGCACGATCTTTCGCTCTTTGGCGAGCTTGTCCTTGATCATCCTCAGCATCTTGTGCCTGTCGATTCCCTCGCCGCCTCCGATGCCGCGCAGCGTCTGCTCCAGAAGCTCCTCGGCATCCCGCTCCAGGGCCTCCTCCACCTTGAGGTCCGCCGCGACGGCCGACTTCATGGCTGCCAGAATCGCGCTTCTGCCCTGCTTCGCCTGAATCAGCCCGGCGCGCTCCAATTCTCCGAGCACCCGCTCCGCCAAGCGTGCAATCTGATCGTCTTTGAGATGCATGGTTCCTCCGCCTTTAAAACCGTGGTTGGCGCATTGTACGTCATACGGATAAAATTGCAATATTTTACCCACATGAGCCCTGCTTTGCCCCTGCCCCCTCCCCCCTTCAAGTGCCGGGCAGAGAGCCTGCTTGATTGCACTTTACTTCAGCTCTCCTCCTCCCGGAGGGGGGAGGTCGGGAGGGCTCGTGCTGGGTTCCCCCTCCCTGTCCCTCCCCTCCGGGCCTGTCCGCCGAAGCCTACGGCGAAGGAGGGAGAGGGGACTGCAGTGTCGGTCTCCCCCAAAAACGGGGCGATGTCCTGTGCCACCCCTCATAAACTCCACCTCACCATCCGTACACACCCCCATCCTCTCCGGCGAGCGTGATCGGTGGTGTAGGTGCCTGGCTTTCTGACACTCTCTGACGCGCTAGTTACCAGCCTCCTGTGCTCAGGGCCGACGGCTTCTCGCGGTCACCCGGGCACCCCCGGCACTGGTTCCCTGAGGCATTATAAGAGAACGCTAAGCCTCTCCCTCAGCGGCCCTGTTTGAGCCAAAATGCGGCTTGATTTATCCTCAAAGCAAGGATATGATGTCGGGCAGAGATACTCTCTCTGCCCTGCCCGTGAGGTTACTACGCCCCTGCGGAATAATTTATTGAACGGGCGACTGTTACGATCGTGGTGTGCTGCCCCATTGCGCGGGAATTGCCTAAAGCGACCTACAGAAGCCCACCTGATTGGGAACTCGCTGTGAGGCCCCGAACCAACGACATGGTGGAGAGAGTTGCATGTTAAATGGGACCGTACCAGCGGTCCCCTTTTTTTTGCCAACGAGCATTCAATTAAAGACTACAGAGGCTCACCTGCCTTAGCCCTGCATACAGTCGCATACCTGGCTGCATGCTTTATTTGAGGTGATCATGCAGTACGCGATCGAAAAACTGCCGGCGTGGCTTCTGATGCTGGCCGGATTTGTCGCAGTGGCGCTGCTCGGCTTCATTGATTACCTCACCGGCGATTACTCCCTGCTGATTTTCTATGCGGTCCCCATAGCCTTTGAGGCCTGGTTTCTGGGTCGCTGGGGCGCCATCATCATCTCCCTCACTGCCGGCCTGGCCCGGCTCGTCTCCGACTACTTCAGTTATTCCGGCAGCAGTTTCAGGTACTGGAATTCTCTGCAGGACATGGCCTTTCTTCTCATGGTGGGCCTGCTCATCGCCACGGTCAAAAAACTCCTCGCCGATGAGCAGCATAGGTGGGACAAGTAACGGGCGGCCTGGCTGCCCGGGCCCCGTCACGTCGGCCCGTAAGGAAGCGGAGCTTCGGGCCCTGAAGGGGCCGGAGTTCTCGCGCCCTGCGGGACGCTCCCGGGAAAGGCCGCAATCCCTTGAGCAAGCTCTTCTGCCGGGCGGGATATGGCAACTGACAGTCGTGACTAAATCGGAGCTATCCATCGGGAGGAAAACATGAAGGTAACCGCTTTCAATGGCAGCGCGCGCAAGGGTGGCAACACCTCCATCATGCTGCAAAAGGTGTTCGCGGAACTCGGGCGCGAGGGGATCGAGACCGAACTCGTAGAACTCGCCGGAGCACCCATCAGGGGATGCGTCGCCTGCTACGGCTGCTTCCGGAACAAGAACAGGCGCTGCACCATCCATGACGACGTGGTGAACGACGCCATCGCCAAGATGGATGCCTCGGACGGCATCATCATCGCCTCGCCGACCTATTTCGCCGACATCACCAGCGAGACCAAGGCGCTCATCGACCGCTCCGGCATGGTGGCGCGAACCAACGACTTCATGTTCCGGCGCAAGGTCGGCGCCGGCGTGGTGGCGGTACGGCGCGAGGGGGCCATCCATGCCTTCGACAGCATCAACCACTTCTTCCTGATCGGGGAAATGATCATCCCGGGCTCCAGCTACTGGAACATCGGGATCGGGCGGGAAATCGGGGACGTGGAGGAGGACGCCGAGGGGATGGCGACCATGGAGACGCTGGGCCGCAACATGGCCTGGCTCATGAAGAAACTGCAGGCCTAAGGGGCGGGGCAGGGTCGACAGACCCTGCCCCGTTTTCTCATTTGTGCGGGTAGAAGATATAGAAGGTGAGCGAGAGCGCCGCGAGCACCCACATACCGGCGGGGACCTCGCGTCCCTTACCGGTGCAGACCTTCAAAAGCGGGTAGACCAGCAGGCCCGAGGTCATGCCGACGCCGATGTTGTAGGTGAAGATCATCAGCACGATGGTGAGGAAGGCCGGGATCAGCTCGGTGAAGTCCTCGAAGTCGATCTTGGTGATGGGCTGGATCATGAAGGAGCCGATGACGATCAGGGCGATGCCGTAGGCGTGCGCCGGGACGATCGTGAAGAGCGGGGCGAAGAAGAGCGAGAGCAGGAAAAGCAGTGCCACGATCAGAGCGGTGAAGCCGGTACGCCCACCCTCCTCGATCCCCGCGGCCGACTCGATGTAGGCACCGGTCGTGGTGGTTCCCAGGAGCGGCGCCACGGTTGTTGCCAGCGCATCGGCCAGCATCGGTTTCTCGATCTCCGGCAGGTTCCCCTTTTCATCCAAAAGGTCGGCCCGCATGGAGAGCCCGATCAGGGTTCCCACCGTGTCGACGAACGCCATAATGAAGATGATCAGCACGATCGGAAAGAATTTGAAGCTGAGCGCTCCGGCGATGTCGAGCTTCATCACGATGGGCGAGATGTCCGGCGGCATGCTGACGAAATGCTCCGGCATCGGCGTCACCTTCAGCATGATGGAGAGGATCGTCGTGGTGATGATGCCGATGACGATGGCGCCCTTCACCTTTTTGGCCATCAGGACCACCACCAGGAGAAAGCCGGCTACCGCAAGCAGCACGGAGGGGGAGGTGATGTCACCCAAGCGGACCGGCGCGCCGGGGACCCCGAGGACGACCAGCCCCGTCTCGTTCAGGCCGATGAAGGTCAGGAAGAGGCCGATCCCGACGGCAAAGGAGCATTTAAGGGAAAACGGTATCGCTTCGGCGAGCCAGGAGCGCACCTTGAAGACGGTCAGCAGGGTGAACAGCACACCGGCGACGAAGACAGCGCCGAGCGCCACCTGCCAGGAATAACCGAGCACCTTGACGACGGTGAAGGCGATGAAGGCGTTCTCGCTCATGTAAGGGGCGATGGCAAAAGGACGTTTCGCGTAAACACCCATAATGATGGTGCCGAAGGCCGCGGCGATAATGGTGGCCGTCGTGGAAGGTCCGCGCGGGATCCCCGCCGCCTCCAGGATGGCCGGGTTGACGATAATGATGTAGGCCATGGTCAGGAAGGTGGTGATACCGGCGATGGTTTCCTGCCGGTAACTTGTTTTGTGGCGCGCAAACTCGAAGTATTTCTTCATGCTGACTCCAGTATCTCGGGGTATACCCACCTGCGGCGGGGCATTTGCGGCAAGCGGTCCGCTAATGAAAAGCTCGACGCTTTTTTACCCCATTGTGACACAGAAGGCAACCGCAAAGACCAAACTGTTGTATACTGGCGTCAAACAGGCCTCATGGAGGCAGCAAAAGGCAGGCAGTGCTGCCCAGTGGAGAGCGTCTTCCTCCCTGCCCCGGAGGGCTCTTCAACCTTTGCACTCTTCTGCCATCTCGTAGAGACGCATTGCATGCGTCTCCTTTACCCGATCACGCTTTAGATCAACTAGAGCGCGACAGCGCTGAGACGCATGCAATGCGTCTCTACCTTGGGCACGGACTCACTCCGCTTTGCCCCGGAGGGCGAGGGGAATAGTCGCCCAACATGGCACCCCAAAGGAGCTGCATGACCCCGCATTTCCTCCCGACACTGGTGAACCGTCCTTTCGGGGACCCGGGACTCTACCTCGATTTCCTCTTCGCGCGCAGGGCGATCATCTTCGACCTGGGCGATCTCTCCCCGCTCCCGGCGCGCAAGCTTTTGCGGATCAGCGAGGTCTGCATCTCCCACACCCACATCGACCACTTCATCGGCTTCGACGCCCTGCTCAGGATCATGCTGGGGCGCGACAAGAGCGTCCGGCTCTTCGGCCCTCCCGGCATCCTCCAGCAGGTGGAGCACCGGCTCGCCTCCTACAGCTGGAACCTGATCGGGAACTACCCGACCAAATTCACCATGACGGTCTGCGAACTGCATCCCGACGGCTCCGGCAGGAAGGCGCAGTTTTGCTCCAGGCGCGCCTTTGCCAGGGAAGCTGAAGGTGCTTTTGCGCCCCGCGACGGGGTGATCCTGGACCAGGAGAATTTCCTGATCCGCGCCGCTTTCCTGGAGCACAGCATCCCCTGCCTCGCCTATTCCTTTGAGGAAAAACGCCACGTGAACTTCATGAAAAACCGCCTCGACGAACTCGGTGTCCCGGTCGGGCCCTGGCTCACCGATCTCAAAGCTGCAGTGCTGCGCGGAGACCCTGACGACACGCTCATCAGGGCGGTGGGAGCCGGGAAAAGCGGGGCAGGAGAGCGCATCTTCACCCTCGGGAAACTTAAAGAGGACGTGTTGCAGGTCGTTGCCGGAGAAAAGATCGTCTATGTGACCGACGTTTCCTTCACCCCGGAAAACCGCGAGCGCATCGTCGCCCTGGCAAAAGGGGCCGACTACCTCTTTATCGAGGCGACCTTCCTGGATGTCGATCGCGAGCGGGCACGCGACAGAGCGCACCTCACCGCCCGGCAGGCCGGGGAACTCGCGCGCGAGTCGGGAGTCGCGCGGGTGATCCCGTTCCACTTCTCCCCCCGGCACCTAAGGGCCGAAAAGGAGCTGCGCCGGGAGCTGGCGGACGCCTTCCTGGGGAGGTGACGGCCTGTGTTCCGGCACAGAGCCAAACCCCGGAAATGCGAAAGGGGCAGCAGGCCAGCTCGATTGACGTTTCATCAATCTCACCGAAGCCTTTGCCCCTTTCTCAAACCCTAAACCGCGCCTAGCGTCTAGTCGAGCCTGAGCGCCACAAACAGTGAGGCTTCGCCGCGTCGCAGCAGAACCCTCAGATAACCTCCCTTTCTCACGGCGGACACGGCTTTGTCGTAATCCATGACCTTGGCGATGCGCACCCCGTTGATCTCCCTGATCAGGTCACCCTCTAAGATCCCGGCCCGGTCCGCCAGGCCGTCAGGCTGCACCTCGGCGACCACGACGCCCCGGTCGCCCTGCACTCGCAGCTGTTGAGCGCGCTCGCCACTGAGCTCGGCCACCTTCAGGCCGAGCCGGTCGCTGGGAAGCGCCTGGTCTTCCACCCCTGCGCCCTCCTTCAACTGCTCAATGGTTACCGGCACCGACTCCTGCCGGCCGTCGCGCTGCACCACCACGACCACCTTCTTTCCTACCTGCGTCGCAGCCACCACCCGCGGCAGCTCACCCATCTCCTTGATGGCGTGCCCGTTAAAATCGAGAATGATGTCGCCATTTTTAAGCCCGCTCTTTTCCGCGGGGCTATCCTTCATGACCTCTGCCACCAGTGCGCCGTGCTCCGACTCGAGTCCGAACGATTTGGCGAGTTCCGCGGTCACCGGCTGCACGGAAACCCCGAGCCAGCCGCGTGTCACCTTGCCGGTCTCCTTGAGCTGGGTGATGATCGATTTGGCCATGTTCACCGGAATCGCGAAGCCGATCCCCTGCCCCCCCGCGAGGATGGCCGTGTTGATGCCGATCACCTCGCCTTTGGTGTCGAAAAGCGGCCCCCCCGAATTCCCGGGGTTGATGGAGGCGTCAGTCTGGATGTAATCGTCGTACGGTCCGCCGCCGATCACCCTCCCCTGCGCGCTGACGATGCCAGCAGTCACCGTCTGGGCCAGCCCAAAGGGGTTACCGATCGCCATCACCCACTCCCCGACCTCGATCTTGTCGCTGTCCCCCATGGGGGCGACCGGGAGATTTCCCTTGGCGTCGATCCTGATCAGCGCCAGGTCGAACTTTTCGTCCCGGCCCTTCACCTCGCCGCGAAATTCCCTGCCGTCGGAGAGCTTCACCTTGATCTCGTCCGCACCCGTCACGACGTGGTTGTTGGTCAGGATAAAGCCGTCCTCGCTGATGATGAAGCCTGAACCGAGATTTTTCTGCTTGTAGGGATGCTGGCGGGGGGCGTCGAAGAACTTGTCGAAGTACTCCTGGAAGGGATCACCTTCGCCTGAGCGCTGGCGCTTCTGGGGTGTTATAGTCTTGGAAGTGCTGATGTTGACGACAGTCGGCTTCAGTCTCTTAGCCAGAGATGCAAAGTCTGGAAGCATCGCCGCGGCGTGCGTGACACCCGAAAAGAGAGAACCGGCAAGTAAGGTGAGAACCAGTGATTTTGCAATGACAGCAATCCGCATCTGCATGGCTACCTCCTCAGAGAAATGTTATGCTAAAATTAATACCGGTCCTGGCTTTTGTCAAGGCCCCTCCCCCAACTGGCAGAGCGCGGTTTCCGAATGAGCAGATAGGAAATTCGGTCTGGCAGTACCTAGGGTAGCGAGAACAGAGTTTGCCGGTGACAGAGAACGGGCGAACACAAGGTTCGCCCGTTTTATAGACCGCATGCGAAAGCATGATCCAAAAAAAAACGGACAATCCCACCGGCTGCGGCTTGCAGCAGGGGGAATCATCCGTTGATTACGCTTCTAAGTGTCAGGTAACAGCCGTTGCCGGCTTTGAGTCAGCCGGGCCAGCTGCCGGTCGCAGACTAATCCTCTTCCTTGAGGATGTAGCCCACGCCCCTGACCGTG
>Ga0209123_1001767_pt1 | contig 20156 bp, 14 predicted proteins | sample BarGraIncu00431A_FD_184500 | JGI IMG/M metagenome (GOLD analysis project Ga0209123, IMG submission 184500) | Arctic peat soil microbial communities from Barrow, Alaska, USA - Barrow Graham LP Incubations 004-31A (SPAdes) (version 2) | ecosystem: Environmental > Terrestrial > Soil > Wetlands >... | reverse complement strand
TATCAGCTGGAGCCTATACTGCAGGTGTTCTGGACTATCTGATTGAAGCATTGGAGATATGGGACGAAAAAAAAAGGAGTGGTTTCCATGATAATGTCCCAACTCATAACGTAGTGATTCCCGTTACAGGTGGAGCCTCTGCCGGTGGAATGACCAGCATCATCTTCGCCTCTGCTGTAAACAATCCGATTTTCCCCGTCCGGAAACTGGAAGGAAGCGTTCTCCAGAAACAACCTCAAAATAAGTTTTACCACGCCTGGGTTGATCTGATTCAGGACGATATGTTCCCTGCCATGCTTAAAAACGACGACATCAAAAAAAATGGTGTTGTTACATCACTTCTCAACAGTGATTTCATCGATAAAATTGCAGAAAATGTATTCGATGTAGATCCTGAAAAATGGCAAACACGCAATTTTATTAAAAACGACCTCAAAGCATTCGTTACCCTTTCAAATTTGAAGGGATTTGAATTTAATGTGGCTTTTAAGGGTGGCTCAACTCCGAACAAACCCTACTATATCACCAGACACAACGATTACGCCTGTTTTTCATTGAACAAATCCAGGGATGATTACAACAACGATGGCTGGATTCCACTGAATTTCAAAACCGGCATTAACGTAGACATCGCTAAAAATGCAGCCATGGCCACCGGCGCTTTTCCCCTGGGTCTTAGAGCCAGAAGAGTTACACGGGACGGCCTTTATATCAACCAGTTAAGCTGGTTAAAAGAGGTAACCAGACTCAATCCCATACTCGAAGGTGACTATGAATCTCTTTTTGTGGACGGTGGCTTAATCAACAACGAACCTTTTGACAGAGTTCGTGAATGCCTGATTGATCTGACAGGTGAAAACAAAAAGGAATACGAATCTTATGAAAAATTCCGCAGCACCGTTCTGATGATTGACCCCTTTCCCACCGAGTCGGGTCAATTTAAGGATAACGATCAGCTGGGTAATGTAACCGGTAATACCATCACAACGATGATGAACCAATTACGGGACAAACCAACATCTCTGGTAGACGCATTGGATTCAGACAACGCCGGACAATTTTTAATATCTCCCAGTCGCAACCTCAAAGTGGGCAGTGAAATCAAGCACCTACAGGGTTCCAAGGCCATCGCTTGCGGCACCTTGGGTGGTTTTGGCGGTTTCTTAAACAAAAAATTCCGGGTTCATGATTTCTTTTTAGGTCGGGCCAATTGCGAAAAATTTCTTCGCGACTACTTCACCGTACCAGCAGATACTACAAACCCCATCTTTCAGGCTGGATATAAAAATATACCCCAGGGACACTTTGTCTCACAAGCAGATGGAAAAAGACAAATCATTCCCATTTTCACAGAACGTACAAAAGAACCTTACCTGCCCATTTTCTCCTCGGATACAAATTGGCCTATCCTGAAAAACAAGGATATAGATCGCTTTAAACCTCAGTTGAAAAGTCGTACTCAGGCGCTGGCCTTAAACCTAAGTAAAATAAACACGTTGAAAAAAATACTTATCTGGCTTATTTGTAAAGTTTTTCTCAATGGATTTGCTGCCGATAAAATAATCAGTAGTATCAAAAAATCTATGTTGGAAGCGGATTTATTGAAATAGCACTCCAAATCGGTCATGGACCCCAATTATCTATATTGTCAGATTTCAAATTACTATTTATTGGATAAAAATGTTTATTATTGTAAATATTTTTATCCAATAAATGTTTTTTTTAGATTTTAAACTCTAAAACCCTGGAAAAATGAAACCTTTTCGATTTCTTTTAAAAAATTGTGCCCTCGCACTTTTATGTTTTACAACATTTTCTTGCATCGACAATTCCTATAACCTAACAGATCTGTCAGGTAAGGCTGAACTCTTTAAAAATTCACTCAGTGCACCAGCCGGGACTATAACCATTAATTTGGATAGCATCATAGGTGGATTGGATGTAGACACTTCCACCCTGAAAGTCCAAAATGGCACGTACGTTTTTGGTTATTCAGGCGCTTTTGAATTTGGAGGCATTTCAGAAGCCCTGAACGGTTTTAATTTAGCACCTCTAAACGGTTTTTCAACTTCTGTACCCCTTTTTGATGCTTCTGTTTTGCCACCAAACACCCCATTACCTTTTGATCTGGCACCAATAAGGTATGAATACAGTACACCTATTAATATTGACTTACCAAACTTTACGACAGATTTGATCAGTGTTGATAGTATTTCATTGCAAACCACAACCATTAAGATTTCGGTTAGCGAAGAAGGTTTAGGTGGAAACAATCTCGAAAACAGCGCATCAATCCAATTTGTAACCCATGGTACAGGTGCTGATTACTACATTAACGGAGAAAAAGTAACCTCCTGGACCGTTAAAATGAATCAATCAGTTACTGTGGAAATCAAGAGACTTCGCTTATCAGGAGACATCAACACACTGGAACTTGATCCTATTGTTGTATTAAATGTTGCTGAATTAGGAGATGTTCAAGCAACTGAACTTATCCAGACTAAAATGAATGTCAATATTGAATACCCAAATGGTATTGATTATGACGTGGTTTGGGGTCAGGTTCATTACGACTTGCCTAAAAAACCGATCAGCCCTATCCACTTTACTGGTTTGGGGAAAATCATGAGTGAAAACGATACGTTGAGCATTTACAATCCAAAATTAATTCTGACTACGAAAGGAAATATTGGAGTGCCTATCGATTTAACGCTGGATATGAAAACGACTAATTCCACTACTGGAAATTCAAGTCCCGGCTTAACTGATCCAACAATCCATATGCTTGCAGCAAGTGACACCTCTGATTTTACTCCCCACACTTATACCCTTCAAAGAGAAAATGGGACATCCGAACTGTTTAAAATAAATCCGGACATCATTCAGTTAAGTTACGCTGCCCAAACGGTCAACAAAATAGGTGAAAGTTACTTTATTTCGAAAAATAGCCAGTTGAGCCTATCCTACAGAATGGAAATACCCCTGCAGTTTGGTTCAGATTTGAAAATAAGTGTAGATACAACATTGGAGAATCCATTTAAAGATAAATTGAATAAGCTGGAAAATCAGACGAATCTGACTGCAAGTATACTACTGAATATAAAAAATAGGATTCCTTTGAACATGCAGATTATTCTCAAAGCACTCGGGGCAAACGATCAGTTATTGTTTACGGTTCAAACCGATAAAATCAATGCTTCAGCAGTGAATGAATCTGGTTTAGCCACTGACTTTACAGAAACCGATACCGAAATCACATTGACACCGGCACAAATCAATCAGCTTAAAGACACCAAGATGTTTAGTGTAAGCTTTGTCGTTACTGCCAAACAAGGTGTAGAATCTGTAACAGTACAACCTTCCGATTATATAACCATTAAAATTGGTGGAAAATTAAGCGGTGGTGTTTTACTTGATTTCAATTCTAAATAAAACAAAAACAAAAGCTATGAAACGCAATCTTTTATATACCCCCATTTTTCTGACGATTGTTGCACTATTCTTTATGCCGTCTTCTATTTCGGCTCAAAAAGTCAATTCACTTTACTTTTTGGAAAATACGCCCTTTCATACCCAATGGAATCCAGCAATGGCTCCCAGCAGATCGGGTATGGGAATGGGTATAAGCAACATCTCCTTTAGTTTTCAGTCAGACCTGGCTCTGAGCGACCTGGTTTTCCCCAGTAAAAATGGTGAAAAACCCTATACTTTTTTAGATCCACAGGTAGATGCAAACGCATTTATCTCAGGTTTGAAAGATGTTTCGTCTTTGAACATGAATACAAATATTGACATTTTCAATTTAGGCCTCCGCATTTTGAATAACTATTTTACTGTTCATAGTGGAATTACTTTTGATGCCGGTATAGGAGTTCCAAAGGATTTATTTAAACTTTTCATGTTGGGTATGGATAATACCAATTCAAATACACAATTTGACCTTACCGGTTTAAACGTCAATATGATGTCTTATTTAAAAACCGGCGTTGGATATTCCATGAAATTTGGTCGAATCTTCTCTGTCGGTATCAACGCCAACTATTTGGCAGGAATAGCCGATATGCGAATGGGTTTTGACGAATTGGCAATTGATGCCGGACAAACCAAATGGGACGTTACCTCTAAAGGATATATCCAGATGGCTGCTCCCGATATAGCAACTTTCGAATACGATGAGCAGGGTTACTTTAATAAACCGGATTTAAAAAAAGGGTCACTGTCCGGAGGTTCAATGCCTAAAAGTGGCAATGGTTTTTCCATTGACCTGGGTGTTACAGCCAAACCGCTGCCATTCCTGACCCTTTCTGCTGCTATTCTTGATATGGGATCCATCAAATGGAATGCAAACTTAATACAACGAGCCAAATCAAACGGTACTTATTCTTACGAAGGAGCAGCATTAAATGAAGAAGCAAAATCAAGTATGTCCTCAGAAACAGTTCAAAATCTGGAAGAAATGTTCCATTTTACAAAGGACAATACGGTTGAAGCCTATCGCAGCAAACTGACTACCAAATTAAATATCGGTGCTGAAGCAGGCGTTCTGAAGAATAAAATCACATTCGGTGTCTTGTCCCAAACAGGCTTTGCAACAGAAGGCACCTATAATGACCTCATGGTTTCCGCAAACTTCAAGCCATCCAGCATTATACAGGGTGCACTATCCTATTCTTTTCTTCATGGCGAGATGAGTTCTTTTGGAGCTGCCATGAATTGCAAGTTGTTATTGTTTAATATTTTTGTTGCGGCTGATTACATTCCTTTCAAGTATACTCCGCAGTTTGTTCCCATCAATAATTCTTCTTACAACTTTCAATTCGGCATCAACATGATGTTCTAATTGGTTGTCTAAAAAGTAAGCGCATTACTGCGTTGAAGGCTGAAAATCAATCCTCACGTACGAAAAGTACGCTCCGGTATGATTTTCAGCCTTCGCCTTGTACTGCATCTTCCTTTTGAAACAACCCGTGGGGCTATCACCAAAAACCAGAAAAGAAAGAAAAGAAAGAGAAGAAGGGAAAAAAGCGAAACACCTTTTCAAGCACTCCAAATGTCCAACCCGCAAAGCGAACAGCGTTGAGCGGCAGGGTCGGCGGCTACTTCGACGGCCGCGCGCAGTGAACGCGCCGACTCTGGCATACAAAATATTGACGGCTCGAAGAGACTAAATTTTTGTGCCGGAGAGGCACGTTCACAAGCAAGGACTAGGTAGCCGCCGGCCCTGCCGCTCAACGCTGGAAGCGCTGCCAATCCTCTTAAATTAAAAATAAAATGGCCCCAAGCCTTAAACCCGGAACCATCTTAAATTTATATTTCTAAAACCCATTAAGGCTTTTTAAAACATCACCTTATATCAACGAAGCAATAACCTCCTTTATCTGAGCAGACAAAGCCTCAGCCTCCCCTTTCGTTTGAGCTTCAGAATAAATACGAATAATAGGCTCCGTATTCGATTTCCGAAGGTGCACCCACTTATCCGGAAAATCAATTTTAACCCCATCAATATCATTCACCTCCTCCTTGGCAAAACGCTTTTTGACAGCAACCAAAATCGCATCCACATCAATCTGAGGCGTCAGTTCCATCTTCTGCTTATCAATATAATAAGCAGGATACGTAGCCTTCAGTTCAGACACAGACATCTTACTGTGAGCCAAATGAGAAAGAAAAAGAGCAATACCAACCAACGCATCACGCCCATAATGACTCTCCGGATAAATAACACCACCATTCCCCTCACCACCAATGATCGCATTAACTGCTTTCATTGTAGTCACCACATTCACTTCACCAACAGCAGCAGCCGTATACGTACCACCATGAGCACGGGTCACATCCCGCAAAGCCCTGGTAGAACTCAGATTGGAAACAGTATTGCCTGGAGTATGCGATAAAACATAATCAGCAACAGACACCAACGTATATTCTTCACCAAACATTTCACCATCTTCGCAAATAAGCGCCAGACGATCCACATCCGGATCAACCACAAAACCAACATCAGCCTTAGCCGACCTCATGCATTCAGCAATCTCAGTCAGGTTTTCGGGAATAGGTTCCGGATTGTGTGTAAATTGTCCATTCGGTGCACAATTCAGCTCAATGACCTGATCAACACCTAAAGCCTTCAGTAAGGTAGGAAGAACAATACCACCCACAGAATTTACACAATCAATGACCACCTTAAAGTTTGCCTTTCTGATTGCTTCCACATCAACCAATTTCAAAGCCAAAACAGCATCAATATGTTTTTGGTTGAAGGAATAATCCTCGTATAAATGTCCTAAAGCATCAACCTCCACAAAAGTAAAATCATCTGCTGCAGCCGTATCCAAAACAAAATTGCCTTCAGCAGCATTTAAAAACTCTCCATGTTCATTCAAAAGCTTCAGCGCATTCCAATGTTTTGGATTGTGGCTGGCAGTCAAAATCAGACCACCGTCAGCTCCAGACATGGTAACGGCCAATTCCGTTGTAGGAGTTGATGCAAGACCAATATTGATTACATCAAAACCCATCCCCATCAAGGTTCCGGATACCACTTGAAAAACCATGTCGCCAGATATACGGGCATCTCTGCCAACAACCACTTTGTTGCTTTTTTTGGTTGTATTCAAACGCAGCCAATGGGCATAGGAAGCTGTAAATTTGACAATATCAAGAGGGTTCAAACCCTCTCCGGCTTTTCCGCCGATAGTACCGCGGATTCCGGAAATGGACTTAATCAGACTCATTTTTTAATTTTTTATTGATTGGATAAAAATGCCTCAATTTCTTCAAACCGGGCATCTTTCAGTAAGACTATTTTTTGATCATTTAACAGGTAAAGGCAAGGTATTGCTTTCAAATCATACACTTCTTCATCCTTAATACGGGCTTGCTTATCATAACCATTGATCCAATATTCAGGCAGTTCTGAATAATATTTCTTCCATTCAGACAAATCCTGATCGGGATAAATCGTCAAAACTTTCAGAAGACCATCTTCCTGAAGTTTTTTCATCACTGCTGAAGCAAGTATTTTCTCCCGTTGTTCTTTACAATCCGTACATCCGGGATTGTGAAAAAAGAGTAACAAAAATTTGGATTTAATAGCGTAAAGATTGGATTCAGAACCATTTTTCAACGTGAATTTGAAATCAAGGGCTTTAGTTCCTACCTTGTTTTTTTGAGCAAGCTCATATTGTTTCCTGGGGCGAATTTTCCAGTCATAGTTTATTAAATTGGAAGAAAGATAAGGTTCCAGAAGACTGCAATAAAAACGCTCATTACGAACCGGAGAATTCGAGTCATACATATATTTTTCACCAAGTCCCTGAAAAAATTGAAGCATTTTGGCATCCGTTCCGGCTTTATGCATCAAAACAGAAATGCCAATAGTCGCTTTTTCCACAGGAACAGATGAAAGCAAATTGATAAAGTCAGCAAAAGCTTGCTCTACAACCAGAGGTTTATTCAGTGAAGCAGAGTCTTTGAAATTGATATTATCCCAATAATGTACCATCAGAAAATCCATCTTTTGCTCAGGATTCTTGAGTACCATTGGCACTTCAGGAACTTTATAAGCTACCTGAGAATCAGATTTATTTTTATCCGAAGCATTCTGACTGGAAGACGAACAAGAAAACAACAGCATAAGAAACACGATAAGGACTATCCACTTTCCACACAAATTTTTCATAGTCGTTTTTTTTCGAAGCCGGATTTTATTTAGCGAAGGTATATCTAAGATCGTAAAAATGAGCAGTCACAGCAGTTGAATAAGCAGACATTCCAATTTCAGCAGGAGCAATAATATAGACATGTCCATAATCACCAACATAATCCAACGCTTCATGCCAAGCTTTACAATCAATAGCATTTGAAGCTGTACTTACTTTATTGTATAAAATTTCACTGGGGCCACCTGCACTATACATATTCTCATTAGTAAGAGTGTCATTCATATCGTACTCCACAAAGCGTACAAGTATGGCTTTATAATCCGGTAGGTCTTTAACGACGGTGGTACCTGTATCAATAACGTGAATATACATTCCGCTTTCCGTCTTATAAAAAACGCTGTCAGGCCATGGCACAGTAGTTGGAATCTTATCCGTCAACGTGTAACCGCGTATTTGCATGAAAGATTTGATGCTGGACTTTTCGTCTGACAAAAGTTCTGCATAGGTAGCACTGCTACTACACGATAAAAAGGAGCCAGTCAGCATGGCAAATAAAGCAAATAGTAAGAATCGTTGTTTCATACGAAAAAATTAATCACATTCTCATGTTTTGAACTAAGCAAAGGTACGTATTTCAAACTATTCATTCGAATACTTAACATTTTTTGTGGGTAAACGGACTTAAATGTCATATTTCGGGAGCGCTTCTTCCAATAACCGCAAAGCATCCTCCATTCGTCCATAAAATTCAGCGCCCGCAGCATTCAAATGACCACCACCATTAAAGAGTTCAAAAGCAACTTTATTTGCAGGGAAACTGCCACGTGAACGGAATGAAATTTTAATTTTATCGGTGTCTTCTCTAAAGAAAACAGCAAAGACAATGCCGGCAATACTGAGCGGCATGTTCACAAAACCTTCAGCATCACCCACCTGATAGTTGTAATCCTTCAAATCTGCCAAAGACAGATTCATAATGGCAGTATGATATTCCGGCAATACATTCATTCTGTTATTCAGTACAAAACCCATTAAACGCATCCGATCAGCCGAATACGTATTGAAGACTTTGTTGTAAATATCGTCCTTGTCAATTCCCTTTCGAATGAGCTGGGAAATGATGTAGTACATCTCCTCGTTGTTGGAATTGTAAGTAAACCCCCCGGTATCAGTCATCATACCGGTGTAAACACACTGAGCACAGGCCAGCGTCATTTCGTCAAAACAACCTGAACGGCAAATATAACGGAAAACGATTTCACTGGTTGAGGCAAACTGAGGATACGATATCTGAACATCGGCAAATTGATCCGGCATTGGATGATGATCAAACATCACCTTTTTTGCCTTTGATTTTTCGACCAGTTCGCCCAACTCTCCCATTCGTTTGAGTTGATTGAAATCCAGACAAATAATGGTGTCGGCATCATTCAAAATGGATTTACAAGTTTCAGCATCATGCTTAAAAGTCAAAGTCTTGTTGGCTCCCGGCATCCAGGCCAAAAAATCAGCAAAGCAATCCGGATACATCACCTGGACGTTTTTCCCTTTTTCGGTCAGAAAATCAGCCATAGCTAAACTGGAGCCAAGTGCATCACCATCAGGCCCTTGATGTGATACAATTACCACATTTTCAGAATGATGAAGAATATGTTTAGTACGCTGAATCAAATCTTCATCAATAATTTTTGTAAGCATGAGTCTCTTTTTTCACAAAGGTACAAATTTGCACAGATTTCAACAAGGACTGCTTTCTTTTGATACTTAAAAATAGTAACTTAAAGCCAATCCTTGCAAACATAGCACACATAATAGAACCGCAAAAATCCAATTTCGCCTTTTCAGAAAAAACCAGACAAAAAAAGAACCAATCAAAGCATAAAAAAGAAACACGTCCATTTTCTGAATTTCCATATTTTCTGTCAAGGCAAAAGGCAGTTCACTCGTCGTTTTCACAAACCACTGAAACCAATATAGACTGCTATTCAGACACCAAGTCAAAATGGTATCCAAAAAAGGAATCTTACCCAGAAGCAGAAAAGCGCAAGCCACGTAAATAATTAGTCCTGAAAAAGGAACAGCCACCAGATTATTGAGTAAAAAGTAGTTGGGAAACTGATGAAAATAGTAAATCGTCAAAGGCGCCGTACCCAATTGAGCCACCGCAGAAAGACAAATCATTTCCCAGAAATAAACGACTATCCTGGAGGAAGGAGTCCAAAGGGCCTTCATGCGGGCATGCAGTACCACAATAGAAAGAACGGCACAATAACTCAATTCAAATCCCAGATCAAACAAAAAAGCAGGATTCCACAGCAACAAGACAAATGCTGAAAACAGAACCGTGTTGATCGTTTGGGATTTTCGCTGCAGGCAACGTCCAAAAGCAAGCATGGAAAACATAAAGGCTGAACGAATCACTGATGGCGACAAGCCAGTCATAAAAGCATAACACCACAAAATTAAAATAATCAACAGCTGTTTTATAACCTTCATCTTTTCAAAACGGTTGAAAAAGGAAAGCATAAATTCAAGAACAGCATAAACGATAGCGACATGAAGTCCGCTGACTGATAAAATATGAGAAACCCCGGAAACAGAAAACTGCTGTTTGGTTTCAGGTGTCAAAAGATTAACGCTACCCAGTGTTAATGCAGAAACCAGGGAGTATTCCTCACCTGTGATGCCGGCATTCCGGAAACGATTCAACAACACCGCTCTCATTCGTTCAGCGGTTACTTTCAAATTGAATGACGATCCTTTAGATTTCAATCTCCATGAATTGGATGAAACATAGGCCGTTGCGCAAATACCTTTTTTTTGCAACCAGCCTGCATAATCAAAAGCCTTTGGATCTGCAGGTGGTACAGGTTTTTGAGGTTTTAAGTCCACCAACAGGTAATCACCCATTTCCAGCGAATCGGATCTTTTATCTTTTGCAATATAAAGTTGCAAATGCTTGCCTTTCCAAACCTTGCTATCTGAATGGATTACGTGAACCTCACACTGATAGGTTTTTGGCTTACCAAGAGGAACTGATTCAACGCTGACCAGGGCAGCTATGTTTTGATTTATATCCAGAGGAAAGGCAGACTTAGTATGTTGAAAACCTTCAGAAAAGGCTCCCAGACAGATCCAGAAAAAAACCAGACTAACACCTGGTAACCAACGTATAGACCACGCTGTGCCCATTCTATTTTCCAGATACCTGTAAAGCAACAATCCCCAAATTGCAAAAAGCAATAGACTCCAGGCTATTCGAAGATGGAATGAAACAAGTAGAACCCCAAGAATATAGGGCAGCAGTAATTTAAAAGTAGGGACCTTTTGCAGGAAACGAAGCCACATGCGGTTTTTTTAACCGCAAATATAATGTTTATTTAATATTATATTGTTCTTTTATTAATTTTATAGCTTTTAAAGGATCAGGTGATTTAAAAATATAGCTTCCTGCAACCAGCACATCTGCACCGGCATCATAAAGTGCAGCTGCATTTTCAGCATTAACCCCGCCGTCAACCTGAATCAAAGCCTGACTATTTCTGCGAAGAATGAGTTCCTTCAGCGTTCTCACTTTTTGGTAGGTATTTTCTATAAAAAATTGTCCACCAAAACCGGGATTTACAGACATCAGCAAAACCAGATCCAATTCTGAAACAATATCTTCCAAAAGTGCTACCGGTGTATGTGGATTGAGCGTAACTCCGGCTTTCATTCCGTTTTTATGAATTTCCTGAATGACACGGCTTAAATGGATACAAGCTTCGTAATGAACATTCATCATATAGGCGTTGATATCCCGTACCTGCGTGACAAATTTCTGTGGTTCTACGATCATCAGATGTACATCCAACGGTTTTTGGCATATTTTTGAAACTTGCTCCAAAATCGGAAAACCAAAAGAAATATTGGGAACAAAAACACCGTCCATAACATCCAGATGCAACCAATCAGCCTGGCTGTTATTGATCATTTCAATATCTGTACGTAAGTCCAGAAAGTTTGCTGACAATAAGGAAGGAGCTACCATGCGCATAGTCGGAAGATTTTTATAAAAACAAAGGAACGAAAAAAAAAGAAATGCTCAAAACAAAAATTCCATGACGTTGCGGGTAACACCATGGAACTTTTAAATAGGTTGGATTCTTTTTTTAATTAAGAATCATTTCCGTTTTATCATCCAATTTACTTTCAACCGGAGTATAAGTCCTGGCAAAATTTCTTAGAAATTCAAGGGTGTTTAAAGAGGGGTGCGCATAAACTCTTCTGACCCTTTTCTGTGGATGGGAAATCGATGTAAAATTGTGAGTCATAGGCATAAAATAAATTGAGTTTCTAATAAAACGGTGAACTTGTTCACATAGTATATCTGATACTCAATATATTTTGGCTTTTAACCAAAAAAAACAAAAAAGTCGGATTATCTTTAAAAAACCAATGAAATATCCTTTTCTTCTGCCATGCGGCGCATGTTCATGACAGCATATCGCATACGACCCAAAGCAGTATTGATGCTGACTCCGGTTAAATCTGCAATTTCCTTGAAACTACGGTCTTCGTAATAACGCATACGTACAACTTCCTGTTGATTTTCCGGTAAATGAAGTACGAGATTTCGTACATCAGTAAAAACCTGGTCACGAACCAGAATATCTTCTACGTTGTCATCACAAAGTTTGGAATTGTTAAACAGGTCTACCTCGGCAAATTCTTCGTTGCTGACTGTATTTTCATTCCGTTCACGCCTGTAAAAATCAATAATGAGATTGTGCGCAATCCGTGTCACCCAAGAGTAAAACTTACCATTATCAACGTAACGTCCCTGCTTGATGGTGATGATAGCTTTCATAAAGGATTCCTGAAAAATGTCTTCAGCCAAATCCCTATTCCGTACAATTAATAGAATGTACGTAAATATCCGATTTTTGTGTCGGTTTAATAAAACATCAAAGGCTTGATTGTTTCCATTTGAAAACATACCAACCAACTCTTCGTCAGTCCTAGTTTTAATCGTATCCATTGCTCCTTATTTATTTTTAAATCAAAAAGTAGCAGTAGATCGATAGGCAAATGGATTTAGAGGTTTAGACCACAAATAAAAGAACTTTTTCAATAAAAAACAACTATTAATCATTTTTTTATGTTTTAAACAAAGAAAAAATCGGTTATTCTGGAAAAACCCCGTAAAAATTCATCGGTTGTCAATGCTTTTCTACCGGCAAGCTGAAACCTTTTCAAGAGAATATAACCGTCATTTACAGCTACTTTCAGCTCTTTTTTCCCATCTGAAACCAAGGTGCCGGGAGCTAGATTGTGTGAAGTCAAAACATACCCTGCCTCAAAAATTTTCAAACCTATAATTTCTCCTTCTTTGGAATGCAGTTCAGACCAGGCTGAAGGAAAAGGAGATAATCCACGTATAAAATTATGAAGCGACTCGCACCCACCTTTCCAATCAATCCGGGTATTTTCCTTGAATAATTTAGGTGCTGATTTTAATGCACTTTCATCTGAAACAACTGTATTCTGGGGACGTGCATTTACAGACCCATTCAATATGACATTCACAGTCTTTAAGACCATTCGTCCTCCAAGCTCCATCAGTCTGTCATGAACAGACCCAACACATTCATCTGGTCCAACGTCTATTTTTTCCTGAAGCAACAAATCGCCTGTGTCAATGGCTTGCTGCAAAAAAAACGTGGTCACCCCTGTTTCCTTCTCACCGTTCATCACTGCCCAGTTGATGGGGGCAGCACCACGATACTGAGGCAACAAGGAAGCATGCAGGTTGAAAGTACCCATTGGAGGCATAGCCCACACCAATTCCGGAAGCATTCTGAAAGCAACAACAATTTGAAGATCTGCCTTAAACGTCTTCAAGGCTGCCAAAAATTCGGAATCTTTCAGTTTTTCAGGTTGCAGAATGGGTATTTTTTTTGAAAGCGCATAGTCCTTGACAGGGGAATACCGCAGCTTCATGCCACGACCTGCCGGCTTATCGGGCATTGTGACAACACAGACCACCTGATATCCGCTTTCAACAAGCACTCTAAGAGGTTCCACCGCAAAATCCGGGGTACCCATATAAACGATTCTCAAGTTCTCTTTATTCATAAATTTCCCTGGGCTTAAATAAGCATGACTATAAGCGGTTCTGAATTATTTTTCAAAGATACTGCAATAAAAAGAATGGAAAGAAACAACAGGACTGTTTTTTTTAACAAATGACCAGTAAACAAAACACCTTTAATTTTGTCTATATACCTATATCTACGTTTTTATACAAAATACGACTTCAATGAAAAAATCCATCTTTTTAGTATGCTTGTTTGTTACTTTCGGATCCTTTGGTCCTACTATTCTGGCACAGTCAAAATCTAAATTATTTAAGAAAAGTATAGACATTGGACGTGCAAAGGATGTGAGAACAGACATTTCTTTTTTTGCCGGTGAATTAAACATAAACTCCGAAACAACGATGCTGGCAGAATGTTTTTACGGATACAAGGATGGATTTATCAAACCTGACATGACCTACAGGGAAGTCGGCACAATAGGATATCTGTCAGTAGTATCAGAGAAAAAAGACAAAGGAATCATAAATGACGAGACAAACAGATGGAACCTGAGTTTAAACAAGGATGTAAAGAATAGCCTGTCCATAAACCTCAAAGCGGGTAAATCAACAATCGACCTGGAAGGGTGTAATCTGAGTAGTTTTGACTATAAAATGACAGCAGGTGAATCAAAAATAAACCTCCGGAATACCTCTGTCCCTCAGGTGAAATTCAACTTACTGGCAGGAGAATCTCTTATAGATTTGTCCGGAAAATGGAAAAACGACGGTGTGGCTGATATCAAGGGAGGGGTTGGAGAAGTTACGGTGAAAGTTCCCTACAAAACAGGCGTCATTATCTATATTACCGGATTGCTTGGAGATGTAAGCATTCCTTTCTTTGACAGAGATGGTGACGCTTACGTAAATGACAGTTACAAAAAGTCTAAAAATACGCTGACCATTTACATACATGGAGCCATCGGCCAGATTAACGTAAAAATGGAAGAATAAAAGAACTATTCATCCGAGAAATGTACCAGAACCTTCCGATAAGAATTAAAAATTTTAGACTTTGAAACAAATCCAACATACTTATAGTTTTCATCGACAACGGGCAAGTTCCAGGCTTTGGTATCGTCAAAAATACCCATTACTTTCTCCATGGGATCATGAATTGACAGTCTGGCCGGAGGCGAAATCATCAGTTTCTGCACTTTAAAGCGCATATACAATTCTTTGCGAAACATGATGTTGCGTATGTCATCCAGCTGAACAATGCCCAGTAAAACACCGGAATCGCTCACAACAGGGAAAATATTGCGCTTGGCGTTGGCTATGACTTTTACTAAATCACCGAGGTACATTTCAGGATGAATCACCTCAAAATCTTTCTCAATAACATTTTCCACTTTCATCAGTGTCAGTACAGCCTTGTCCTTGTGATGGGTAACCAATTGTCCTTTTTGCGCCAGACGCATGGAATAGATGCTGTTCTTTTCAAATAAAAAAATGGTGAGGTAAGACACACTTGAAACGATCATCAAGGGCAGAAAAAGCTGATAACCACCGGTCAGTTCAGCGATAAGGAATATTCCTGTTAATGGCGCATGCATGACAGCTGCCATTACGCCGGCCATCCCCAATAAAACAAAATTTTCTTCAGACACTGTGGAAATTCCCAATTCATTGAAGGTATGAGAAACAACATAGCCCACCAAAGCTCCCACAAAGAGACTCGGGGCAAAGACACCACCAACTCCGCCAGCACCGTTGGTGGAAGCGGAAGCAATAATCTTGAAAAAGATGATCAGACACATATAGCCGATGAGAATCCAGACATTGTCCTTAAAAGCATAGAACAAACTACCTTCGGTCAAAAGCTGAGAATGACCATTTATCAGTTGCGAGATGGCCGTATACCCTTCACCATACAAAGGAGGAAACAAGAAAATCAGAATACTGAGAATCACCGCACCAATCATCAATTTCGAGGAAGGATTTTTCATTTTCTTGTAGTATCCTTCCACTTTATTCATGCCACGAATCAGATAAAGTGAAACCAAACCACAGGCTATACCCAAAACAATGGCCCAGGGAATTCTGTTTAAAAGAAATGGCTCCGATTGGGAAAACTGAAACATAGGTTGACTGCCCGTCACGAAATAAGAAAGTGAGGCTGCAGTAATGGATGAAATCATCAGAGGTATTACAGAAGCGGCAGTAAAATCAAGCATCAAAACTTCAATCGTGAAAAAAAGTCCGGCTATCGGAGCCTTAAAAATCCCGGCAATGGCTGCAGCGGCACCACAACCCATCAGTTGCATCAAAATCTTATGATCCAACTTGAAATAGCTGCCCAGATTGGATCCAATGGCAGAACCTGTAAGTACGATGGGTGCTTCAGCCCCGACAGAGCCTCCCATACCTATGGTCAGTGAGCTTCCGACCAAAGAGGTCCACATGTTGTGTCTTCTCAAGCGACCTTGCCTGCGGGATATAGCATATAAAATATGGGTAACACCGTGACCTATATCGTCCTTCACAATGTAACGCACAAAAAGCGATGCCAGTAAAATACCGACAGCAGGATATAACAAATAAAGGTAATTGGCAGAATCGACGGAAAAGGTAGAAGTCAGAAGATATTGAATGATCTCAATCATTTTTTTCAGCAGTAAAGCAGCGATGGCTGTCAGGATACCAACCACGAAGCTCAGAATCAAAACGAAATTTGATTCTTTGATGTGATTTTCCCTCCAGCGGATAATCCTTAAATAACGCTCACTTTCAACCATTAAACCTTACCTTTATTGAAAGGACAAAGAACAACAATTTTTGCATAAGTTGCAAGTGTAAAATTGTACAACACTGTTTGGATGCCTCAAAAAGGTCTTACATCATTGTCCTTTTCCAGAGCACAAAGGCTTCAGGGTAAAAACCAGAATTTTCAGATCGATCAACAAGCTTTGATTTTCCAGATAAATAATATCGTACTCCAGTCGCTTGATCATCTTTTCCACCGTGTTGGCGTATCCGAATTTAACCATCCCCCAGGACGTAACTCCAGGCAAAACACTCTGTATCAAATAATAGTGAGGTGCTTTTTTTACAATCAAATCCACAAAATGTTTTCGTTCAGGACGTGGGCCAACCAATGACATATCTCCTTTCAGCACATTCCAGAACTGAGGCAATTCATCCAGTCTGTATCTTCGCATAAAACGTCCATATTTGGTCACCCTTGGGTCATCCACTCGTGACAAAAGCGGACCATCGGGTTCAGAGTCCATGTACATGGTACGAAATTTATAGATCCTGAACGTATTTCCATTTTTTCCAACACGCTCCTGAGAATAAAATATTTTACCTTTTGAATTTAGGTGTACCCGAATGGCCAAATATAGAAAGAGTGGAATTAAGAAAATAAGTACCAGTAATGATAACAGCTTATCAATGAATGTTTTAATATTTTTCTGCCAAACAGGCATCGTGGATGGAGTCAGATTGATCATGGGTATGCCAAAGAGCGAAAACAAGGAAACTTTTCCTGCCAGAATATCTTGTCTGGAAGCAAATGCTTTCACCGGAATACGATACTTATACGTTAAATTGAGCAATTGTTGAATGTCGTCCGGGTTGTGGCTATCAATAGAAAAAAACAGTTGTTCCACCTTATATTGCTCAATAAAAATACCCAATTGATTCATATCACCCAGAATTTGTTCTTCTGACACGGCATTCTTTATGACCAACCCCGTACGGATAAATCCCATTAGCTGATAGGCAAAATTACTGTGATACTGATTAAACTCCCGATAAACTTTGGCTGCATTTTCACCGGTTCCGACAATAAGTATGGGAACACAAAAACGACCTTTTGACTGTTGAATAATCAAAGGAGCTGTTTGGATAAAACGGAAAAACCAGGTTATGGAAAAATGAATGACAAAAAAAGCGATTGCAATTTCATAATACAAATCAACTTCTTCCGGATAATCGTTGATAATGATTATAAAAAAAAGCAACAATACGCCAAAAAATGTACTTAAAGCCACATTCAGAAGATCACCCAGATTTGTTTTTCGCCGGGGTTTTGAATAATATCCGGAGAAATAATAGATGATTAGCCAAATGACAGGCACAAAAATGCCCAACCAAAGTGCCTTTATGGAAAACAGAAAGGAAGTCAGATCCAGATAATGAATGGTATCCCGAAAAATATGGAAACGAAAGATATTGAAAATTTGCCAGGCAATCATTGCCGACAAAAAATCCAACAAAACATAGCGAAAAATTCGTTTTTTATCGTTCATTTTAAAAAAAGCGGATTAATAAGACCCTTGTATTTATAGAACGAGTCAGAAAGCATTTTGGTATAAAAGGCGTATTTTTTAAATACCCTTTTAGAGCAAAACGTCGGACACTCTTATTTGATTATCGGACAGACTCAGGGCCTGATTACCTGCACTTGCCCCCCAACTCCCAGGCGAATAATGGAAGATGGTTTTGCAATAGATTTTTCCTCTCTTCTGTAATTGACAACATAATCCACTCCAGCAATGATTTCAGGTGAAATTTCATCAAAAAATCCGGGTGAAGGCTCCCCACTCACATTGGCAGAAGTGGAAACGATGGCCTTGCGGAAACGTTCGCAAAGTTTTTTGGAGAATTCTTCTTTCGTGATGCGAATACCAACGCTACCATCTTCCGCCAAAAGACTGGGCGCCAGATTCCGCCCTCCAGGATAAATGATGGTCAAAGGGTTTTCAGCCAAATCGACTAAATCCCAGGCTACCTCAGGCACTTCCTGTACGTAAAAACCGAGCTTTACAGGATTATCGATCAAAACCAGTAAGGCTTTGCTGTCCACTCGTTTCTTTATTTCAAAAACACGACGTACGGCTGCTTCGTTGGTTGCATCACAACCTATACCCCAAATAGTATCGGTGGGATATAAAATGACACCACCTTTGTACAAGACTTCCTGAGCTTTTATTATTTCATCGTTCATACAAATACATTTTATGGAACAAAGATAAACAGATTTTGGAAATGTACGGATGCTTTGTTTTAGGTATCGATTTTCTGGATTGTATTTCAATGTATTAGCATAATTTTACAAGTTTCGCCAACAGGCTGTCCTTTTGTACCAAAAAAAAACATTATCTTTACAATTCAACTTTCTTATTTATTGCGTATAGGAATGTATATTCCGAACGTTTGAGAAAGGTTTTTGAGGTTAGCTAAAACTGCCTCACTATGGAGCTGAAAGAAAAAAATAATATATATAATGACTAACAAATGGAATCATTTAACCCTTACACCCGAACAGACCGTCCTAAAGGACTCCCTCGCAACAGAGCTGGGGATCAGTCCGATATTGACACACCTGCTCGTAAAGCGAGGGATTAATAGCTTTGAACAAGCCAGACAATTTTTTCGCCCCCAACTTTCTGATTTGCACGATCCATTTCTAATGAACGACATGGATAAAGCAGTAGCTCGATTGAATACGGCTTTGCAACAAAAAGAACACATCCTCATTTATGGAGATTACGATGTAGACGGGACCACTGCTGTTGCATTGGTTTACAAGTTTTTACAACAATTTTCATCGAACATCGGATACTATATTCCAGACCGTTACGGAGAGGGTTATGGTATTTCACATAAGGGCATCGATTTTGCAGCAGACAACGATTACAAACTGATAATAGCCTTGGATTGTGGTATTAAGGCTGTTGAAAAAGTAGAATATGCCAAATCTAAAGGCATTGATTTTATTATTTGCGACCACCACGTGCCGGATGATGTTTTACCGGATGCCATTGCTGTTTTGGATGCCAAACGCGTAGATTCAACCTATCCATACGATCAGTTATCAGGTTGCTGCGTAGGATTCAAGTTTATGCAGGCATTTGCTCAGGACAACAAAATCAAGTTTGAAGACCTGACACCTCTGCTTGACCTGGTTGCTGTCAGCATCGCTTCCGATATTGTCCCCATCACAGGTGAAAACCGCATTCTGGCTCATTATGGCTTAAAGCAGCTGAATTCCAATCCAAGCATTGGTCTGAAAGCCATTATTGACACCTGTGGATTGATGGATAAAGACATCACCATCAGCGATATTGTATTTAAAATAGGGCCAAGAATCAATGCTTCCGGACGAATCCAGACCGGTAACGAATCGGTCGAATTACTGACCGCCAACGACCCCATCGTAGCCAGTAAAAAAAGCGATGAAATCAATCAATACAACCAGACCCGAAAAGATCTGGACAAAAATATAACGGAAGAGGCCAATTCTGCTTTGCAAGCCTGCACCAATCTTTCGGACAGAAAAGGCATCGTGGTTTACAACCAGGAATGGCACAAAGGCGTGATAGGCATTGTAGCTTCCAGACTCACGGAAGAATATTACCGACCGG
>Ga0209123_1001766_pt1 | contig 20169 bp, 10 predicted proteins | sample BarGraIncu00431A_FD_184500 | JGI IMG/M metagenome (GOLD analysis project Ga0209123, IMG submission 184500) | Arctic peat soil microbial communities from Barrow, Alaska, USA - Barrow Graham LP Incubations 004-31A (SPAdes) (version 2) | ecosystem: Environmental > Terrestrial > Soil > Wetlands >... | reverse complement strand
GCACCTTTGTAATCACGAGTAGCAAAATCTTTATCAATTAATCCTTCTTTATACCATTGAGCCATGGTAGTAAGAAATGACTTATATCCTGGTTGTACTGGACCATATTTAACTGTACCATTTTCGTTATAAAAACCAGGTGTAACGTTATAAGCACTTGAAAATGCAGAATTTGCTTCTAACTCCCAACCAAAACTGAATAAAAGTGGAGCTGTTGCACCTTTCTTTTCCTTAAATTGGACTAACACATTATGCCATTCATCGATAGTTTTTGGTGCTTGTAATCCTAAGTCCTCCAACCAATCTTTTCTAACAGTCAGTCCATCCCATGCAGGTTCTTCAGCAGTCTGAATACAGTTAAAAGCATATATATTTTTAGCATCAGTCTGAGTTTGTCTAGATATTTCTGGATCTGACATCCTTAGTTTTTTGTAATTTGGAGCGTATTTATCAATATAATCGTTAAGTTTTACATAAACGTTATCATCAATTGCTTTATCAGGTCCCCCAGCATACATACTTGGTGCATTTTGGATAATATCGGGTAAATCGTTTGATGCTATCATTATATTAAAAGCCTCTGCCTCCTGACCAGCTGCCGGATGGATAAATTTAATATGGATATTGGTTTTTTTCTCAAGTTCTTGATAAACTTTATTTTCGTCAAGAGTCTTAATAAGTGTTGATGAAAATGGTACCCATTCAGTTAAAGTAATTTTTTCTTTTAATGGAAAAGTTATATCTGTAGTACTTTTGTTATCAGTAACAGCTACTTCAACGTTTTTTTTACAACCAGATAAAGCACCAACAACTAACAAAGCAGTCATAATTATCGAACTGATTTTTCTAGCATTCATTTAATTTTTACCCCCTATATTCTGTTAAGTCTAGCTTTCCTTTTATAAAATTAAAGAGCGCTCTTTATTCTTTAACTATACATGAATTATTTTATTATTAAATAATAGATTTTTTCTATGTTATCAATATTTTCTTACACATCGTTGCAACGTTTACATAACCTAGGTTGACGAAAAAACATTTTGTGTAAATATTGTTTTTTACTTAATTCTCTTTTTATACATTTTTTTATTATACCTGTTTTAAAATCAAAAAAGGCTGAACTATTTCAGCCTTTTTTCTTAATAAGAAAAACTTATAAGGTTTCTTTATATTTTCCTGGAGTAATGCCTTCATACTTTTTAAATACTCTTATAAAAGCAGCACTATTATAGAAGCCTACCATTTCACCTATTTCTTTAATGCTCAACTTTCCATCATTGGTTAGTTCCTTAGCCCTTTTGATTCTAAGCTTATTAATGTAATCTAACATTCCCATCCCTAAGTATTTTTTAAACATTTTAGATAAACTTACAATCCCCATATTAAATTTATCTGCAGTCATAGTTACACTCAGGTTCGGGTCTTGATAGTTATTATCAATAAAATTTATAATATCCTTTATAACTCCATCTATTTGAATTCCTTTTTTATTCTTCAAATGACTTTCTACCTTGTCCAGTGTATAAATCATTTTATTTTCCAATTCAAAAATGGTTTTACAATTCAGCAACTGATTTGCCAAATTCAAATCCTCTATAAACTCATTTTCACAAGTTACACTTATCTCACTAATTGCATTTAACATAATATTAATTAAACCAAACATTTTACACTTTGCTACCTGAATAGAATATAAACCTTCAGAAAAGTCAGTTTTAAAGATTTCACATAACACTAACTTGGCATTTTTATAATCTCCACCTCTTATGCAATTCATGAACTGCTGTTCCTCATAAATATATTTACTCTCATTACCTTTAACATCTTTGTATGAGCTTATTTCATCATAACGAATAATGCTACAATTTCCCATTAGCATTTTATATTCAATTGCTTGTATCGCTTCTTGATAAGCTATCGGAATTCCTTGCACACCAATGTGTAATCCACTAACGGAAGCTGAAAAATATATACCGAATCTTTTTTCAATAAAATCCTTAGCCTCAGTAATAATTGTTATTAATCCAATCATTACATTATAAGATTCTTCATCCTTGATGCTAACCAAACAAATAGGCATATCATTTACTAATGTCATATATCCATTATATTTCTCATTTATTTTATTATCAATAATATTACTCATTATAAAGTAAACCATATCTATTATTTCGTCTGAATTAACATCAACCTTTTTTTTGTCAAAATATAAATTGCTAAAATCTTCTAAGTAAAATAAAATAATTGCATAATAATTCCCAGTAAGTTCAATATTATAAGTTTCACACAAATCCTGAAAAGAAATATTAGCCTCAAGTCTACCTTTAATTAGTCTTGATAAAAAATTATTTTTAAGTACATCCTTTTGCTGATCTAACTTATTATAAACTTTTTCTTTATCAGAAATAATATCTTCTATGGATTTTCCGATAAAATCATACTCATTAAAATCAGATTCTTTAAACATTTGATGATTGTTATTAACCATACTAACTAGTTTATGAATTGGATTATAATTTAATTTAGTAAGTAAATATGAAAGCAATCCACCTACTATAAAACATAATATGACACAAAGTGCGAAAATTCGATAAACATATCTTAAATTTCCTTCGAAAATTTTCCTGGGTACTATTGATATATATTTCCAACTTGTTACATCTGATTTAACATATGAAATAACAACTTTTTCATTATTAATTGTACTATTAAAGATATCCTGGCCCTTGTTATATTTATTAACGTTTAAAGATTGAGCAAGAGGCATTGGTTTTGTTGTTGCTACAATATTATTTTCTTTATCTTGGATGATAATATTTCCATTTGATACCCATTTCAATCCTTCTATAGCCTCATATATAGCCGATTGATTCATTTCAACAACTAAAGTGGCATTATTAACATCCCTTTTATTCATCGGTATAGATTGCATAAAATCAATACTATTTCCAGAGGTTTTATTTTTAGAATTAACCTTTAGTTGTCCATATTCAAGTAAATGTTTATCTTTTAAAATCGCCTCCCATTCTGAATATTTAATGTTATCATCATTGTAATAAATATCATAATAATCTTTAGTATCATACCTAGCATCACTTGAAATAATGAAATTATTAGTATTAAAATATATATAGAATTTTTCAATAAAGTTATTAGCGGTTTTGTATGTTTTCATATCATTTATTACTTTTACCATTTCTATTCTGTCATCCGCATCAATTGTGGTCTTTAAGTTTACTAAATTATTTATTCTTTCATTTAGAGATGCCTCGACACCTATCCTCTGAATATCACTAACTTTGCTATCAATAACCTGTTTTACTTGATTAAGAGACTCCATGTGTGCTCTATCAGTTTCACTTTTTATAACATTTATTGATACTCTATAAGCGAAAATACTAATTATGATTGTAATAAATATAATTAATAAATAAGACAATAGCCACGAAAAAAACACGCTATTAATTTTATAAATATGATTTCCTATTTTCATGTATAACACCCCCAACTCTATATTAAAACAGTATTATAACTTTAACATTTTGATATTCTAATCAAGTTAACCAACTCAATAATTATTTTACAATATGTTGTCATAAATTTCAATATTGAAAAATGTTTTTATAGCTCATAACGCAATTAAGAATGTAAAATAAATTTCTGGGCGCAAAATAAAGGCCACAAGAAAATTTAATTATCCTATGGCTGATATATAGATTTTACTATACCACCCCACATGTTTTTCGATATTCTACAGGACTTTGGTTAGTTGCAACTTTAAATACTTTGGCAAAATAATTAGCATTGGAGTAGCCACATAGTTCTGCTATTTCATTAATTTTGTAGTGTTCATTTACTAACATTTTCTTTGAAAGTTCAAGCCGATAATCAGAAATATACTGTTTTATTGTTACTCCAAACTCGTGTTTAAACAAAACACTTAAATGAGCAGATGAAAAATGCATATATTTTGCTATATCTTCAATTCCCAAATCCGCCTCTGTATAATGAGAATTTATATAATGTATTACATCTCTTATTAACTTAGAATATTTAAAATCACTTTCAATCTCTCTTTGATATTCATTTATTAATTTAAACATAAAATCTTTAATCTGATAAATTGTTGTAGTGTTCATAATATATCTTTCCACATCATCTTCATTATACATATTATCCATCTTTGTAATTATATCCTTTTTATCTTGAATAATTGCTTCTGCAAAAGTAAGGAATAATTTTTGCAAATTCTCTTTTTTATAACATTCCATTTCACAAATTCTATTAAAAAGCCCTTCCATCCATTTTAATAATTCCTTTGGTGTGTCCTTCATTACAGAACTCAATTGAGAGTATAATTGGGTATCAAGATTTTTAGCAGATATTATTTTATTCTCCTGCGCAAATACTCGCTTATCTAAATTATAAAAACTACTGTTTACGTTTAACATGGCTGTCTCATAACTTTCTGGCACATCCATCAAATTCTTAACTTGAAATCCAATTCCAACACGAAAACTTTTCATTTGTTCTGCAAGCCTTCCACATAATAACTTTATGTTTTTTACTTCCTTATCTTTTAATTTAATTATAGTAAAATATTTACTGTCTTCAATGTAGGCGCAAATTGACTTATTGCCATTTAGTCCCCAGAAATTATTTATTTTACTAATGCTCTCTTCTTCTGAAAGCAACTTTTCCTCATCCCATAGTACTATTGCAATATAGTTGCTGTTCATTGGATATCCTATTTCCTCACAAACAGGATTTATTATCTCTTTTCTATTATTTCTGTTTCGTAACATTTTAGCTAATTTTTGCATTTGCAGCTCTTTTTTTTCTACATTGCTTAAATTTTGTTTTCTTTTTTCATCTATAAACCCAATCGCCTTTTTTACAGCATTCTCTACAGCTATGAGGTTAATGGGTTTTTCAATATAATCTATTGCAGCTAATTTAATTGCACTTTTCAAATAATCCGTATCTAAATAACTGCTCATGAATAGTAATTTACTGTTTGGACATTGCTTTATCAACTTCTCTGCAAATTCTATTCCGTTTAATTTCGGCATTTTTATGTCAGTTAAGACAATATCCGGTTTAAACCATATTGATATCTGTAAAGCTTCATTTCCATCTCTCGCCTGCTTAATCTCATTAATTCCATAATCTGCCCAGTGAATAGATTCTATTAGTCCCTCTCTCGTATAATCTTCATCGTCAGCAATTAATAAACGCATCAAACTCCCCCTAAAATTCTTATCATAATTTTTTTATGGATTCGTTTTTTTAGCTTGATATTTTTTATTTAATCTTCTTGATATTTAAACTTACACAAGTTCCAACCCCTTTGGTACTTTCATATTTAATGCACTGATCTATTCCATAGAATAAAGTTAATCGCATTTCAATATTCCTAATTCCATAGTGGCTACCTTTATGTCTATTTTCTATACCATCCAAAGAGTCTATACCAACTCCATCGTCTGTAACAGCTAAAATCAACTTATCACCATCTTCCCAACCACTTACAATGATAGTACCTATTCCACTTGGGCTTTCTGCAATTCCATGTAAAATCGCATTTTCAATTAGTGGCTGTAACGTAATCTTAGGAATCAAATAAGTCAAAACGTTTTCTTCTATATCTATCTTAAATTGTATCCTATCTTTAAACCGCTTTTGTTGAATAGTAATATATGCATTACATAGCTCTATCTCATCACCAATAGTTATAATGTCCTCACCTTTATTTAGTATAAGCTTATAATATTTTGACAAAGCATCTACAGTATCCCTGATATTTTCACTTTCATTCTTTTTTGCCATCCAATTTATCATATCCAATGTATTGTATAAAAAATGAGGATTAATCTGAGACTGTAACGCCTTAAGTTCAGCCCCTTTCTTCTTTTGTCCTAGTTCAAACTGTTGAACTAGCAATGAGTTAATCTCATCAATCATGAAGTTGTAATTAGTAACTAGATTACCTACTTCATCTTTTTGCTCTTTAATAATGAGCTTTTCAAGTTTCTTTTTTTTGACGCCCTTCATTTTACGTGAAAGTAATAGGATACGTTTTGAAATTGATTTTGCAATGGCATGCATAATAAACAGCATCACAATGCATATAACAAAATAGAAGATGATTATCTTTTTATCAGTATAAAACAATGATTTATTAATAGCATTTACAGGAACCATTGAAATTAGCTCTAGATTTGTGTCAGTAATCTCTCTACTACAAGCCATATATTTTTTATTATTTATCTGTATTTCATTAAACGTCTCATTAATTTCATTCTCTATTTCAGGTGTAATATATCTATAAATACTACTTTCATCACTACTTGATGTTATTAATTGCCCATCCTTTGTCTTAACATATACTAACTCCTCTGGCGCTGTAAGAATGAAGGTGTCCTTTATTTTATTCAAGTCCATATTAATCATAACAATACCAATATATTGACTGTAATCAGACATATCCGCTACATATCTACCTAAGGACAAATATTCTCCAGAATTATAAGTTCTATTATCATTGTATAACATCCATATGGGCTTATTATCATTATCATTCAAATCTACTTTCACTTTTTTTCCTTCTTTGGTGTCACTAGAACTAAAAAGTGGAAACATACTTTCATCAATATTAAAATCGCTATTTACATAATACATTATGCTATCATATTCTGTACTAAAGTATAAATTACTAAAATTGGTATTAAGTTTTTTATATTCTGTATACTGCTCTGGCAAATCTCTACTGTTTTTTATAATTTTTAGACTTGTATTAAAATTTTCATTTGCTGTAATCAATGTTGATATCCTATAAACACGACCAAGTTTGTCTGACAAAGCTGTGAAAGTCTGTTCGTAACCTTGTTTCATCATGTACTTCTGATTATTTAATGATGACTCATATATTTCCTTATAAGATACAATAAAACTAACAATTAATGGAATGATACCAGCAAGTGAAAATAAAATAAACATTTTTGTAATTAGAGGCAAATTTAAAAACCAATCTTTTATCAAACCAATTCTTTTTATTATTTTCATATTCACCCCACCTCTCCACTATTATAATCATTTTTACAGAGTGTGTAAATCCCTACATTCAAGTAAAATAGCCCTTTAACCTAATAATTATCTAATTATAAATAAATGATTATTAGTACGTATTTACCTATACAAAGAAGAATGTCTATATTATAAGACATTCTTCTTTGTATTACATACATATTAAATAAGGTTTATAAATTTATACTTTACTTGTTTTTATCTCGTAGCTGCAAAATCTGTTAATTGTTTTTGTAAAGCAGCCATATATTTATCTAGTCCTGCACCCTTTAATTTTGCTTTTACATTCACTAAATCAGTGTCTATATTTTTTGTTACACCGCATTGAAGTGGAAGCATATATTGTGTTTTTACAGTTTCAAGAGCTGCTGACTCTGCTGATAGTTCAGTTTTGTCGAATGAAAATCCTTCTAAAGGACTATATTCTTTTGGAGTTGGATTACCTGTTTTCATTTTTTGAGTTATAGCTTCCCATTTTGGATCAGCACTCAAAGTTGCTTTTTCCATATACCCATCAGGAAGAGCTGTCCAAGATGGTTTAACACTATTTTCATCAATTCCTACTGTAGAGGGAATACCATCTACAATCTTATAGTTTTCATCTAACACACCAAATTTCAACAAATTATAATATGTTTGATCTGTATGAGCTTTTTCTATAAACTTTAAAGCGGTTGCTGCATTTTTAGATTTTGCACTAATTGAGATAACTGAATTATTAGATATCCCTGGCAAATATGCTGGTGATCCATTTGTATCTTTATAATCAAACCATCCAAGCTCCCAAGTTGGGTTTGCTTTAAAGATAGGTGCAACTATACTAGTTTCTATAGACCAACGTGGTGAGTTTGTTTCTGCCACTTTCTTATTTGCTTTTAATAATTCTGCAGATTTTGCTGTTTCATTTGCACTTGCTGCAAGAATATCATGATTAATAATACCATCTTTGTACCATTTTGATGCATACTCAAGTATTTTCTTGTACTCTGGTGTATCTAAGAAATTTACCACAGTGTATGGGTCTGCATAAGATACAACCGCATATGGGTTTTCACTTATACCTGAAATTTCCATGTATTTACCACCAGCAATCATATAGAATAAACTTGTCCATATACGATTATCTGTAATCACAGGAGTGGCTTTATATCTTGCGTCATCTTTTGCTTTATACAAATATTTTTCCATTGTATCGAGATTAGTGACTTCATCAAGTCCCCATTCTTTTAATAAATCTTTACGATAAACTAAACCTTCACTGCCTGTATCTCCTCCGTCTACCTTTCCGAGCTGTGGTATTCCAAATAGTTTTCCACTTAATTCAGCATAAGATAACGTTTTGTCAGATGCTTGAGTATAGTGTTCTACTAAGTCAGGAACATCTTTTAGTAATGGTTTCAAATCCAAAAATGCATTTTTTGTTGCTGTACCTTTGTAATCTGAGAAACCACCACCTGAATATAAATCGTACTCACCAGATGCAATTGCAAGGTTAATTTTATTTTTTTCATCCCCCCATGCAATATAATCAAATCTTACTTTTGCTCCCAAATCTTTAACAGTTAATGCATCTAACTGTTTATAAAAATTATCAAGACCTGTTGTTGGCGCTTTACCTAAAGTAAAGGCTTTTAATGTTACTACTTCTTTTGTTGTGTCAGTGGTAGTATTAGTAGCAGTTTTAGTTTTACTTCCACAAGCTACCATGGACATTGCCATAGTTGCAACTAGAGCAGATCCTATTGCTTTTTTTAATAAATTTTTGTTTTTCATTTTCATAAATCCCCCTTTAATTTTAGTTAATATATTTATCCAGATATATTTTATTATATCTATGTTGGATACAACTATTTATCCTTTTACGCCTCCGATTGTTAATCCACCCACAAAGTATTTTTGCACAAATGGATAGAAAAGTAAAACTGGTCCTGTGGCTAACACTGCTGTTGCAAGTTTCATTGTCTCTGTTGGCATTACTTGAAGAGATCCTGCCATACCTTTATCCCTGAGCATCGCCTCTACATTCGCCAGCATAGAGTATAATAAATACTGTAGAGTATATGAATCCGGATTTTTTATATATAAGTTACAACGAAACCATTCATTCCAATATCCAAGTGCTAAGAATAGTCCAACTGTAGCTAATGCTGGTTTTGTTAATGGCATTACAACACTCCAAAATACTTTAAAGTCTCCCGCACCATCGATTCTTGCTGATTCTACCAGAGAATTTGGAATGCTTTTTACAAAATTTCTAAATAGGTAAATGTTAAAAGGATTCATAATAGATGGTAAGATTAATACCCAAAGGCTATTATTTAAATGAAGAATATTAACATTCACTAGATAAGTAGGAATCAAACCTCCACCAAATAATGTAGTGAAGTATATAAAAAATGCTGCTTTATTTCTATTCTCAAAGTCTGGTCTTGACAAAACATACCCACTCATAGAAGTTGTTAATAACCCTAATGTAGTTCCTACTACTGTGATAAGTATTGTTATGTAATATGCCCTTGGGATACTTTTTCCCATTTTAAAAACTGTTTTATACGCTTCCAATGTAAAACCTTGAGGCAGTAATGAATATCCATTTACTGCTACCGCCGCTTGATCGCTGAGTGAACCAGATACTATAAATATAAATGGGGTTACGCATGCAATTGCTATAATGGCAATAAAAATTATTGATAAAATATTGAATCCCTTTGCTCTTACGCCCATTTTAATATGGTTGCTTGTATTTTCCATAGTTAATATCCCCCTTTCTAGAACAATGCATTATCTGGGCTAACTTTGTTGACTATCTTATTAACAGTTAATATTAGAACAAATCCAAATATTGACTGATACAGACCTGCTGCACTACCACGACCCATATTAAAATCAACAGCTAATGAACGGTATACATAAGTATCTATGATATCAGTTGCATCTAATAACAATCCATTATTACCAATGATTTGGTAGAATAAATCAAATTGTCCTTTTAGAATTCCTCCAAGTGATAAAAGCACCAACATAATTACTGTAGGTTTTAAAAGTGGCAACGTAATATACCTAATTCTCTCCAAGTTAGAAGCTCCATCTATATAAGCTGCTTCATAGATACTTTCATCAATTGATAATATAGCCGCCATATAAATTACACTACCATAACCAAGGCCCTTCCATATATTAATTAAAACAATTATATATGGCCAAACTGCTGGATTTTGATAGAAATCGTATTTGTCAAAACCTAATGACGTTAGAAAATTATTTGCAGTACCATAATTAAAGTTGAAGCCATTATATACAATTACACCAACAATAACCATAGATACAAAATAAGGCATAAACATTAATGTCTGAGCTGTCTTTACAAAATATTTATTTTTAATCTCCTTTAAGATTACTGCCACAAATATCTGAGCAATATTTCCTAAAAATATAAATGCAATATTATACATTATTGTATTCTTTGTCAATTTCCATATAATTGAATCCATTCCTCCATGGAATAAGAATTCAAAATTTTTCAATCCAATAAAAGGGCTTCCAATTCCTTTTACAAAATCATAATCTAAAAATGCAAAATATATACCCGGCATCGGTAGATATGCAAAAATTAAGAAAAACACTAGCATAGGAGTCAACATAAAATAATACGTTTTATGTTTTCTAAAATCTTCAAATCGTTTTCTTTTCTTTTTTATTGGTATATTAGTAACTGCTTCTATCATACGATCACCCCTTTCTATATGTTAATTGTATCAGCTTTGTTTTTTTTTAAATATAACACTTTTCTCATAACAAGGGTAATTTCCTTAGAATATACGTTTTCATAGGTAGTTTTAATAATAATTCAACAAATGTTAGTAAGAATTGTTTTTAGTTTGCTCTACTTACATTCCTTCTTGTTGACATAAATATTCTAAAATACAAAAAAGGCTATTGAGCTTTATGCAACATCTCTTCATAGTCTTTTTCTTCTTTATATTAAATTTGATATTACAACGTGATACCGTAGATCTCCACATGTAAATGGATTGTCATACTTTTGGTTCCTCCATAAATTTGTTTCTAAATTTCCTCAATCGTCGCTGATATGTCACTTCCATCTCCCTTAAAATTAATAATTTTAATTTCCTGTCTACGTCCATCCTTTAATTCAACTACCAAAGTATTTTCATTAATCGCTTTAGCTTTCTTAATAACGGACTCCTCATCAAAAGGTTCAATTATTGTTAAGAAGCTACACCCTTTTCCCTTAAAATGTTGACTTACTGTTTTTCTTTGCTGCCTAGCCTTTCCAAGTGGATAACTCCCGCCTATTACAGCTTTAAACGCAACAACATCTAATTCTTTAAGGTCAACAGTTATAACTGACTGTAACTTCTGATCTATTGGTTCAAAAGAAATTGCTTTTTCGTATTTTTCTCCAACTATTAAAACAGGACCGCCATAATAATCCTTTCCTATTCCATATCCAGAATCAACATTTTCATACTCTAATTCAAGATCTGCTAAATATAACTTTTCACCCTTTGATGTTATGAAATATGGGTTTCCTATAAATACTGTCTTCTTTTTATTTGGTGCAATTTCAACGGATACTTTAATCTCTAGTTTTTGTATTCCATCCATAGAAAGTTCTATTACTCCCTTACCTAATATCCATGAACCAAATTCACCCTTAGTTAGTGTTCTTTTATCACCTAAAACCTCGTATTTAAGAATTTTATTGTTATCCTGATTTTCAGGAAAGTTCCCAATCATTATTTCTGATTTTTGTGGCCATAATGGATGTAAATTTAATTTCAACAGCTCATCGGCTTTATCTTTAAAACTGTATACTTCCTCAAAATGCAATACTGAAGGTGAGCTCACCTCATACCAATCACAATTAGTTATAAATTGCCCTGCTCCATAAGGATCCTGATTAAATTGCCCAGTATGTTTCAAAAGCTTTTTATTTTCCGCTTCCATCCCACAGTAACCTTTAATATGATAAAGGCTATCAAACTCATGCTCTTCTTCACTCTTTAAATAGTCTGCAACCACAATATAATCATCTGTTACTACAACCATACGTCTTTGGAGCACTGGCTCCGAATATTCTCCTGTACTACCTTGCTCCCGTCTAATTTTTGTTGGAGGTAAATATCTTTTTTCCTTTAAGGATTTTTCTTCTGGAAAGACCTCTGGATAAGGCGTCTGTCCCCCATAAGCTGGATCACACCATGTAGCTGTGGTTTCCACAGCACAAGCCTGAATCATTTTACCTGTAGAAAACATCAATTTTTTAGCTTCTTTAGGTTCTTGCATCCTTTGATCCACCACAACCATATTATGAGCTAGGGATGTCTGAACCCACATTTTAAACAAATATGAGTCGTAACCATACCAGGTTGCCTCGGTATTATAGAAGCTTTTTCCATATCTCATAATGGATAATAAACTAATTCGATCAAAATGACCGTGGTACCCACCGTGAGTTCCATACTTTAAAACCGTCTGAATCTGATTTTTTGTTTCTCTTTGTGCTGTTTGAGACCTAAGTACCGCAAGACCCGCATTATCAGAACATGCTGATATATTAAAGCTACTTGAACTAACCTCAGGCAGATCCGGGATACTATAAAGAAAATTTCTTTCCCCTTCTCTATTAATTACAGCTGCATATGAAGGGTCACGGAAAATATAGTAAGCAACATCATAGGCATGATTTATTTTCTTTTCTGGTGAATCATTCGAGCTAAACAAAATGCCCTCTGAATTTACAAAAGGAAGCATAACATCAAAAAACCTACGGACTGAACGATAATTACTTGAATTAGGACCATATTTTTCAAATGACATACCTAAAAATGGCTTTTCTTTTTTCATTGACCAAGAGGAAAGAAGAACATTCTTATTATATTTCGGTTGTACATACATATCCCTTAGATTTATTCCCCAAGGCAAAGCCGCTTGTACCACTTCAGAGAAAAGCCTAGTTCCTAAAAGTACATATCCCGTGGCCATTTCAAAATACCAGCCATCATCCATCTGTACTGATGCAAGCAAATCTACAAAGCCATTATAACCATATAAAAATCTTTTCATCCATTTATAATCCTGTATTGCCATGCTGCAAAAGAGAGCAGCAGTCATTTCTCCAACCTGAAAATTATTGCAATCACCGTTAGTTATAACGAAGTCCATAAATTCAATGTAAGCCCTAAAAGTCTCCTTAATATTTTTATGATCTAGTTCTGTAAGTACTCCACAATCGTGTATCACATCATAACTCTGGGCTATATCCCTAAAGATTTCAGCTTCCTGAATTAGACCCTGGTTACAAACCATATGCTGCATTGGGCACGTTTTGTCATAATCTGATTTAGATTCTATTATTACAAAAAAAGGTGTTTCTGTGCTTTTATAGCCTTTTACAGGATCAGAGAGGCGTTTCAAAAACAATGCTACCTTCTGTGCAAATTCAATTCGCCCTGTTAGCTTCCATGCTATAGCAGCAGCCTTAATATTTTTCCTCTGCATTGTTTCAAAAAGGTAACTACCTCCATGGACCTCAGGTACTTCAAAGTTCTCTGCCCTACTAATATAATTCTGTAAAGCTTCCTTTGCCCAAGAATACTTTTCTGCTTTCTCATTGAGCTCAGAAAATCCCTTATCCGTATGAATTATATAAGGGTGAGGAAGTTCCCGTAGTGTTATGAATTGAATATCTTTTGCAAAATTTATATCTCCATTTGGCACTACTACAATTTTTTGGGTTTCCTGCCCCCCTGGGGCGATACTTTCAGTAATTTTAACCCTAAGTATACACTCCTTGCTCTCTCCTGGGTTTAAAAGGAATTTACCATCTTCAATTCTACTTTCCATAGCCTCCCACCCATACTTCTCTATATCTATAGATATAGCTTGAGGGTTATTGCTAATATTTCTAGTTGTAAACTTATATTCCACCTCATCAAACGTTTTACCGGGCTTTGAATAAACAGGACTACTTAGGTGAATTACCCCTTTGTGTTTTAAACGAATATTTTTTATAGGAATTTGAGTATCTTGACCTGTTGATAGGAATTTTGTACTAATTCCTACCTTACTTATATACCGCCAAAAGGCTGCAGCGGCATGAGCGTAATTAAACTGAGAAAAGGCGATCTCAACAGTTTTAAAATCATCACTTTCACCTACAACTGTAACTACAACATTAGCCTTTTCAATATATTCTGGTCTTCCTATTACTAAAGGATATACCGCTAACTCTAGCTCAATAATTCTATTGACTTCCAGCTTTATGTCAAAAGCTATACATTCATATTTGCTGAAGTCCTCTGCAAAATCATAATCATATTGTGCTTCCTTAATAGTATTTAATAAGGCTATGTCACCTATTGTATTATAATTGTCGGGTTCAAAACTTAATCCATTCCACTTATTCATTAAAAGATATTTCTCCAATTTTACAACTTCCCTTCTACTTTGAAAATTAGCTAATCCAAACTCAAAACTGTACCCGTTACTACCTGCAATATATTTAGGAAAAAGGGACATTTCGCCCTGAATTAATCAAAAGCTAAACATCCCCTTATTTTGAAGTTATCCTCCACTAATTTTGCCTATAAACCTTTAATATCAATTCCATAAACTTGAATTTCTGTTAGCGCCGCAAATTCAGCAGGCTCATCTGCCATTTTAAAATTCATTAATTTAACCCAATCAACTCTTTTTTTATCAAACTCTATATACTGAGCATCAATAGTTTTTATCATTTGAGTATCCATTTGAGTTCCATCAGAGAATACTATTGTTAAGTTGTTCCAATAAGTATCATGTGGGAAATCTGATCTTAAGTATAATGCAATTTTATCCACTTCTACTTCTCTACCAAAATCAACAGTAAGCTCTGCGTCATCTCTTTGCCATGTTCCCCAAGATTCATATGGCCATACTCCATGACCCTGATTATTAGTTTGTCCATCAATTGTATTTCTAGCAGCAAACACGGCTTCATTCCTAGTCTCAACATTTGCGGTTGCGTGAGGATAATATGTTGTATCTCCACGCTGATCCATTACATTTATTGCAAGATTCCTATAGCCATAAATCTCCTCTTCTTTAGCAAAACGCAGATTAATTGAATGCATGTCACCCTTAAAAGCACTTAGTGAATAAGGTATGGTATCATCGCCAAATGGTATAGAAAATTCTAATATATTTCCCGGAACATAAATAAGTGCTTCTGACAATTCATTATCTATATTAATAACTAAATATTTATTAACAGAAGATTTAGTAAAACAAATTTTATCCCCTTCCTTATACTTTTTCGTGTGTATTAATGAGATTTCTTCTTCCCCAGAAATTTCACTTATTGTACTATTTGATTCATCTTTTATTTCTATTTTTATTTTATCAGCGTTTAAACCTGATAAATCGTTATTATTAGTTCTTTGCACAATTACTCCACCTTCCATTTTTTCACCTCAATTTTACACCTATTTTATCTTTCATTTATTGCTGCAATATTCCAAGGCTTCAACTTAAGTTCGAGTGTTAGCTTTCCTGCTCCATCTACCTTTACTATCTGTTTTTTAAGTTCAAATGCAACTTCTCTTAGTTTCTTTGTTTGTTCTCTAGTAGGTGGCTCTGGTTGTCCCATTTCTTTCCACATTTTTAAAGCAAAACCATGGTCCTCATCTAAAGTTTCTATAACAAATTCAGCATTAGGTTTTAAATCTTCTAATTCAATGAGTATAGTTTTCCTGCTTCCTGTGCTTTGCACCTTCTCTGCCGTGGCTCTGTTTGGGTATCCACTAATAGGCACAGATAGTGGGACTTCTTTTTCAGGATAATTATACGCTAATAATGAAAGCTTACCACTTGATGAATGTTTTGTTATAATGCAGCTATTATTTCGTCCTAGTTCTAAGTTCCCTAACCCTTTTAAAAATTTATAGGCATGAAATGTTGGCTTAACTATGCCTTGAAAATTAATTAAACCAAAACCTCCATGAAATATAGAATCCCCAGCACCACTTTCTTCAAATACATCAGTGAATACCCAATAAGACAATGAATCAACTAGACCCGTTGAATCTAAATTGGTTTTTACCACGTAAGCTGCTGCAGGCAAATAATCATGACTACAGTCTCTTGGAGAAGGACTTGAGCTCCACTCCGTTAAATGTATTTCAGCATTTGGGTATGGACTTTTGTCTACATAATCTCTAAGCCATTTTAAGTCGTCACGAGTGGCATTTATACTTCTGCTTAACCCCTTTGTAACGCCATGTCCATCTAAGGCGAAATCTGTAGGGTAGGGATGAGAGGATATGAAATCTACAGGCAATTTTTCCTTTTCGCAGTAATTTACAAAGTCTTTTACCCATACAGCCTCCCATTCTGCGTTATCTATATTATCATCTATGAATGTCTTATGTTTTGTTTTGTCTTCTACCTCACCATCGAATCTATCATCAGGTACAAAATTACTTGTAGCTGGTCCACCTACTCTAAAACTCTCATCTATGGATTTTATAGCCTTTACAGTAACCTTATATAATTCAAAATACTGACTTTTTGTGCCATGCCAGAAACCTCTGAGATCAGGTTCATTCCACACCTCAAAATACCACTTTTTAACCTCTTCTAGCCCGTATCTTGATATCCAATGTAATACAACATTATGTATAAGTTTAGCCCACTTATCGTAATCTTTTGGTGGAGTTATATTTCCTTTCCACCAAAACTGAGTACCTTCTCCTGAAGCTAAATCTTTTGGCATAAATCCTAGTTCTACAAAAGGTCTGATACCTTTATCAAGTATTCGGTCAAATAGTTCGTCTATATATTGATAATTATAAATTTCTACTCCATCAACATTTTTATATACAAACATATCATCATGTAAAAGTCCATGAAACCTTAAATACTCAAATCCGCAATTTTCTATAGCAAGTTGTAGGTGTTCCTGCCAATTTGACCTGAGTCCTTCATTAGCCCTGCCTGCACCTACGCAGAAGTTCCAAAAATGTTTAAGCACCTTTGTATCTAAATTTTTACTTATATTTATTTTCTCCAATTATATAGCCTCCCAATATTTCTTTTCATGAGATTATCCTTTTTATATATTATCTTCCTCTTCAATATATTCAAAGAAAGCAAAATCTGCTGCCGTGCGTTTTCCAGTCAAATCTTGGCAACACAAGCCAACCATTGCCCCTGTAAACCAACCTTCTCTGCAATATTCATCTGAAAGCTTACTTGCATCTAGTACTGGACCAATCTTTATCCATTGTAACTCATCTTTTGAATAGAAGAATTGAATCTTTTGATAATCTACAACAACTCTTAAATAACATTTATCCCAGCCCTCAATACTAATATCACGAGCGAGAGGTTCATCATAAACGTTATTATCACATATCATTATTCCTAGAGACTTGCCTATTTCTTCATTATTAGTTACCCTTAAGTAATAGTAATTTTCATGGTCATAAAGGCATATGAGTCCTGCCATCTGCTTGAAACTTTCCGGATTAAATTCTACGCAAGTGGTTGCAGTATAAGTAAATGACTGCTGCCTCCTTGCTATTAAACTTTGATGAAACCTTGAGCTTAATGATTCTCTGCCTTTAAGTCTTAAAAACCCTGGTCTTTCTATAAGTGACAAAGAATCCTCACCTAGTGGTATTCTAAGAGTTTGAAAATTAATGTTTAATTTATCTGAGTTAAATTCATCTCTTGAAGGTTCCTCTTCAAATTTATATTCTGGTAAATTTGGAGCAGGTACTTCCACCATAGGTTTATTCCCACCACCCTCAAGTTCAAGCCAACCATCTTCTGTCCATCTCACTTTTTGAATGCATGTTTCTCTACCTAAATTGTATCTTCCTGTATCTAACAATTGTCTTCCACAGAGATGAACCATATACCACTCACCATTTTGAGTCTCCACTATATCCGCATGACCTGATTTCTGAAGAATCAAGGTGGCATCTTCTCTCGCAGTTAGCATTGGACTTTTAGGATCCAAAACGTATGGTCCTTTTATTTGTTTTGACCTTGCAATAGTTGCTGAGTGGCTTGTTCCTGTGCCTCCCTCAGCTAACATTAAGTAGTAGTAACCATTTCTTTTGTATATATTTGATCCCTCTACTAGTCCTTTCCGTCCTGTACAGAATATTTTCACTACTTCTCCAACAAGAGATTCTTCACTCTCACAGTATTCCTGCATTATTATTCCACCAAATCTATTCTTATCTTTTCTATGATCACATTCCATATTTACCAGCCATTTACGTCCATCCTCATCATGGAACAATGCAGGGTCAAAGCCTGTACTATTTAAGAAAATAGGTTCAGACCACTCTCCAAGAATGTCTTTAGTTGTAACTAAATAATTATGTGAATCTTTAGAATTGGTATATACGTTTTTCATGTCCGTATAAATCAAATAAAAAGTGCCATTATCATAAGTTAAAGATGGAGCCCATACTCCAGATGAAGCCCCGCAGCCTTTTAAATCAAGCTGGGATACTCTATTTAGTGGATGTGCTACCAGTTTCCAGTTTACTAAGTCTTTTGAATGATATATCTGAACTCCAGGAAACCACTCAAAGGTAGAAGTAGCTATATAATAATCATCTCCCACCCTTACCACTGATGGATCTGGATTAAATCCTTTTAATATTGGGTTTATAATATATCTCATCTTAAGAACCTCCATAGTTCATTCAACATATTTTCTATAGTTAAATTTTATGATAACTATTACATTTTAACAAGGGTGCAATTCTAACAAAGTGTTTAATCTTTAAATATTAGACCTTAATAGTTTATTTATAACTTCATCCATAAATAACAATACCACCTATCTATGTTAAGATATAGTGACACAATTTAATAAATATCATATTAGTTAAAATTCACACCTCATATCATAATTGTCAGAATCCATAGCGATAAATGAATATGTTCCGGCTTTCGTCGGCTGAAAGAAAAATGCTCCTGTACTCGCATTTTCACTTTTTCACAACGTTAACGTTTTCAAAGTGTGAACCTCTACTTAACGTTAATATAACACTCATTTCATGTGTTTGTAACCTATGATTTTCAACAATTTGACCTTTCATTAATATTAGTATATATTCACAGAATATTTTTTTAAGTTTTTTCAAATTCTAATATGTAATTTCTAAAATACAAAAGACTATGAAGATTTATGCAATAATAGCTCTTCATAGTCTTTTTCTTCTTTATATTAAATTTGATGTAACAACTCAGATTTTGACATATAAAATATCAACTATCACTTTTAGACTCTTAATAAACTCAAATCTCATCCTCATCACTAGTTTTGTAATTTCGATAAGATGTAGGTGTAAGCCCTACACTCTTCTTAAATGCAGAGTAGAAATACGTAGGATTAATAAAACCTACCATAGTTGAAATATCATTTATACTGTAATTACTGGTTTTCAATAATTCCTTTGCTTTTGTAATTCTTTGTTGCTTAATATAATCAATTATATATTGACCAGTAATGCTCTTGAATTTTTTCGCAAAATAGTTAGGTGTATATCCTGCATTCTCAGCAAGTACTTCCACGCAAAGATTAACATCTTTATAATTGTCATCTATATACGTTTTTACTTCTTCAACCATTTTGTAAAATTTGTTTCCCTTAATTGAATCAATCTCTTTTAGTAAATTTTGATGTTCATCAAAGATTTTAATAAACCATTTTTCTGCTTCATCTAAAGTTTGAAGATTTCTAAACATTAGGTTAAATTCATCAAAATCTATTTTTAATAATTTACTTCCACCGGTTACCTGATTCATTTTTTTTATGCATTCCATGACAATTTGGAGGAAAATAATTACGGAATCCTGATAAATATAGTTTTTTAATATACCAACAATCTCTTCTAAATGTTTAATAAAATTTTCTCTACTGCTCTCATTAATTGATAATATAAGTTTTTTCTCTATTTCTTTAGGATAATTAAAACTATTTGTAAGATTATCATCAATATACTTTTGATAAATAATTTTATCATATCCTAATACAAATCTATATTTAACCAT
>Ga0209123_1001765_pt1 | contig 20189 bp, 15 predicted proteins | sample BarGraIncu00431A_FD_184500 | JGI IMG/M metagenome (GOLD analysis project Ga0209123, IMG submission 184500) | Arctic peat soil microbial communities from Barrow, Alaska, USA - Barrow Graham LP Incubations 004-31A (SPAdes) (version 2) | ecosystem: Environmental > Terrestrial > Soil > Wetlands >... | reverse complement strand
AAATGGGACCATTGAGCCATCCCGAGCAAGCCGAGGACGTGAAAGAGTTGTTTCGCGACATTGCCGGACTCGGTGAAATTGCCGATCTTCCAAGCGACCGCGCGGACGGCCTCTTGCTTTCGCCGAATTTAGACGCTTTGTTCGATGCTGGTTGGGTTACCTTCACGCCGACAGGCTCAATTGCCATCGCATCTTCACTCCCTCGGACCGCACTGGAGCTGTTGGGCGTGGACCCGGATTCGCGAATTCAGGGACTCACGCCTAAGCATTCACTGTATTTGGAATTTCATCGCCAGCGGGTGTTTCGTGGCAATGGAGCCAGCCTGTGACTCATATTCCGCCGTTTTCTTCTGACCATATCGAGGCGGTAGCACGTGTGCTGGGGCACACAACCGACGGTCTCACGGGTCCGGAAATTGGAATGATTCTGCGGGACTGTGAGGTTCCTGATGTTGACTCGGAAAATACCAAGTGGAAGCGGCTGTACAACGCCATGGCGTCCATCCAGAATGAAAGACGGATGGGTAACTATCTCATCATGTTTATTACCCGGTCAATGAAGCCAGTGCGATACACCGGCAACCCTATGCTGTTTGAGCAACGTCGGCAGGCGTTAAATCTGGTGCTGGTGTTTTGCGGCTTTCAGGTTCGACCAGACGGGCTGGTTGGTCACACGACCACTGCCACAACGCTTGATGAGGCGCGCCGCCGTGCCAATCGGTTGGAGGCAGCGCTCACCGCGAGGGGTGTTCACCCCGACGTTTTGTTATTCTGCCGTGCAGAGTTACTGCAGGAAAATTATTTCCATGCGGTTTTTGAAGCTACAAAAAGCATTGCAGCCAAGGTACGGACCCTATCCGGTTTGGATGGTGATGGTGCGGATTTGATCCAGCGAGCATTTGGTTTTGGTAAGGATACAAAGCCAGTGTTGGCAATCAATGCGTTGGCTACCGAGACAGACAAAGGCGAGCAACGCGGCTTTGTCAGTCTTTTGATCGGTGTATTTGGATCGGTCCGGAACCCGCTTGCGCACAACGCCAAGGTTGAATGGCAGATGATGGAGCAGGATGCTTTGGACATTCTGACCTTGATTTCACTCGTTCATCGAAAGCTGGACCGTGCCAGTTGCAATGCGCAATAACACTCGGATCGGTTAAACATCACTATTGAGCTGGGTTGCGCCGACATGAACAGGCCACGCAATTTACTGGCGTGTTTACGACTTTAAATAATCGTCTCCAAAATCCAACAGCCCGCAAACCCGCATGGATGCTAGGCCTGTGTTTACGACTTTATTAACCTGTTTACGACTTTAATTGCTCGGAATACCAGTGATCGTAGTAATTAAAGCGGTAAATATGCTAAGAGGTGCAGGCCAATTTTAAATTACAGTAAAAATGTTTGAAATTGGCTTCCTGCCAATAGCAATTAAGTTCAAAAACGGTAACGAGTCATTCTGAAGCTGAAAAATCGCCGTTCACCGCGTTCTGTTAGTGCGCGTACTTAGCAGCGGTGGTCGTACAGAAACGCTGCCCTCGCCAATGCCGCCTTCTGGTCGGCACAGGTCAGAGGCGACATCAAACTGCTTGCCTGAAACTTGCCGTTCGCAAATTCACCAAGTCGTGGTGCCGGACAGCGGCCTGCCGTGGACACGAACCACGTGCCCACTGGGGACATTCGCTATCTTGAACCCGTCGATCAAAAGCCGCCGGTCGGACGCGCGTTAAGCCATCCAAAAAGTGTCGCCGCAACAGCAGGGGCAGTCTTCGCGAAAGTGTTGCGGGGCGCGGTTCGAGACTGTGCTGGCGCACCGATCGAAGCCCTATGGTGCAATCCCTCGGCCAGCCGTTTCGGCGGGCGTCCAATCGTGCCGCAGTCCTCCACAGGCACCGACGCCCCAAGCCGACCGCGAGGTACGGCTGGTACGGCAGCATGTGGCCAACTTGCTCGCCCACATCAAAGCCGCCGGCTGCACTGAACTGCTTTACCTCAGCAAGTTCGAGATCGATGCACTCCTCGACTGCGGACTTTTGCCGTGCGGTCTGAGGTATCGGTCGGCGCCTGTCAGGGCGCTCTGTTAGCGGTCAAACCACGACGTGAACCAATCTGCGCAGCGGCGCAAGAAAGAAGCTTTCGGTTTGCGCTTCTTGTCCTGTTCGACGTGGCGACGCACTTGGGATTGCATGACCCTGTGGACCGTCTCCTTGGACCACTGTTGGGCCCATTCCACCTGGCCCCTTCGGATAAAAAAGTGCGACAAGCACGGGGCGTCTGAGACCAGTATGGAAGGAGTGACGGTGGGAAGTCCATCTGCTATAACGAGTTGGTGTTGATCGAGCAGATTCAGCATGACGCGGTGACCGCACCCGCACGCGCAAGCTAATGCGGCCATTTCGAAACGTCGGCTGTAATGAAACTCAAATGGTCCAACCTGCGGCGGGAGCCTTTCACTCTCAATAAGGCGATATACACCGCTGCTCATGCGGTTGTGTCCATCACCAAGCCGGCAATGTCGAATACGGCGGCATGCGAATCGGTCAGGCGATCGAAGAAACCCACATGCTGCTTGAACCGAATCACCGCTATCGCGGCGTTGAGCGCGTTCAGTTCCGCAATCTGAGGTTGATTGCGATATTCTTCATCATGGGCGTTCTGCGCGGGCAAGTACTGCGTACCATTGAGCCGATCAAAATCACCGGGCTCGCCGCCAGCAGTACGAATAAATCCGTACAAGCCTTTGGCGCCCTTGACCAACCCCATGCCCACGTCCACAAACGGCACTGAAGCGCTGTGGCAGGCCTGAGCAATCGTTTGTCGAGACGGGCCATCATCGACGCACACGAAGACGAAGTCGAACTCAGCGACGCACGCGATATTGTTTTGATCGACGCGTTCGACATGCGGCTTGATACCGCCATGGAAGCGGCCGTAGGCCTCAGCCAACGCTTCGACCTTGGGCAAACCCAGATGCTTTTCGCCATAGACCCCGGGGAGTCGGAAGAGGGTGTGCACATGTATGATGTCGTCGTCGAACAGGTGGATCTCCTCCAGATGGGTCTTGGCGACGTAGTCCAGCACGTATGCGCCCGTACCGCCGCACCCAATGATGGCCACCTTGCGCTCGCGTAGCTTGTGCGACAGCTCCACCACACCTTCACGGGCAGACAACGCGTCAGGGAACTTTAGCGGGCTCGGTGCCGCCTCGATGTGCTTCCTAAGGGCGCGTCGGGGCGTGACGTCGGGATACTTATGGACCGCAGGTGAAGAAATCAGGGCAAGGTACTGGTTGATCTTTTCTTCGATCGAATCGTACTGCCTCATCCCCTCCGGCTTGCTGGAAAGCATTCTGTTGCCGACGATTTGATCCGACACCGTGCGCGCCTCTTCGGCAGTACCCGCGCCGATTTTCTGCCCATCGATGTTGCACGGGATCTCGCCAGCGAAGTAGACCTTATGGTCCGATGGGCGGTCGATCAGGTATTCCTCGCGCAAATCTAATGGAGAGATCAAGTCGAGATACTTCAATTCGCCCGCAGCATTCAGATAGGGTACGCCGAAAATGACGAGATGCGCGTTAATGAACGCTACGTCATAGCCCTGTTTGACGATTTCGTCGATGTACGGATTACGACTCGCCAGTGCCTGTAATTCGGAAGTCAATGCCATCTTTCACCATCATTTCTCCGCCGGGAGGCAGGGTGCCAGTCAAGTTGTCGGAATTGCCCTTGTAGTATTTAACGATGTAGTTCGTTCCCGTGGCACCGGGAAATGCCATCGCAATCAGCGTCGAATACGAAATCTTCTGGTGCGGTGCCACATGCTCGATCGTGTTCACGAAGATGGTGACCGTCTTGTTATCCGGCATAAATTTCTCCTGCTGATCTACGCGGTAGGTTGGAATAAGTCGCCAAGCGAGTCCAAAGGGAATCGTTGGCGGACACGGCAATTAGTGTCTTTTACCACGAATCCCCTAAATCAGGGAGCAGTGATAGCGAGCCTAATTGTTTTGGGGGGCATGTTTCCTCCGGATTGATGATGCCGGGGCGACTTCACAGGCCACGCCAGCCGCGACCAAGCACCTTCCGCCGCTGCATTGACGCCCGTAGCCGCGGTAGAACTGCGTTTAGGATCCGATCGCTCGCTGGGCTCAAGAGGTTAAGTGGCATTGCCCTTGGTGCTGGTATCTGCCAACACTGGCAACCAACGCAGGTGATGCTTGGTAGGCGGAAAACTGCCTGTCGTCAGCGACCGCTCCTGGTCGTCAAGAGCCAACGGCCACCTCGAATTCCACGCTCTAAACGCGCCGTAGGGATTTCAATCGTATTGGACTGCTCCACACCAGCCTGTCGTCGTCGGCTACTGGATGCCCATCGCGGTCATCGACAGGAGGGACTTTTAAACCCAAACGGGCGTATTTCGCAAAGTCGGACAACCATCGATAGGTAGGTTTGCTCACAATTGGAGCATAGCCAAGGGACCTTCATCCGGAAAATGCGTTCACTGTTTGCACGAAGCAGTTGAGCGCAATTGGGACCACGCGTTCCCTGTAGGATGCCACTCTTTGCCCAATTGAAGAAAGTGAATCACCATGCATTACGTATCATCAGAAGCGCTCTTGGAGATGTACTATTTGCAGCCAACCTTGACGGAACTTGGAAAAATGTTCGGCGCAAAAAGCGTACGACTCATCAAGCCTTCACAAGCAAATGAAGCGTGGGTTGGCTTTGACCAAGGCTGGGTATCAACTTCGGAATCAGACGAGTCTTTTGTCAATGGACTTAAAGATGTCATTTTGGGGAAGCTGCCGCCACGTCATTATTTTGCGTTGCTTCGTCAATACAAACGTGTAGAGATGATGCACAACGCTTCTAGTCACACGCCTTATCGAGATACACCCGGGGAATGGTCGACACCCTATTACAGAGCAGCCCTCGATACCGAGCTTCCGAGAGCGAAAATAGGCGCGACACGGCCCCTCCCTAAGTATTCCCAACACATGGCCCTCGTAAAGCTAAGCGAGCTAGCACAGACCGATGTTCAATACATATGCCCGATGCTTTTTTCACCGCTTGACGTCTGGGCAACACCATCCCTTGCTGACGTGAGAATGGTAAGTGTAAAGAAGACCGTTCCCACTTTTGAAATGGATACGCAAAAACATCACATTTGTTTTAAGAACCTCACCGACACAACTCCCGAGTACCACAGTGAAAAAAGTCATGAGACTGCTTCTATCAGTTTCGAAACATGGATAAATGAATTCAAGGAAAAACAATCAACGATGCAGCTTTCTGCGCATTCCGTCGCGGAGTTGCTCTTTACCATGAAGCGCATACTAAGTGGTGATTACTCGAATGAATCCATGCCAGACTTGCAACGAGCGGGTAAGGATGACGTTGACCAATTGATGCGCATTGACAATATTTCGAAAGTTTCACTTGCATCGCATCAATCGAATGCTCTTACTCTAGTCGAGCTTGGGAATTGATTTATATGGCGATATTCGGAGGGTGGCCGAGGGCAGTGCAACAGCCAGAGCCATTGACTACAGTCTGAACAGCTGGGACGCTTGGAACACCTACCTGCTCCAAAGCGGTCATGTACGTCGGGAATTGGTCGTCAAGAGCCAGCGGGCACCTTAAAGTGCTCGCCCGAAAGTTGACGTTCGGGGATTCGTCAAATCAGGTTGCCGCACAGCTGCCGGTCGTGACCGCGAACAACGTGCCCATTCCCGACGATGATTTTCTTGAAGTGCCTGCCCGATACCCGACATTGAACACCCCATTCGATGTGTTTCGAACGTTGGCTCAGTTGGCCACTTAGCTTTCCACAAAGCTGCCGCCCAGTTGGCGGCGGCCAAACCGCATTGCTGACGCTGGCCGGGGAGACGCAGTTGACAGCAGCGGAGCGGGAGGAGTCGTTCAGGTGCGCCGCCCGCTGGACTATAGTGCAGGCGGAGCATTTGCTCACACAACTGGCCCAGCAGCTGAGTTGACGTAAAAACCGGTGTGCTGGTGTTTCTGGAACTGTTATGACCCTTGATGTTGAACGAAAATCGTCGGAACCCCATATTTCATGCGGGTCTCAGGAGCTTTTCTGTTCCGATGTTAGGGCGACAAACGCCATGTTAGGGAGACAGGTTTCTTCCTATCCCGATTAAACGTCACCAGCAGCAAGTCCGCCGAGAGACACATTCAAGAATGAGAAAACACCACCTCTACGACATCTTCTACAGCCACAATCGATCCCCGATAGTTGTGGGGCGTGAGGATGAGTTGGAGTTGCTGAATTCAGCAATATTGCGCCAAAGTAAAAGAGTAGTTGCGATAACGGGGAACAATGCAACCGGAAAAACAATGCTATGGATGCATTTCCTTAGAACTGCCGGATTGGAGCTTGCGAAAAACACAGAAGTCGTATCTCTCCACAGGCCATCAAATGAATTTCCACAGCTAGGCGAGGAGACGAAACTAGTTGTTCTCGAAGACCTTAGCTTTGACTTTACGCGTGAGTTGTCGAGTCGAATTTCCTCTTTCATAAAGGAAAATAAAAATAGACAATTCATCCTTGTAAGCGCGTTCTCTGATTTTGTCGAAGAATTCAACCCTGAAGCACACATACATCTGAATGCGTTGCCACATGCGGGATCGCAACAATTCCTCTTGCGGGCTCTAGAAACCATGCTTCCGGATGGCGACCTTGCAAAAGTTGCACGCTTCACCCAAGGTAATCCTCTGCTGTTAAATTTAGTTGTCAATCACATCAATAACGGCAACAAGGACATTGACGCACTGTTCAAAATCCTAAGCGAAAACATAAAATACAAATCAATTAACCAAATTGACGAAGTCCGAAATTCGATTGAGCAGCCGAGCATTATTCATGTGGCGAGCGATATTCGAGTAGTCAATGGAAAGCTTCTTGAAGCGATTCAAAGAAATCACGAAGCTATTTTCGATCTAACGCCACGCCAGTTCGAGGAGTTTGTTGCCGAGCTTATGGAAAAAAGAGGGTATAGAGTGGATCTAACTAAGGCAACCCGAGATGGCGGCAAGGATCTAATTATTGCCAATCACGCCGATATTGGTAATTTCATTTTTTACGTCGAATGCAAAAAGTATTCGCCAACCAATCCGGTTGGTGTGAATTTGGTTCGTGAGCTTGCGGGAACAGTCTTGGCAGACCGAGTGACCGCCGGAATAATGGTTACCTCCTCATACTTTTCGCCTGATGCAATCAACTACTCAAACCAACTCAAACACCAGTTGAGCTTGATTGACTACCTTAAGTTAAAGGATTGGATTCATGAGTGCGACAGTAGCCTCAATAAATTACCACCCAGGTAGTTTCAGTCATTGCCCCGTCAAATTCGAGCGCCGTCCAACTGGTGCTTCAACGCGGACAAAAATGCTCCGCATTTTTGCCGGTTGACCTGGGCGTTATGACCCCTTTTGAGCTGCGCGAAAGTCGGCAATGTGTCTGTTGAAGTAAGCCAACCCGAAATTTGACCCGTTTTCACTCGACAGGCTCCAGTAGACACAAACCCGACGTACAGCGGATCCGCACGAAACCCACCGGAAAGTGGGAAAGCTGACCTTCAATTTCGCCGGAAGCTGTCGCTGCATATTCCGGTCAAAAAAGCCATCCAATCCGATGCAAATAAGCCACCGATTCCGGCCCCTACGGTACCTAAATGTTGAAGGCCAAGGCGGAAATTGTCACCTTGACTCGATGGCATCACTCACGCGCGCCGGCCCGTTTCAATATGTCAACCAACGCACGCTTGCCGGTCGTATCAGCCACAGCCAGCGCGGTACGGCCGTCAGCAGCCTTGGCATTGACATCCGCCCCCTTGGACAGCAGCAGCTCCATCACGTCGCGCTGATCCCCTAGGGCGGCGGCAATCAACGCGGTGCTGCCATTGACACTTTTGGTATTGACATCAGCTCCGTTGGACAGCAGCAATTCCACCACTTCGCGCTTGTTTCCCCAGGCGGCCATCATCAAAGCGGTTTTGCCATCAGTAGTCTTGGCATTGACATCTGCCCCCTTGGCCAGCAACAGCTCCACCACGTCGCGCTTCCCTCTAATGACTGCTGGCACCTCGCGCTTGTTTCCCCAGGCTGCCATCATCAAAGCGGTGCGGCCATCGGCGGACTTGGCATTGATATCAGCACCCTTGAAAAGCAGCAGTTGGACCACCTCGCGATGACCCATCAATGCGGCCTCAGGCGTAGCGGTATAGCCCTCGGTGCGTATTTCAGCGATCGTGGACGCTCGTTTCAGCGTGATCGTGGACGGCGTTTCAAGCTGATCGTGGACGCGCAGGGATGCGCGCAAGCGAGGAAATAATGTACCGCAAAGCGCGGGGCTGATCATCGTCAGGCAGCGTTCGCGAAGCGGGGTTTTGGTTTTTGAATTCTGGAATTGGAATTTTTATTTATCAGGCCCCTGCCAGGGCCGCCGGCAGGCCCCCCCCCCGGTTGTGCATGTACCCATGCACCAACCCATCAACGCTAGCGTTGATTGAAAGGGGCGGTGCGTTACTGCGTAACAACGGGCCACTGCAGGCTGATGCGTTTATCAAAGTAGTCAGCATGACCATCGGGTGAACTCTCAGCCGCCTGCTGCTGCGCCCTCTGATTGGCTTGCATGACCAAACGCTCCAGCATGGCTTTCTGCGTTACGCCGTAACAGCAGGCAAGGCGCTCCAAGGCGCGTTTGACATGCAAATCGACCAGCAGACTCAAACGTTCAAGCTGATTGTTCTCATCTTTCAAATGCCGCGCTCGATAGTCCGCCTGGCGTTGTGCATTGCTCCTGCGCTGAGTTTGAACCTTGGGTTTGGCTATTGTCTTTGTTTGTGCATTGGGATTCGTTGCCATTTCTGAACTCCTTGTTCGTTACGCAGTAACCCTTGCAGGGATCGCATCCACCTTCGCAACTCGCTTGTTGTCGCGCAACGTGGCCCCCTTGAGGTCAATTCGGTGACTGCTGTGCACAATGCGATCAAGAATGGCATCGGCCAGCGTTGGATCGTCCAAATAGGTGTGCCAGGCCTTCACCGGCAGTTGACTGGTGATCAGCGTCGAGCGCGTGCCCACCCGATCATCGAGCAGCTCCAGCAGATCATTGCGCTCAGGCGCGCCCATGGGGGAAATCGCAAAGTCATCAATGAGCAGCAAATCAAGCTTGGCCAGTTGACTCATACGGCGAGCAAAGCTGCCATCGCCATGGGCCACATGCAGTTCATCAAAGAGCCGCCCAGCACGGGTATACAGCACCGAGAACCCAGAGCGGGCCGCCTGATGTGCCAAGGCACAGCCAAGCCAGGTTTTGCCACAACCGGTGGCACCGGTGATCAGCAGATTCTGGGCATTGCGAATCCAGTCGCCACCGGCCAAGGCGGCCACCAAAGAGCGATCCAGCGAGCGACTGGCGCGCCAATCAATATCCTCGACACATGCGCTGCTCACCTTGAGCTTGGCGGCCTTGAGCAAGCGATCAAGACGGCGATCATCGCGCCAGGCCACCTCGCGTTGCACCAGCAATGTCAATCGTTCATCAAAGCCCAGGGCACTGGCTGGCGTGCTGCTGGCTTGTTCTTCCAAGGCGCGCACCATGCCATCCAGGCGAAGGCTGCGTAATTGGGTAAGGGTCTGTTCGTTCATGGTCAATCCTGTCGTGTTCGGTTGTTGGTCTGATTTGGGAAGTTATGGGTGCCATTGGGTGTCAGTGGAAATAATCTGAGCCCCGGATGTTTTCGTGCAGTGGCAATGTCCCCGACGTGTTGGTGGGCAGGTTTTGCTGACGGTCCAGCCCGTTTTTGAGAATCGAGGCCACACTGCGGTAGGTCAGGGACCTGATCGCCACCGCTCTGGTACAAGCGGCCTCCAATCTGGCCGCTGTGAATTCGCGTGCCAAGCGCTGCAAACCCAAACAGGCCCGGTAACCCTGCTCAGGATGGGCGCGGTGTTCGAGCTGCCAGGTCACCACCTGTGCGGTGCTGACCCCAATATGCAGACCCCAGTCGATAAGCTTTTGCGGTGTCCACTCCAGGTGGGCTCGGTGCGACGCTGGCATGTGCTCAGGCGTGGTGGTGTGCTGACCCTTGACGTGACTGACCGGGTGGCAGGCCACACGCTGGTTGGACGAATAACACTCCAGCAAGGTGTCGCTGACGCGCAGCTCCACGGTGGTACGCACCAGGGTGTGGGGCACGCTGTAGTAGTGACCATCAAATTCCACGTGGTAGTCGATGTTGACCTTGGCCGATTTCCAGCGGAACAGCTCGAAGCGTTTGGCAGGCAGTGGCCGCAGGGCAGGAAGATCGAGCTGCTCAAAGGCGCTGCGTCTGTTACCGGGTAACTTTTTGAAGGCGCGCGCGTTGAGGTTATTGAGGAGCAAGGCAATGGCATGGTTGAGTTCCGCGAGGCTGAAGAATTTGCGATTGCGCAGGCGAGCCAGTATCCAGCGCTCGACAACCAACACGGCGTTCTCGACTTTGGGTTTGTCTCTGGGGTGAGCGGGCCTGGCTGCCAGCAGGGCGCAGCCGTAGTGGGCGGCAAATTCTTCGTACAGACGGTTGTTTTGCGGGTCGTAGCTGCAGGGGTTCTTGATCAGGGAGCGGGTCTGGTCTGGCACGATCAGGCGCGGCACGCCACCGAAATACTCCAGTGCCAACACTTGAGCGCCAATCCAGTCAGCAGTGGTCTGGCGCGCCGTGGCACAGGCGAAGGTGTAGTTCGAGGCGCCAAAGGTGGCCACGAATATCTGCGCCTTGGTGATCTCGCCTGTGACTGCATCAACAAGGGGAACAGTTTGACCGGCGTAGTCGACAAACAGTTTCTCGCCGGCAATGTGGGTCTGTCGCATGGAGCGCTTCAGACCCATGGCCCACTGCCGGTATTTGACGCAAAAGCTGGTGTATTTGAAGGCCAGGTCGTTGCCCTTGGCGTATTCCTCCCACAGCAGTTGCAGGGTGACACCGGCGCGTTTGAGCTCAGTGTGCACATCGGCAAAGTCAGGTAGCTCCTGTTTGCTGTTACGCGGTAACGCTGCCTTGTACAGCTTGGCCTCAAGTTCTTGGTCGCTCAGTGTTTGGGCAACGCACCAGTCAACTCCGGCCACACGGGCCAATGACATGTATTTGCCGACCACGCTTTTGGATATCTTGAGGTTGCGGCCTACTTCGTTGTAGCTCAGGTTGGCCTGCAGGTGCAGGCGAAGGGATTCTCGGATTTGACGCATGGTGATTCTGTTGGTTGGCATGGGCTCGTTCGCAAAAAAGCGTCGAGCCTATGCAGGGTTCAAAAAATCACTTGCGCGTATCCCCCAAAAATATCGTCCACGATCAGTTTGAAACAGCGTCCACGATCAATTTGAAATGCCGTCCACGATCACGCTGAAATCGCGTCCACGATCAGCTTGAAACGCCGTCCACGATGGGCTGAAATATGCACCCTCGGGGGTCGCAACATTGACGTCCGCCCCATTGGCAATCAATATTTCCACCATATCCCGTTTGCCCGCTTTGGCTGCGTTCATTAACGCGGTACGGCCATCAGCATCCTTTGCATTGACATCTGCCCCCTTGGACAGCAACAGTCTTGTCATTTCTCGGTTACCCGCAGCCGTGACCAACATCAACGCGGTGCCGCCATGTGCAGTCCTGGCATCAACATCAGCCCCTTTGGACAGCAGCAGCTCTGCCACTTCCCTCTTACCATTAACGATGGCGAGTATCAGCGCTGTATAGCCATTGGTATTCTTGACATTGATATCTGCCCCTTTGGACAGCAACAGTTCTATCACTTCTCTCTTATCCTCGACGATGGCGAGCATCAATGCTGTATAGCCTTTGGCATTCTTGGCATCAATATCTGCACCTTCTGACAGCAACAGCTGTGCTAGGTCCTTCTGGGAGGCCCAAAGCAGCGCCGTATGGCCATCGGCATCCCTGGCATTGACAGCAGCACCCTTGGACAGCAACAGTTCACCTACTTCGCGATCACCCATCTGGGATGCCGCCATCAACGCGGTGCTGCCATCGGCACGTCTAGCATTGACATCAGCTCCGTTGGACAGCAGAAGTTCAACCAATTCGCGCTTGCCCAGTATGGCAGCCACCATCAACACGGGGAGGCCATCAGCATTCCTGATATTGGCATCAGCCCCCTTTGCCAGCAGCCCTTGAACCTTTTTGTAGTCGCTACTCTTTGTCGCTGCGATCAGAGCAGCATCGTTTGCGCCCTCTGCCAATGCGACGGGCGTCCAACCGACAGACAAAACAACCAGACAGAGCCATAGCCACCGATAGACGGCGAACGTCGGCTTCAATATTGCGCACATTGGTAAAGTTCCCTTTTGAATGGTTATTCAACCATTATGCGTGGAGATGTTATAGGCGGTAACGTGGACAGGCCCATAAGTTCAGGCACCTACCCAACGACTCTAATGGGCACCCAGGCGACCTCCACGAACGACGGCTGACCGGTCTCCGAAATCATGAAATTGGCTTGCCCTGAAGCGGGTGCTCGCGACCGACTCCTGACGCTGCTCTGCTGTCTCAGAATGGCCGAAAACCAATGTCAACAACGTGGATGGAATGCCATCAATTGAATGACGGCTTATGGAACCTCGACAGTGAAAAGTTTCCGCCTCCCGTAAGCTGACACCCGTGAGCACCCGCTGTTGGAGTATTTTCCAATCCAGGTATGAGCCTGAAGGACTTTGCAGTTGAGAACTTCTTCCTGGTGGCTTGATCTGGTTGAAACTGGAAGTTTAAGGTGTCCGGTTTTTGGGCTTGGTTTCTTTCTTTATCGGCCCCTGCCAGGCCGCCGGAGGCCCACCCTGGCGTGCTGGTTTTTTCGCCGCAATTTGAGCTCCGTGTCTCCCTGTTTAACCAACTCAGGTCTGGCTCTTTCGCACTGATTTGTTGAACATCGCAAACAGATTGGCCTTGGCCTTTTGCATCTCCTGCGCGGCCTGCAAGTCGGTTCTCTCTTTGGCTTTGTCCAGCAGGCTGTCGAGCGTGGTGGCGCTCTTGAAGGCCACCAGACCCTTCTTGTTGAGCAACACCAAGCACTCCAGCGGGGTCTTGGCGTCTTTGTGCTTATAGACCTTTTTGATCTTGCCCTTGTCGCTCACGACCTCCGTGGCAAACAGGCACGGACGATGCAAGTTAAGCCAGCCATTGAACACCTCCTGGTAGAACGCGTTGATGGGTTTTGCATACTTCTGCGGGATGTGGCTGTAGCCCATATGCTTGCGCACTACGCTGGCATTCTTGCTCTCCGCCAGGGCGTTGTCGTTGCTGTTGCGCGAGCGTGACTTGGTCTGCTCGATCCGCAGTTTCTCCAGCATCTTTGCCACCTTGTGGTTGATGTATTCGCTTCCGTTGTCCGAGTGGAAACCTTCGATCTGAAACGGGAACTGGTCAATCACCATCTCCAGCACCGGCAGCAAAAAGGCCTCGCTGAGGCCCTGCACACAGGCTTGCACCTGCCACTGGCTCACCGCATCCACGCAAGTGATGTGGTAGACCCCTTTAACGCCGTCAAGGTCACCCTGGTGCACGCTGTCAATGCGTACCCAGCCAGCACGTCCATTGGGCCTGGGTGCCTTGCGCACCCCAATGGGATTGCATACGGCGTGGGTCTTGTTGAAGTGGCTGCGAAGAACCCGATAACCCCCACTCTTGCGCAGGTTGTACAGGTGCGATACCGATAGCTTGGACAAGCGCTCATAGCGCTGGTCGCCATACACGACAAATGCGCGGCGCAACAGGTGCACGATGGCCACGCCACAGACATCTTCGTTGGCTCGGTCCATCTGCACCAGCAGTTCGACGTCAGCGCCCGTGAACTTGCGCACAAAGGGCACTGCAGGCCTGCAGTAACGCTTTGCCAGCGGCACCGGTGCTAACCGATTGGACTCCCAACGCCCGACCAAGCGGGTAATTTGGGAGCGGCTGTAGCCGCTGGTGCGCCGAAGATACGCCAGCACCACGCCGCGCTCGCCTTTGCCGAGTTCGGGGTAGGCAAAACGCTTGAGCACACGGCTGATGTGCTCATAGCGCTGGCTATCGCCATTGCCTGGCGTGCTTGTGAAACAGATCTCCTGGGTTGCGTCCAAAAACTCCTGCAATTGCGCAATGGTGCGCAGCTTTGCCTCGTCCATGTTGATCACCATCCTTGGATGATCAAGCCACCAGTTCAACCGCAAATTCGCTGGCTCAGGCTCATTCCTGGGTGGAAATACGTGCCCTGGTCAGGCTCACACCTCATTGGACAAGGCTGTTGGTTGTCAAGAGTCGATCACCGCTCCAAAATGTCCGCCCCAAACTTGACGTTGGGACTTTGATCGAGTCAGTCTACTCCAGACCGGCCTGTGGTGGTTGCCAGCATCGTGCCCAATGCGGTCTTATCGACCGAAGAATTCAGCCCGCCATAGCCGACATGCACGCACCGATTCAATCTTGCCAACTCTGACTGCTGACGGGAAGGCACAACTCCTATTGGTCACCGTGTGACGACCAATAGCGGACTTTCACGATGCCAGCAACTTCGGCAACGGACGACAAAGCAGTCGCTCTATATCATCTATAACCGTTCGATTGACTTTCGTTGCAGGTGAAAAGCCTCATTTCCCAGTTGTCTTTCGGCGTTCTGTGCATCGATGTGCAAATAAACGTGTCCGGATTTGTTACATTCAAGGCACAAAAGCACAAGGCGACATAGGGTCGACAAAAAGGGGGGCTCATGTATCAGACGCGATTTGGTGCCTTCAACGGCCGGTCCTGGGAGGATCTCTGTCAACAGGTCTTTAAAATTAAGTATGCAGCAGATGGATATCTGCCGATGCCGACATCCCCGGGAGATTTCGGAATTGAAGGTTATACGGCACATACTGGCCTAGCATTCCAGTGTTATTGCCCTGAAAAAATCTTCAGTTCTGCTGAGCTCTACGAAAACCAGCGCGACAAGATCACAGCGGATCTTGGCAAACTCCGGACGAATGTTGCTGAGCTGGCCAAGCGGCTCGGCTCGACCAAGATTCGGGAGTGGAACTTCGTGACGCCAACGATCGACAAGAACGAACTCCTGCGTCATGCCAAAACGAAGGAATCAGAGGTTCGAAGCTGGGGGCTACCTATCCTTGCGCCTGACTTCACCGTTCTTCTGAAGGATGGCGAATTTTATCAACGTGATATCAGTGAAATTCAATCGCTGAACGGTAGGCCGCTCATATTCGATCTGACGCCCCCACAGCTCGCTGACCTAAGTGCTGACTTCAGCGAGTACGAGTCGAACATCCAGCGCAAGTCTGGCTTGCGAGTCGGAAGTGCAGGTAATGTGGAAAAGCGAACGAATGTTCTCATTCAAATGACCACAGCGAGTTTTCTGCAAAGCACTCAATACCTGCTGGGAATTGAGAGCACCGCGCCGACGGTCTACTTCAGCCTTACCCGCTTATTCCGCGAGTTCGAGCTCCAAGTTCAAGAGACAGGTGCCACATGGGATGGTACACCGGATGAACTGACGATCAAGCTTCGATCAGAACTCGAGGAACGAATCATCCGCGACCTCAACGATAAGATCGACGGCACCACTGCGGCACAAATCTCCCGTCAGATGATTGCGCGCTGGCTCGCGGTGTGCCAACTGGACTTCGATTGATGAGCAGTCTGCGATTCACCATCAAGCCGGCGCCAGTCATTGTTGAGCATCGACCGCTCTACAAAATTGGGCAGTTGCTGTTGGTCCTGAGAATATCGTCACGAGGTGGCAAGTCGAGCCTTGCGAGATTGCAGCTGTTCAACTGGGCATTAAAAAGACAAGAGCGTAGCCAACTATTAGAAGTGGCTGCGGAGGCAGGGCAACTCAGAGTCAATGGCTGGGGATTCGACCCTGCGGTGCCGATCGCGCTCAGATTCGCGATCGCTGATGGACTGATCGCCGATGCCCCAACAGGATATGTCTTAACGACGGCAGGCGAGACGTTCTCGCAAGCCATCTTGGCTGCAGGCCTATTTCAGTCCGACCTTGTCATACTGCAAAAGATTTCAAAAAAAATTACTGAAGCAATGGTCAACAACGTTGCTCGGAGCTGGGAGGCTTAGATGCTAAGAATAACTGCATTTCACTTGCGAATTGAGACCGACCAAGGACTGTTCGGCTTCAGATACGAGTTCGGTCCCAACCTGACGATTATCCGAGGCGGCAACTCGTCGGGCAAGAGTACGCTCGTAAACTGCCTGTTGTACGCCTTCGGAATGGAGGAGCTTATCGGTGCACGCGGAGAGGCGGCACTCCCTTATGCGGTTAAGGAGTGGTTTGTGCATGATGGCGCGAAGATTGACGTTCGCACCTCTGAGGTTCTTGTCGAGTTTTCGACCGCACCAAATCAGACATACACGATTCGACGAGCGATCAAGCATGAACACAGAAATTCAAAACTAGTAGAGATTGCGCTTGGATCGCTACTGACCGATAAGATTGAGTTCTCGACCGTCACATCAACATACCTTTTCGATCCCGGCGCTGCTCAAGCAGCGGAGGGTTTCCATCGATTTCTAGAGACCGTGCTAGGCTTGCAGCTGCCGCAGGTTCCCGCCACAAATGGGGGCAGTACCAAGCTCTATCTCCAAACAATTTTCGCAGCACTGGCCGTGGAGCAAAAAAGGGGATGGACCGACTACATCGCGAATATCCCTTTCTTTGGCATTAGAGAACCTCGGACACGCGTGGTCGAGTATCTGCTCGGATTGAACGTCTTTGACGCCGCAGAGCAAAGAAGCGGGTTGGACGCCGATTCGGTTGCCATCGGATTTGAATGGGATGGCGTTGTGAAGAGGGTAAGCAGCACTGCGCAAACGGTTGGACTCAGCGTGAAGGATATTCCTTCAAGCGTCAAGGCGGAGTTTGGCGCCGGATCCCCAATTGTCCGAAAGCTAACTCCCGCTGGTGAAGTTGACGTAGCTACCTATATGGAAGCTCTGCGTGCAGAATATGAAGTGATCGAGTCCAGATTGAACGGCGGCGAGGCCCAGCGCGCAGGCAGCAATGAAAATGGCAACTTCGACAGACTCTTAGCTGAGCTGCAGCGACTAACACATCTGTATGAAACATCATCTGCGACACAGGAACTACACAAGGCCAGCCTGGTGGACATGCAGGAGCTTTATTCGGCAACCCGTGAAGACCTCAACAAGAACCGAACTGCGGCGAAACTGAGAACGCTCGGGGCGGAGTACGAACTTTCGGTTGCCGTGGGCAAGTGCCCCACGTGCCATCAGGATATTGACGATTCACTTATCGACTCCAGCATTGCTGGCCCCCAAATGGACTTGGCGTCGAACATCTTGTATCTCGAGAGGCAATTTGCCGTGTTTGAGCGACAGATTGCCGGGCTTACGGAAGCTGTACGTGCGAGTGGAGATATGAAGGCTGAACTGAGCCGCCGTGTCACGCTTACTCGTGGACAATTGGACTCTGCAAGAAAGGATTTGGCTCAGGGGTCACAGCAGTCGCGAGTTGACCTGCGACGAGAGATGCAGATCGAGACGGAGTTTGCCCAGTTGGAGGAGGCGCACGCCAGTCTCGCAGCGTTGTTCGTCGATCTGCAAAAGCTTGCCAAACGCCTTAAAAATAACCAAGAAGCACGTAAGCAGCTACCGAAGCTCGGCTACTCTGTAGAGGACGAGCAGCGGATCGGACTGTTCGAGAAGAACTTTCGAGCCAATGCATCATCATTCGAGTATGAGAGTGCGGACGTCTCGGACATAGAACTCAATCGAAACGCCCTGCTGCCCGTCCTTACTCGCGTCCGCAGTCGGACGGACATAAAGGCAGACTCCAGCGCTAGTGATTTCGTTAGATTGATTTGGAGCTATTTGTTGGCGCTCTATCAGTCGTCGTCAAGTCCCGCTTTCACGGGAAATCATCCAAGATTTATCCTGTTCGACGAGCCCGGCCAGCATTCGATGGCAGCCTCTAGCCAGCATGCCCTAATGCAATTGCTCGCCGGAGAGAAAGGCTTGCAGTCTGTTATCGCAGCTTCATTCGACGAATCGGAAGTCGTTTTCCGGGAAGCCACGGCTAACGTGGAATTCAGACTCATCGAGTTGGGAGAGAAGGCGATACAACCGCTCCTGTAGTGTAGTCAGTACCGCCTCCAAACTAAGCAAATGAATGTGTTGTGGTCATTGACGAGCGACTGGAACGGGCCCTTGGCGGCATCAGACCCAAAGCATATGCTGGGCAATCTAATTTTTTAGTATCGGCATCGATAGAGTAATTAGGAGTCATTATGGTGCGCATATTGATATGCCGCAGTTGTCAATAGTTGACTAGTATTCCAACAAACGATCGCACTGCACCGATCCATCAACATGAAGAATCAATGATCTGCATTGACTGTGTCATCCCTGAACCGCTCAAGAAGCTGATTTCTGAACATGGGACAAATCACAATTGCCAATACTGTGACAACGATGGTGTTGCGGTTGAACCCAAGTTCTTGTTTGACTACATCCTTGACCGAGCCGTTGAGAACACGGCCACGGAAGATGATCTTTCCCTGTACGAATCTGGGATGTTCTTTGATTGCGGATCAGACGACATTTCGGCTGAATGCTTGGATGTCGTTCTTGCCGAGTGGATGAATCTGGGCGATGAGCCGTACTTTGATGACCTCTGCCAGTACGCCCCCAAGGAATTCAAAATCAAATCTGGGGATATGAATCGCCTTTACTTCGGGGATGATGGTCAGCTGGAGAAGAATTTTTACGAAGAGAAATGGGAGAGGTTCATTGCCGACATTAGGCACTCACACCGCTTCTTTAATCCAAACGCCAAATGTTTTCTGGATTCAGTCTTCGCCTTCCTGTCTCATGAGGGGGATGTGCTGAAGCCTGAGTGTGTCCGGACCATTCTCAAGGGTGTACCGCTTTATCGTGCTCGGTCTGCTTTCACCTACGATGATGCCAAAAAGATTGCCAACGCTCCATCAAGCCAGCTCGGACCTACCCCGAAGGACAGGGCCAGCAGTCAACGGATGACTCCTAACGGGATCTCTGCCCTGTACTGTGCTTTGGAACGGGAGACTTGCCTGAGCGAGATCCGGTCCATCACGGGTGACAAGGTGGTGAGCATCGCCATGACACCCACCAGTCGCCTCATGTTTCTAGATCTGACCAAGCTGGAGCTGGTTGAACCACCTAAGCGAACACTCTTAGTCGAGGGCTGTCGTGATGCCCTACATCTAAAAACCTTCGTCAGCTCTCTTGTGGAAAAGATGTCCAAACCCAAGGGCCGCAATGACGAGCTGAGCTACCTGTCCACCCAGGTTGTCTTCGAGTACCTGAGGCTTCGCTTCGGTAGTCAGGTCAACGGCTTGGTCTTCCCATCGGTGCAGACCGGTGAGCAAGGAACGAACGTGGTCTTGTTCCCTGAAGCCGGTGTCGTCAGTGCGAAGAATTATCGGGAGCTGTCAGACTACGAGATCGCTGATACTGCTGAGCCTGCCTTTGAGCCTGACGAGGAGGAGCCCTTTGAAAACGAAGCCAAGCTTTACTGCCTGTCGGGCTCACTCCGATTTCACAAGGTCAAGGCAATCGAAACCAAAGCCCACGAATACACCCAGATCGACGAACTGTTCATGAGCGACCTGACCAGAAACCGCTTTGGGCCTCTCTGAACCTCAGCCCCTCAACCTGAGGCCAAGAATTCATACCCTCAACGCCCGCAGTAACGTGATGCGTCCTGCCTTGCGGAGCTACTTCACTTGGTAAGAATCGGTTCCATCGTGATTGCCTCGACATCCTGAAGGCCAAGGGCATTAAATATGACGATTTGCGGTCACCCAAAGCGGTCATTCGTCGGTGACTGCTTCTGGTCGATTCCCGAAGTAGATTTTGAAGAAATCAGCGCCACTTTGCCGACGGTCACGTTACAGGTGTCACTGTCGGGTGTGGAGAAGGCAGTTCCGAAAGGCGACAGTCACCTGACAGGTTGAGGCGGAAGGTCAGACTGTCGACGTCTTTGAAACTTGAGATGGCTGTTGACGCCGACCGAAAACTGAGCCACTTATAGACGCTGTGCCGATTCAAAACTGAGCCAGGTGTTTTACTAGCTCTGCCTACTTTTTAGGCAGGAGCAAACAAGGTGATCACCATGGAACTTTTA
>Ga0209123_1001764_pt1 | contig 20196 bp, 22 predicted proteins | sample BarGraIncu00431A_FD_184500 | JGI IMG/M metagenome (GOLD analysis project Ga0209123, IMG submission 184500) | Arctic peat soil microbial communities from Barrow, Alaska, USA - Barrow Graham LP Incubations 004-31A (SPAdes) (version 2) | ecosystem: Environmental > Terrestrial > Soil > Wetlands >... | reverse complement strand
AAAGTAGTGTATTACAATCTTCAATTAAAAGTCTCGTGTACCTGTTCACGAGGCTTTTTTTGTGTTATATCGTTACAAACACTCGTCAAATATACAAGCTATTTATTTATTTTGTACCATTGCACCATCCAAAAAAATTACATTCAAATCACAAGCTTTCACAAACAATTGATTATTAGATCAATTATAAAACTGGAGACTTAATTAAAATATGTCAAAGAAGCAAATTTAACACGTTCAGTCTTACAACTTACATAAACTCTTCAATTTTTCATGCAAATTAATTTAAGTATTGTCAGAAAATTTTCCAAAACCACTTTTCCCATTTAAACAGCACTCTTTCTACCAACCAAAAACCTTTTCTTGTTATCCAATAGCGATTGATCCGTTTTATTTGATCTATGGAAAAAGCCCATCGTTCGTAGTCGGCTAATACAGAAATAGGTAGTATTTCGGAAAGTACTTGTTTCCGTTCACCCTTATCCAAATCTGAATTTATAGTACTTATACCATTCATATCAAATAATGTAACATCTATATCTTTATAAACAGGCACAACCCCATTCAGCGCGATGACTTGCAGATACCATTTCCAATCGGACACTATCTTTAAGGATTCATCATACAGTCCGTAGGTTTCGAATAAACTCCGCTTGATATAGGCTGGCGAATGATTCAACGTACCGGTATAAAAATCGAGTATGGTAGGCATTCGTCCGGCAAAACCACGGTCACGAAGTATTCGTTTGGGAAGTTGTTTGAGCATATTACCGTAAAGAATAAGAGACCTCACCCCTACCCCCTCTCCTTGATCCCGATAGCTATCGGGAGAAGGGAAAAGACAGGCCAACATTCTTTCTGTTACTTCCGGACTAGCCAACAAGTCTCCCGAATTCAGAAACTGTACATATTCCCCTTTAGCCATTCGAATTCCTTTATTCATAGCATTGTAAATGCCTGAGTCTGGCTCAGAGATACATTTTACTAATAGACCGTTTATATTTATCTCCCCGTTAATCACCAAACACTGATCACTAATCACTTGACACGAAGTATCAGTTGATGTCCCATCCACCACAATATATTCAAACTCTGTAGAAGTCTGATCAAAAACGCTTTGCATTGTTTTATCTAAACCTGAAGCATTATTGTAATTGATTGTAATAATAGATAGTTTTGGTTGCATAAGTTTTCTTTAATTAAAGTTTTTCTGCTTCATAGATCATAGTTTCAAATTCAACCATTTCAAAATTACCTACATTTAAATGATGTCTTTCAATGCCTCTTAAATTTTCATCATCAGACATATTAATTGAATATCTTTTAATATCAGTAAATCCTACATTTTGTAAAGATTGTATTAAAAACTCTTCGTCATACAAAAAACAATGATACCAATTCCTAAACATTGTATTTAATACTATAAGAGGATTGTAATCAGTTGGTTTTTTAATAAATTTATCTGTAATCCAGTTTATATAGTCTAAACCAAATCCTTCTTCACGCAGCGCATAGAGATTGACTATTTTTGCCAAATCTGGCGTAGCAATTCTAATCCTTCCGCCTTGTTTTAAAACCCTATAACATTCTTGAAGCATAAACTCCCCAGCTTCACGTGATATATGCTCAATCATGTGTTCAGAATATACATAATTAAAGACAGCATCGTCAAAAGGAAATTTTTTAGTTGCGTCAAGATAGATGCTATCTTTAGTTTGTGGACTTATATCAGAACACAACCAACCAGTTAGAATAGTTGTATTGCTCCCTATATGTAATTTATATTTTTCATTTTGATTAAAATACTCATTAATTCGTTTAGGTCTAAGGACAATCTTTATAACGAAGATAATGATTTTAGGTCCTTTTTTAATCCTTTCAAAAAAAAAAGATTTCTTATTTGATTTATCAAAAACATATCACTCTGCATTTTAGTTAATTTAAGTTCAGTCAAAAATAAAACTCTGTATCCAACAACACTATATATTCGAGTTCATTTGAATTTTGTTCGAGAACACTTTCGATGTTTTTAACTGGAAGTGTTGTTGTAATTGATTGTAATTATTGTGATTTTCATCGTTAATTTTATTTTTCTATTTTTTCTACAATACAACTTTCTTCATCACTAAAATCGCCATCAATGACAATTTCAAAATCAAAATTACATAATTGATTCAATATCGAATTAATAGTTTCATCTATAGTATCTAATGTATTAAAGGATAGAATCGCAACAGAAACAACCTATTTTTCAATTATTTGAACTAAGAAATAATCATATTTTATTATAAATTAAATGCATATCAAAATGTCAATTAACTCATTATCTTTTTACCTATGATAATAAATTCTTTATCTTCAAATGTAATTAACACTTTTAATTTTAAATATCTGAATATGACTTTTAAAATATCGAGATCAAAAATGTGTTGATGTAATGCTCTATTTTGAAAATTATTATAAGATCTTTCTTTAAACTGCATATAATTTCCAGCCGCTTCATCTAATGTCAAATCATGTAATTTAAGGATCTCATCCAAATGAGTTAAATCATCTTCTTCGATATTGTTCTGAAAATCTAACAATAAGTGAGAAAACTCAGTTATAGAACGATTATGATCAAAGCAATATTTTTTATTAGGAATAACTAGCAAAAGTACACCTCCTTTTTTAAGGACTCTGATCCACTCTTTTAAAGCTTTTAAAGGGTTTGCAATATGCTCTAAACAATTAGAAGATATGATAAAGTCATATCTTGAATCCGTAAATATATTTAAATTTGTTGCATCAGATATATATTGAACTCCCTTTTTGTTCTCATAATAATTGTATTTTTTAAGAAAATCAATATTACCTTCCCATATTGTATTATTAGAAAAATTGCAACCGTCAAGCTGTTCAACTAATGAATATATTGGAAGTAAGCATTCATATCTAAAAATCTCACTAGGTCCTCCAACCTCTAATCCAATTTTATTAACAAAGCAATAATTAATCCTCGAAATTTTTTTTTTGAAAATGAATAATTTTATAGAATTAATTTTCTGAATTATAACCTTTCTAATTCTGATTAATACCTTCTTAAATAAAAAAACAAAACCATCCTGATATAATATTTCTAAGACTCTTTTCATAATTACTTTTTTAGATTTTCACAATAACACATTTTCATCAATACAAAAACAAGCTTGGTCACCATCCTTCATTTTTCAATTTCTGTTAACTTTATTTCTAATTATTGAAAACGGTTTTAATATAAATTTTCCGAGTTGATAAGCTTTTGAATGCCTTATAGCATTTAGTTCTTTATTTAGTTCTTTTAATAAATAAAACTTTTGTCTTACAAATGAATCTATCATTTCCATCTCAGAAGTCATTAATTCAACACCTGCAATTTGAGGTAAATGATGTTTCCATTTATTTTGAAAAATAATTGTATTTTCTACCCATTTTATATCACAACTTCCAAAGGAAAAGTGTTCCAAAAGTATATCTGAAATAACTAAAACTTGATATCCAGCGTTTCTAGCTTGCAGGCAAATATCTAAATCATAACAATGGAATCCTTTGAAGGATATTTCATCAAACGAAATAGTTGAGAACAATGTTTTAGGTAAGCAAAACCATACACCATCTACAGCTACAACTTCTATTGATAAATCAGTCATATAAGTCGTTTGATTATTACAAAATATTTGTTTTATTCCATTTTGATAGAAACTTTGTTGAATATTTGTTGAAACTACATTTGAGTCAAACCATGACGAAGGTGTATTTGGAATATAATGACCTCCTGCAACACCAATAACACCAACTTTGTAATTATCTAAATGCTTAATAATTTTTTCTCCCCAATTTATTGTATGATATAAAATATCTTCATGCATAAAACACAAATATGGGTATTTTGATCGTTTAACTCCTTCATTGTATGCTTGAAAAATTGAATACTTATTATTTGAGTTGTCTATAATAATCAGTTCATATTCAACTCCAATAGTTGTTTTTATATTCTCTTCTAATTCTTTTGAGACATTGTGTTTTCTAGAGCAAATTATCAATGAAATCATACATATTAATATTTAGTTAAATTAGGATAGGGGTTTTCTGTTTTATTGACAATTAATTTTTCACATAATATATAGTAAGGAGTTTTGTCTTTATGTAGAAATTTTCTTTTTAAACTCAAAAGGCGTTTATCATATAAAAGCAAAAAATCAGAACAAATCCACCCATCAATTAATGTTTTATTACTACTTAAATGTAACTTAGATATTGAATGAGTATTAATATAATTCTTAATCTGCTTTTTTCGTTTTAACTTTAAGAATAATATATACAAATTCGTGAAATTCTTTTTTAATCCACGTAATGTATTTATTTTTCTAATTGATTTTAACATATTTATTAATTTAGTATTTCTTTTGCAAATTTTCTTTCCATAGTCTTCCACAGACTAAAAGCATTGTTGTACTTAATTAGCAATTATAAAAAGTTATATGAAATTATAACTTGTAAAATATTACCCTAATACTTATTTAGTGCCTCAACAACTCTAATAATATCATCAATTGAATGGCCTGAAGATAAAGGCAAACTTAACGTTGTCTTATGTATTTCTTCTGAAACAGGAAAACTACCGGAAATGATTCCTTGCATAGCTTGCTGTTTATGAGGTGGTATAGGGTAATGAATTTCGGTATTGATACCTTGTTTCAATAAGTAATCTTTCAACTTATCACGCTTTGGATGACGTATATTAAATATATGATATACATCAAAATAATCTTCCGAAACAACCGGACAAATAAAATCCTTTTTTAATTCAGATAAATAGATAGAAGCCAGTTTCCGTTTGTAATCTGTAATTTCGTTTAAAAATTTCAATTTAACTGATAATAGTGCCGCTTGTATTTCATCCAGTCGTGAATTGTATCCAACAAATTCATTTTGATATTTTACTTCTGATCCATAATTACGCAAAGACCTGAGTTTTCTAGCTAACTCATCGTCAAATGTTGTTATCGCTCCTGCATCTCCCAATGCGCCCAAATTTTTAGTCGGGTAAAACGAAAAAGCACCGGTTCCAAATGTTCCAACGTGCTTGTTTTTGAATCTGGCACCATGTGCCTGCGCACAATCTTCAATCAGGGCTAATTGAAACCTTTCGGCAATTTCCATAATTGGGTCCATATTACAGGGTTTACCATATAAATGAACTACCATTATTGCTTTCGTATTAGTAGTTATTTTTTCTTCAATCAACGCCGGATTAATATTATAAGTATCCAACTGCGGCTCAACGAGTATAGGTTTTAAATTACAATGTAGAATGGCCAAAATGCTTGCAATATAAGTATTGGATGGCACTATCACTTCAGAACCCATCGGAAGATCGTAGGCTTTTAATGCCAACATTAAGGCATCTAATCCGGAAGCAACACCAATGCAATGCTTTGTATGAGTAAAATGAGCAAACTCATCTTCAAAAGTTTTTACTTTGTTCCCAAGAATATACCAACCACTTTCCAATACGGACCGGAATGCTTGCAAATATGCATCATTAAATCGTTTATTGCTATTATATAAACTTTCGTATTCAATGGTAGGGTTCATATATATAATCTTTAGGATCAAAATACTCAGAAGCCAACACCATCAAAATGGCATCAGCTGAAAAATGACTCATGGCATGCCAGTCTTCCGGATTCAGAATTAAGCACTTATGCGGACTATCAAGTAAAAAATCAGATGTAGAGACTCCGGTTTCACAATGTATGGAACAACTTCCCTGAATACAAATAGCAGCCTGTACAGTTTTATGATGACGGTGTCCGCCACGCACAGAATCATCAACGCCATAAATATAGAAAATACGTTTAATATCGAAAGGAATTACTTTTTCAATTACCGTAAGGTTACCACGAACATCCGTGAAAGTTTTCAAATCAAAAATTTTTGCCATTATCTTAACCAGATGATTTTATTTTTTTTGAAACTGTTTTTTATAAAATGTGCGATTAATCTATACCAGGTATATGTTGTAATACTCGAACCTAAACAATCGAAACTATCCTCTATTGATTTGATATTTTTATCAATACGTTTCAATTCCTCCAGGTACGGTTTATATATATTCTTTCTTACTGAACTTGAAATCAAATAGGGTCCAAAATTAAATTCATTGAAAAGATGAAAGTTTTGATTATTCAGATGATGAAAATGATAAAAAACAAAATCAAAAGATGAATTAGTTGTCATTTCAATTCCTTTCAACCCTTCTTTGCCTTCAATAATTTTATACTGTTGAACATTCCAGGGTGCAACACCCCCACCCAGATGTTGAAGTTCATGAACACCTTCGAATCTGGTTATCCAGTCATCCAAATACTTTTGATCACCAAATTTTCCATCTTCTCTTCTATTATAGCACCAGTCAATGCAAGCATCCCTCCACCAATTCAATATTTTCAACCCATTTTTGGTATTTTTAAAACACATAAATTGCACACAATATTTTCCAGACTTTGTGTTTTGATCATATTGCGTTGTATATCGGTGATCAGTAATCAAGACATCATTATCTCCCATTTCGTCAACCAAAACTTTTGGATTGCCATAAAAGTATAAATCAGCATCAATATAAGTACAGTGACTTAATTCATAATTTTTTAAACAATAAAGAATCGTTGAAGATGTGCTGGTCCAACAGTATTCTGCTTTGGATCTGGATGGTTTTATCTTCAATAACTCATAATCTTCAAATTCGGAAAGAGAAATTAGAGTGACTCTTTCTAATTTCATTTGAGTTAACATCGTCATTGCTTTATCATCGAATGCAAATATATATAAATGAAAATCCTCACAAACCTTCTTTAATGAATTATACATACATAGCCCTTTAGCTAAGTAGTTGGAGTCGAATAATGTGCAAAAGTTCAGCATGTTTTAATTTTTAATACAAAACCTTTGAAATAAGTACCTTGTAGATTACTAACATCAAGTGCATTGAAGGAGTATTGAATATCATATTTTTTTCTGAAACTCTCCATTAACTTACTTTCATTAAAAAACCAACAGGGATAACTTGCTGAATAAATTTCGGGTGGAACATTTTGTATTGTAAGTCTATGCTGTACTGACTTAATAAAAGAAGTTCTGTCAAATATAATATACTCAAAATTAAACAGCAATATCTCTTTGATAAAGGATTCAGGATTTTCCAAATATTGTAAAACGCTTGAAAGTAATAATACAGAACATGGATGAATATCCAAACATCCTTTTATTGAATAATAAAATTTTAACTGGTCATTCTCAAACAATTCCCTTCCCGTATCCACAAAATGTTTCTGTTCGACAATATTCCACTTTAAATCGTCAATAACTGATAAAAACTCTTTGTTTTGATAATAAGTACTCCCTAAAGAACCTCCAAAATCGATTAGATGCAGCTTCCTTTTTTGTTCTATTCCTATTCTAAGAAAGATTGCCAGTAGAGGCCATGAATATTCAATTCTATCAAACAAAACAGAATCTCTTTCGTAAACAGCTTCACTATTCTTTACTTTAAGTAATGACGATTTTACCTTTTCGAGTATCACATCCGAATCATAACCTTCACAAACCTGAGCTGCCTCCTCCCAAGAACTATAATTTCCAAACCAACCATATTGTGGTTTCTTATCTGATTTTGTAAACTCCCTAAAAATGTCTACAAATAACGGTGGAATTAGCTGTTTAACAATAGTTTTAGTTTTATTATCCATTTCAAAACTTTAAAATCTAATTAGTTTATTTCTTATTTTACGAAAGATAATTGAAATAAAATTGGCATTTTTATATCTAAAATAATGAATAATCTTTTTTTTAGCATCTTTATTCTCAAATATTGGAATTTTCTTCAATATCATTTTTTCAACTTTCAATTCATCAAGAAGAAAATGATTATTTTCACAATGAATGCCACTACCATCTAAACCAATATTCGAGATATATGAATAGCCAGGATACAATGTCAGCTTATCTTTTAGAAATGCTGATGCATACCATCTTATAGCCCATGAATCATTTTTTCCAGCAATTTGATCTTTAAGCATCTGAGTATAAAAATAGGAATCCTCAAAATCAAAATTATGAGTGAGATTACCTTTTTCAATTTCAAATAATAATTTTTGACCATTGGGTTCAAATAATTCCCATCCTCTTTTCCAGGTTGCCCAGCCCCAACAATCAGCTCCTTTAATAAAAAAAGTGTTGGGTAACTTCTTTTTCATAGGATAAATGTAACCTGAAATACTGATTATTTCATTGTTTTTTTCATAAATATTTAAAGCATCGTTCATATATTGTAAAAAATATGGACTCGTAACAATATCATCCTCCAATACAATTACTTTTGTATGTTTCGTTATTATTTCGCTAACACCATTAATTATTGAATTCGCTAATCCTTTGTTAAATTTTGATTCAATAATATGAACTTCTTTACACCACTGTTTTGACTTAATTAACTGTCTAACCTCGTTTATTTTCAGTTGCTGTTCAACTGTCGAATTCTCTTTAGCACCATCACAATAAATATACAATACACTTTCTGAAGCCATCTCATTATGACTCAATGCAATTAATGTTTGCTCAGTATGCCATGGCCTGTTATATACAAAAAGAACGATCGGAGCCAAATTATTTTTGTTCATAATTCTTTGAATTAATATTTCCGGATAAATGCAAAGATAGCAATCGATCGGCCAAGATTGAATTAAAAAACTTCGAATCCGACTTAAAAATCTGATAATTGTAGTTTGACACTAATTCATTGATAAAAGAGAATGGAGGTGTAAATCCTCTTTTTTGTGCATATAAAATATAATCCGGTACAATTCCTTTCAAGGTTTCCTTCAGGAAGTATTTGGGTTTATTGATTTTGTATTTCATCTCCAGGGGCAAAGAGGATACAAATTCAACCAGTTTATAATCAACCAGAGGTGAACGAATTTCAACCGAGTTACCCATACCTTGCCTGTCCGCAAGATAAAGACAAAGAGTAGTCATAAATGTATCAAAAGTCGAACTATAGATTTGATCAATCTCAGATTTTCCATCTTCGTAAGAGACATGAACATCTATATCCTTAAAAGTCATCTTTTCATTGTTATAATCCAAAACAGCAGTTTCTGCAAATTTCAAATAATCATCATATGTCCAGTCGACGGTTGTTGTATCATTAATTTTATTCGGGTAACCGGCATATAATACATACTGCCAGTTTTTAAACATAAACTTTAAAAAATCTATCTTCTTATTCATCCCTTTCCAGGGAAATAGGGACTGATGTTGATGTTTTATCTTTAAGGATTCTGCTAATTGATTTGAGTCCGGATATCCATAAAACAGTTCATCACCACCAAGTCCACCCAATAAGACGGTGAATCCCATTGCTTTTGCCTTTTTGTACAATGCCCATTGCGACATAGAGGAGACATCACATACCGGTTCGTCGATATATAGAGAATACTCCCAAAAAATATCCTGAAAATCAACAGCATCTAATTCAACTTCGTGATAAATCAATCCTTTTTCCGCAGCAAAGCGTTTAGCCACTTCCCGTTCATCACAATCGTGTTGTCCTTTATAACCGGCAGTAATTACATGTACTTCACGTCCTGTCTCTTTTGCTAAAGCAGCAATAGCTGAGGAATCAATACCGCCACTCAACAATATAGCCACCGGTACATCACTACGCAAGCAAATATTGACCGATTCACGCATTAATCGGAGTATTTCAGACTTGGCTTCTTCGATTGTTCCGGTAAATCGAGGAGTTAAATCTCGTTTCCAATATTGATGAACTTCCAATCCTTTGGCATCTACCAAGGCATATTCACCCGCTTGTAAACGTTTTATCTGCTCGATATAGGTATTTTTTAAATCAATAGGATAATTGTATCGAATCGATTCTGCCAATGCATGAGCATTGATTTGTATTTTATCCAAATAGTATTTGAGGATGGCTTTCAGTTCGGTACAAAAAACAATTCCTGAAGGGATCTGAGCGTAATACAAAGTTTTTTCACCCACCCGGTCGCGTGCTGCAAATAGTTGTTTAGTTTTTGTATTCCAAAGGCAAAAAGCAAACATTCCCCGTAAATAGTCCAGACATTTAACTCCATATTCTTCGTATAAATGCAGAATTGTTTCTGAATCCGAGTCTGAGTTAAAATCATGTCCTTTAGATACTAGATCTTGTTTGAGTTCAATATAATTATAAATTTCACCGTTGCAGATCAATACAAGCGTTTTATCTTCATTAAAAAGTGGTTGTTTGCCATTCTCCAATCCAATAATTGACAAACGGGTATGCGCTAATCCGCATGTATCATCGGTCCATACACCATTCTCATTTGGACCTCGATAATGCATTTCCTGATTCATCAAGAAGAGCTTCTCATTGTCGGATTCGGTAATTTGAGTGTAACGGTATATTGCTGAAATTCCACACATAGTCGATATAATTTACATTTTTTTTTCGGCTTGCCACTTGGCTTACCAAGTATTTACAATTAAAAAAACTGTAAATTACTTATTTACTTTGAAACCCCTTTATAAGATTTTTCTTTAATTTCATCAACCATGTTGCAAAATTATATATATTCATTAACAATCCATAAAGTATTTTTCTTGATTTTACCCAATACATTATCTGCAACTCATTTCGTTCATTTATCCATGCATCATAATCGGGTATAAATAATTGAAGCAAGGGATGAGAATATATTTCTGATATTTCATTCTTATATGCATCAGTTTTAAAATCTTTACTGGATATACCATCTGTATTGTAATCGGAAACAATAGTCTTCAATGTTTCAGTAGAACAACAGTCTAAAATAATCGTTCTATACCAAAATTCAATATCAGCATTGTATTTAAAATCCTCGCGGTATAAGCCATATTTTTCAAACATCTCGTGTTTGATAAAGGTTGATTGATGAGCTAAACCTACTTCATACAAATACCCGAATGTTATAATATCAGGAGGGCTTGTTGTATGAATAATTTTGCCTGACTCAGAAATATTGCATCGACCTAATATAAAACCAGCAGTATGATCCATTGAAAACACTTCACTTAAAACGTTCTCATTTACCAAAAAATCACCTGAATTAAGAAACAAAAGATAATCCCCTTTAGCAATTCTTATTCCCTTATTCATCGCTTGATAAACGCCAGTATCTGGTTCACTTATCCATTTAATTAATCGTTCTTTGGAATTAAAAGATTTAATTACCTCTTTACTACCATCTGTAGAATCACCATCTAATACAATAAATTCAAAATCAATAAAAGTTTGAGCAAAAACACTTTCTATTGTTTTACGCAAACCATTAATATTATTTAGGTTTATTGATATTACAGATAATCGCATTCTAATTATTTTTATTATGGTTCTTTACTAAATTGAAATTCTCCAAAATTTTTCAACTATAAGAAAATTAAAATTTATCCCAACAATATAAATTTAGTCCAAAACACTTCATTTTCAATCCATTGCCAACCGTGACACCCCATTGGTAGGTTATAACCATTTATCGCAAAAGAAGCTGTAGGTTTATATTCGAATGAAAATTTCAGAGCCATTTTGGGATCAGGCAAACGTATAAGTGAAGTCAATCTTGCTACATCAAAAAAGAAATGATCCTCCCAATTTTTCTTTTTTAAATAAGATATTGAATTACGATAACCAATTGTTCTTATAATACAGTAGACAAACCATAATGGATTATTAGATATCCTTTCTTCATATGCAGAAAATAACTGTGACCATTTTTTTATTCGAGAAAATTTATGATTAAACACATTTATGATAGCACTTATACGTCTCAATGAAAAACCTCCATTACCAACTACTGAAAAGCAAACATCTTCATTCTTTGCTTCTATATCAACAGGAAATGGAGCACCAATATAATCATAATTTTGACTACACCAATAATTTAATTCGTCAGAAAAGACCCATGCGTCTAATTGATAGATCAAAATAAATTCATATTCAACAAAGGCATCATAAAATTTTTTTTCTAAACAAAGTGAATTATAATCCTCTTTACTTCGAAAGTATTTTTTATCAAAAGTGTGTTTTTTAAATGTGATATTATTCAAGTAACAAACTGATTGATAATTTGAGCAGTCTAAATTTGGTGCACAAATAAATATAATAGTGCGAGTACTCAATACTTTTAAACATTGTTTAAGTGATTTAATTTCGTTTATATCAGGTTCTTGTTTGTATATTGGTATAATTACGGCAACCATTTTTTCTTTTTGCATTAAATCATTTTCTTCCATTATGGTTTTATCATTTTTTCTTATTAATGATCAAATTTATTATTAATTATTCATATGTAGTAATTATATATTTTATCATTGAAATCTAAAATTATCAATATCTTATTAATAGCGTTTACTAAATTTAAATACTACTATTCATGAGTAAAACTACTACCATCTTCATATAAATCAATAGCAGAAATTTCTAAAGGAGGATTTGAAGTCCAGATTACTTTTCCTTTATCAGACACATTACAACGTCCATATAAAATATCAGCTATTTGTTCCTTACCGAATACATTTTCAATAACTCGTTTATCTACCAGAAAATCACCCGAATTTAGAAACAACAGATAGTCTCCTGATGCCATTTTGATTCCTTTATTCATAGCCTGATAAACTCCCGTATCAGGTTCACTAATCCATCTGAAGCTTTGAAGTATCTGATTATTTTGCTGTTGCGTTAAATGCTTTTCAAAGTTTTTAATCGTGACTATACTATTATCAGTTGACAATCCATCCACAACAACATATTCAAACTCAGTAAAAGTTTGCATAAAAACACTTTCCATGGTTTTTTGCAATCCTTTTGCATTATTTCGATTAATGGTAATTATCGAAAGTTTCATAAATTCAATATAGAAGTTACTTAGTAAGTTTGCGATTAACCGTTAATTACAATAAAATCTGACAAATCGAATTTCGTTTGTACATTAGAAATATGATATAAAGGGACTCGTCCAATATAACTAGCCCAACTGGTAAATGTACTTGGTGGACCTAATAAATAACTACAATTACTCATTAAAACATGATCTATGTACCATTCATTTTTCGACACAATAATATTTTCGCTATTAAAAGTAACATCACTATCTGAAAAAACAATAAAAAAACATTGTGAACCAGTGTTTTTAATAATTTCTTCAACACAATTAACAACTAACATGTACTCAGAATCACTATAGTAGTACTTACCTTCGTTAAAAAACTGATAATCTCCTCTTCTTATATGTAGACCAACGATTACATATTTCGTCTTATTTGAAAGAATCCATAAATATAGTTCATTTTTTTTATAAAATTTATCTTTCAATTTGTACTTTGAAATAAAATAATCTCTATATTTCTCGGTTAATTCGTGAGAAAAAAAACCCCATCCAGTAACTAATTTAATCAGATGAGCTTTGAAATTAGATATATTCATTTTATTTTCATTTTGAGAATCTATGACTAATTCAATAATATTTTTCTTACAGAATTTTAAAATTAAACGAATCAATATTTTATGATTCAATCTTTTAAAATAATTATCAAAATAATAAGATGCCATATCTGAAAAATCTAAATTTATAAATCTTTCACTTTTCTCTAAACAATATGCTTCTAAGTGAATAGCTTGAAACAACCGGTTACTATGATTACCATATCTTTTTATCAAAATAAACATATACGCAAAATTAAATTAAAATACAATTATTAATTTCAAATTACATTAAAAATACTCAAAAATTTATCATAATCAATATTCTTATATTTTCTCCCACATAATAATTTAAGCAAATACTGTTCAGATATATGTATTCTAAATATTCTAAATAAATATCGTAATAAAGAAGCTTTCTTTGTAGAGAGCTTTTTCATATCAACTAATAATTGTTCATACAACCAAACATTCTCTTCCTGGTTAAATTGCTTGTATAGTTCAATAAATTCTTTTCTACGCTGCCCCCACCCTACAGTTGTTTTGTGCGCAGCGTGTATACGATATAGTGAGAGCGTACGATTTACCAGTTTAAAAATCACATTCATTTGTTTAACCCGTATAAACCATTCCCAATCAAACACAAAATGGTATTCTTCATTCAATTTTCCAACATTTTCCCAAACTTTGCGAGTCCAAAATGTTGAAGGTTGTGTAATAAAATCAACATTTATCAAATCTAATTCTTGAAAATACTGTATCGTTTTGCAACCCTCAGCAACAACCCCAAATTCTTCTGACTCAGTGAAGTGAATACAATTTCCTGTAATGATTTCTGCATTTTCAATATCTAGAGATACGGCTACGAGATTTAAAATATCAGGCATATACATGTCATCGCTATTCAACCAGCACAAGATATCACCGATTGCCTTTTCAAATCCTTTGTTGATGGCATGTGCTTGTCCATTATCTCGTTCGCTTACCCAATAAGTTAATTTATCAGCATACTTTTTAATTACTTCCACACTATTATCGGTACTTCCACCATCGATAATAATATATTCGAGATTGGGATAATTTTGTCCCAACACCGATAAAATGGTTTGTTCCAAAAATTGTCCCTGATTAAAGGAAGGAGTGACAACCGATATTTTGGGTAGGTTGCTCATCATCTATTTGAGTCTATTTTTGTTTATAAAAATACCATCCACCTGCAATAATTTACCACTTTCAGGATTCCGAATTCCATTTTCCAATGTAAACAGTTCAAATCCTATCTCTTGTAAATAGTTGAACATTTCCACAAACAAAACTTCTTTATCATATAAAGGTTCAATGGAAATTTCCAACTGTAATAGAGTTATATTACGAAGCGACTGTTTAGCACCTTCCAGTACATTTTTTTCAAATCCTTGTGTATCTATCTTCAGCATCACCACATCCTCAGGTTGGCAATAATTCTGAAAGATATCATCTAATCTCTTAATTTGAATAGTCTCTTCCGCCACGTACCGGGAATCGGCATCATACGCAATATGCAAAGGCAAAATGTTTAATAAAGAACTGCTATACGAATTTTCCGAAATATGAATGATGGATTGTTCTTCTTTGTTTCCCAAAGCAAAATGTTCGCACAACCATTTTTCATCTCCGTCAGCATTTTTCTTTAATTCTGAAAAAGCAGAAGATAAAGGTTCAAAAGAAATAATTTCCCCTTGATATCCGATACGACGCATCAATCTGGCATATTGACCAATATTAGCTCCAACATCAAGCAATACATTTATACCGTAATAATCAAAAAAAAGTTGACGTGCTTGTAGTTCTTCGCTTAAATTTATTAGAAATTTATCAGATGAGTTATTGGGTAAAATTCTTCGTATTTCAAGTTTGAAATATCTTAGTAAGCGGTTTATATGTAATTTCATTATTTATAAAATTGAGCATTTATAAAACTAACCAACCTTCTCTCGCTGAATCAAAAATCATCCCTTTATGCATAATGCCTTCAGTAACTACAAACAAACTTTTTTTGGAAATCATATAATACGTTTCATTTGGAAACGTCAAATAAATATCCGCCACATAGGTACCTTTATTCATGTTTTTTGGGAAATCAATAGTATGAGTTATTGAAAAAGGACCTTTTTTATACAGTGTTATTTTTTCATCAAAATGCCCAGGCGAAAAAATTGCTAATGGAATTTCTTTATTGTCATAAAGCCTTAATTCAAAAGACATTTGAATATCATCTTCTAACAATCCTCTCAAAGATATTTCAATAGATAGATTTTCATTAGAAACATAAACTGTATTTGAATCATTTCCGTTTATTTTAATTTCGTTAATTTTAATTCTGGTATCCAAATAAGTGATTTTTTTTAATATAGAGATAGTCTCTCGTCTATCTATCTCTAAATATTGATTAATACAATCTGATATTTCTCCATAAATTAAAGCATTTCCATTATTTAATATCATACCTTTCGTACAAAGAGCTTGTACTGCTGCCATATTATGACTCACAAACATTACGGTTCTCCCCTCACCTCTACTCACATCCTGCATTTTCCCAATCGCTTTCTTTTGAAATTCGGCATCGCCTACGGCAAGTACTTCGTCTACTACTAAGATTTCAGGATCAAGATGAGCAGCTATGGCAAAACCAAGTCGTACCGTCATACCACTTGAGTAACGCTTTACCGGAGTATCCAGGTAGCGTTCCACGCCGGAGAAGTCTACTATTTCGTCTAACTTGCGTTTTATCTCCGCTTTGGTCATGCCCATAATGGCACCGTTCATAAAGATATTTTCACGCCCGGTCATTTCAGGGTGAAACCCCGTACCTACTTCCAGCAGAGAAGCAATGCGTCCACGAGCACGAATGGTTCCTGTGGTAGGTGCCGTTACTTTGGAGAGAATCTTAAGTAAGGTAGATTTGCCGGCACCGTTTTTTCCAATTATACCCAATACATCGCCCTGTTGCACTTCAAAGTTAATATCGCGCAAAGCCCATACGTAATCGCTTACGCCTTTATGGGCACGGTCGTTCACTTCGCCAATTTTCAGGTAAGGGTCTTCTTTGCCACGGATATTCATCTTCCACCAACGGTTCAGGTCGTGGCTCAGGGTCTGGGTTGTTACCAGACCAAGACGGTATTCTTTGGATATATTTTCGAATTTTATTGCTGTAGGCATATATTTTCTTTTAAAACCACAAATCAATTTTAAACCACTAATTACAAGAATACTTTTTAACCACGAATTACACGAATTTTCACAAATCAATATTTCTTATTAGTGGAAATTAGTGAAATTAGTGGTTTATTTTCTTTTTCGTTTTCCCCACAAATCTCATCTATTATTTTTTTACCACGAATTACATGAAATACTTTTAAACCACGAATTACACAAATTCTCACGAATTTATAAAGTATCTATTATTGTAAATCAGTGTGTTAATTAGTTAGTTTTTTTTATTTCTTGCAAATTAGTGCTCCACGATAGCTATCGGGATAGTGGTTTATTTTTTTTTATTTTTTCTTGTAAATTCTTGTAATTAGCTAGACTGACCGTTGGTTCGTGGTTGATTTTCTTATTTTGTTTTATTAGTGGTTAGGATTATCTTATGTATTTAAATAGCGTTTGTATTCTAAACTATCAGTTCCAAAATTAATGATTAGTCCTAACTCTTTTTTTGTTGCTTTTAAATAATTAATTAGTTGAGCTTCATATACTGGCAAAATGGTTGAAACTGCCTTTAACTCAACAATAATAGCGTCGTAACAGAACAAATCCGCTATAAAAACCTTATTTAAAAGTTGTCGTTTATAGTAAATCTCTATTTGCCTCTGTGAAATATAGGGTATATTTCTATTTTTCAACTCCAACTCAAGTGCTTCTTGATAAACAGATTCTAAGAATCCTTGACCCAAACAACGGTGAACTTCCATTGCAGCACCAACTATATCATATGTTTCAGTTTTGTAAATCATAACCCTTTCATGAGAATTAGTGTAATTTTTGGTTCGTTTTTTATATTATTCAATTTAAAACCAACGGTTCAGGTCGTGGCTAAGGAGCCTGCCACCGCTAAGTGTGGACTGGGTTGTTGCCAGACCAAGACGGTATTCTTAACTAATGTTCTCAAATTTTATTGATGTAGGCATAATAACTTCAAATACTTTTTTTGACTACGAATTCTTTATTTGTTTATAAAGTTTTATATTTCAAAAACTCACGAATATGAATATGTTTTATACCATCATAGTCGTTTCCTACGTTAAAGGGGTCTAACGAAACCACATATTTGGGGTAATTATTTTTTATTTGCATCAAATTTCCAAATTCACGCTCTCGGGTTTCATCACTGGTTATCAAGTAAGCCGCCTGTACATACACTGTTTTGCCATCTTTTTGCCCGATAAAATCAATTTCGAGTGAATCCAATTTGCCAACAAACACTTTATAGCCCAAAGTACTTAAATGAAGATATACTGCATTTTCAAGTATTTTATGGATATCTTTGTTAATATTTACTCCGGTTAATGCATTTCTTAACCCAATATCTTCAAAATAATATTTTTCATTCAATTCAAATTTTCGTTTTCCCCGAATATCATAGCGTTCTACTTTATTAATTATGAAAGCATGACTCATTGCCCGCAAATAATTCAGAATGGCTGAAACGCTCATCTCTATCTGTTGGGCTTTTAAATATTTACTAATACTCATTGCCGAAAAAATGCTACCCACACTGTCAGCCAAATATACCGATAGGTTTTCTAAAAAATATACATTTCTTATACCCTCTCGCGCCACGATATCTTTGAGTAATATGGTTGAATAAATATTGCGTAAATATTCAAATGCTAAATCATCATTCAGCGTTAATTGTGCCAAATGCGGTAAACCACCATAGGTAAAATATTTCATCAACGCTTCATCGGCATCCATTAAATTGTGAAACGTAAGAAACTCGGTATAACTTAAACTAAAAATATGAAATTCGATATAACGCCCTGCCAAATAAGTTGATAGTTCGCCAGAAAGCATTTTGGCATTGCTGCCTGTACAATAAATGTCACATTCGTTTTCAGCCTGCAGACTTCGTAATACATGTTCAAAACCGACTATTTCTTGAATTTCGTCAACAAACAGATAGTTTTTTTTAGTGGCGTCAATTTTCTCTGTCAAATAAGATGCAAAACTCACATTATCTTTCAAAAAATTAAATTCGGTTCGCTCTTTATTGATATAGATTATATTGGCATCGGTATTTGTGTCTTGGATAAAGGTTTGTATCTGTTTCAGTACGCAACTCTTACCTACACGGCGCTGACCAGTAAGTACTTTTATCAAACCCTTACCAATATAAGGTTTAATTTTATTTGTATAAAATGGACGATCAATTAATTCCATAAAATGATGGTATGTTAGGGCAAAGATATTTAAAACTTTTGATATAAACTAAACTTCGAGTTAAAAATACATTAGTTTAGGCTATAAACTAAACTACCACGACACAACATAAAAATATTCTCTCATCCGGTCATTTCGGGGTGAAACCCCGTACCTACTTCCAGCAGAGAAGCTATCCGTCCACGAGCTTTAATTTTTCCTGTTGTGATGCTGTAATTTTAGAAATGATTTTCAAACAAGTAGATTTCCCTGCTCCGTTTTTTCCTATTATACCCAGCACATCGCCCTGTTGCACTTCAAAGTTTATATCGCGCAGAGCCCACACATAATCACTTTCGCCTTTCGTCGCACGGTCGTTCACCTCGCCTATCTTCAGGTAAGGGTCATCTTTGCCCTGAATATTCATCTTCCACCACCGGTTCAGGTCGTGGCTTAGGGTTTGGGTAGAAACCAGACCAAGACGGTATTCTTTGGATATATTTTCGAATGATATGGCTACGCTCATATTTTTTTGATTTTCGCAGATTTAAAGAAGATTTACACAGATTTTTTATTTCTTATCCGTGAAATCTGTTTCTTTTAATCTGTGTTGATCTATTTAAATTATCTAATTAATCGTTTAAAATATATTTTAGGTGCGCCGAAATTCACCAAATAGGCTAATTTCATTTTGGTTGCATTCAAATAATTTATAACTTGATCGATATCGGAAGCAGTAATAAATTTTTGAGCTTTCACTTCAACAATAATATTTTCGTAACAAATAAAATCAGCTTTGAAATACTTCTTAAGTTTGTCATCATCATAAAATACTTCTACCTTTTGCTCTTTTTTGTAAAGTATATTGTTTTTAATAAATTCTTTTTCAAGTGCTTCCTGATAAACAGATTCTAAGAAACCCGGTACTAACGTATTATATACAGCATAAAAACATCCGATTACTTTAAAACCTTCATCTTTATAAATAAAATCATCCATATCCTCCAATCTTATCTGTGTAAATCTCTTTAATTCTTATCTGTGTATTCTGTATTTGTTCTTATCTGTGTAATCTGTATTTAATCTTATCTGTGTAAATCTGTATTTGTTCTTATCTGTGTAAATCCGTATTTAACAACCACCGCCACGCCTGCACTACTTCGATATTACAACCATTCTCGGTAATCGTTTTGGTTTCGTCTTTGGTAATAATAAGCATTTTTTTTATATCAATCTGTTTTGACATTTTGACAAGTGCA
>Ga0209123_1001763_pt1 | contig 20201 bp, 21 predicted proteins | sample BarGraIncu00431A_FD_184500 | JGI IMG/M metagenome (GOLD analysis project Ga0209123, IMG submission 184500) | Arctic peat soil microbial communities from Barrow, Alaska, USA - Barrow Graham LP Incubations 004-31A (SPAdes) (version 2) | ecosystem: Environmental > Terrestrial > Soil > Wetlands >... | reverse complement strand
AAACTCTTCTTCCATTGGCAAATGGGAATTATGCCAACGGCTGGATAATGGGAGCCGGATGACGCGAGAGTGTCAAGTCCGGTTCTGAGAGGGCCTGGGTGGTGCGATTCCCCCGGGCTACTTGCCTAATAGTAGGATTTTCGGATAAACAAGACGCCATCCGAGTGATGGAGGTTCTCCCTAGGAGGTTTGTCAAATTCAGACTAACAGTACTTATGGCTATTATGGTAGCGACTATGAAAGTGTTGATGGAAAGTTTACAGGTAAAATCACAAATCACATAGGAGATAAAGGTAAAATTCTATGTCTAGATGAGTATTGCAATAAATACAAAATCAATCCCAATAACTGTATCGCTATAGGTGATGGTGCTTCAGATATTCCTCTATTTGAGTATTGTGGAGGTTCAATTGCTATCAACTATTCAAATGTAACAATAGGCAAAGCGTCATATTATATTAAAACAGACGATTTATCTGATATTTTGGATTTTATTATTTAGGTAATGCCGTAAAATACAACTATAGTATTTATCTGTTTACTTACATAACGGAGGAGCATTATGGTTCAAGAAAATAATATATATGAATTGATAATTAGCAAAATGAGAAATCATCCAGGAGTAAAATTAGGAATAACAGATATCTCTTATTCAGCTTATTTCAATCAATATAAATGTGCTCTGGTATTCGCAGTTCCTCATAAAGAGATTATATCTTTAAATAACTATTCAGAAGAAAAATTCGAAAAAGTAATATGTGCTACACGTGAACAAATAGATGGAATTGTCTCTGATTTATCAACCCTTTTAAGAAAAAATAACATCCAATATTATGTTCCACCACAAGCTCAAACTAATGAAGAAAGCCTAATAGCACCCTTTTCCTATAAATATGCTGCCGTTAATGCTGGAATTGGGTGGATTGGGAAAAACGGAGTTTTAATTACAAAAGAGTATGGACCCCGAATAAGACTTTCAGCGATCTTAATAAATGTTGATTACCCATAGGGAAACCTATTACTCAAAGTATGTGTGATGATAAATGTTTTTTTTGTGTAGAGGCATGTCCCTATGAGGCCTTAAAAGGGTTGCAATGGGATATAAATAAACTTCGTGAAGAATTAATAGATTATCAATTATGCAATTCCAAAAGGAGTCTATTTATAAGAAAGCATGACAGAAAAAATGCTTGCGGCTTTTGTATGGTGGCATGCCCGTGGGGATTAAGAACAACTGGGATAAATAATATATTACGCTAAGCAGTAAATCCCCCTTGTTCCAATCGGACCACGGGAGTTACTGCTTCTCTTAATGTTGGTCATGGGGCCCAATGGAGCTAAATAAAGGTAAACTATTTATTGCTGGCGAATGTGCCAATAAAGGATATTTAAGTGAACAAGTTCGCACTAAGTCCAAGATGCGGACAAATAACGAAGTTCGTTAAAACAACGTTGTACGGCAGAACGAAGTCAAAGAACAATATCGGATTAAATAAAGAAACATGAAAGGGGCGAGCTATGTTGTTGAAGAAGTATTGGAAACGAGCTTTAGCTTTTTCCATTTGCATTTTGCTCGCACTGAGTGTGTCCGTTTTAGTTATTGACAAGTATGTCGAGCAAAGAGGAATTGAATTTATAGTCGGGCCTAAAGATGTACCAAAGGCGGATGCTATTCTTGTTTTGGGTGCCTATGTTACTCCAGATGGTATAGTTTCTCCCATGTTGAACGACCGCTTGACAGTTGCGCAAGAGCTTTATCAGATGGGTAAAGCAAAAAAGTTGATTGTTAGTGGGGACCATGGTCGCAAAGATTATGATGAAGTTAATGCCATGAAGAAATTTTTTATGGATAAAGGCATATCTGATCAAGATATTTTCATGGATCATGCTGGGTTTAGCACTTACGAAAGTTTATATAGAGTAAGGGACATTTTTCAAACGAAAAAGGTCATTATTGTGACTCAGGAATACCATCTAATGAGGGCGGTCTTTATTGCAAGAGAATTAGGGATTGAGGCTTATGGGGTTGCTTCAGATTTACATGACTATGGGCTGGTTATGGGCCAATATAAAGTTAGAGAAATAGCTGCTAGAAATAAAGATTTCTTAATGGCTAAGATCATCAAACCAAAACCGACATTTTTAGGAGAGGCTATTCCGGTATTCGGTGATGGAAGAGCAACTGATGACAAGTAAGTAATGGTTTTTAAGTATTTCAAAGTTCCACCGTATTTTTTAGACGAGCAAAAGGATGAGGTAGATGAATTATTTAAAAATATGGTCAGGATTTAACGAAGCCTGCAAAAGACAGATAACAAAAAGCAGTTCACAATACGATAATTAACAGTCCCCTCGTACCTTTGACGAGGGACTTAACGTAACCTTAGTGCTGGAGAATCAGCTTCGCATTATCCATAGCAAATTATACGAAGTTAGGCGTAAAAAAGCTCAAGCTCTAAATCGAACTTGAGTGCCGGAAGGCAGATAACTTGCCTAACTTTGGATAATTACGATAGCACGAAACCGTGGGGGTATAGCCACCAGTTATGGAGATTGAATTGTTCCGTGCCTGTCTAATTTAATAGATCAGCCAGGGAATATGATCAATGCCGTAAACAAATAGGCTGAAATAGCGTCTGAGATGGTCATCTAAAACATAACTTCCCCCTCCCCATAGCCAGGCAAATCTTTAATATTATGCAGTTTTGACAGTGTAAGGCGGAGATTTACCATAGATCATAGAACGACTAATTTTGTCCGATCCACAGTGAGCACATTTGGATAAATCTCTGCCTGTGATTTTTTCGATGAGCTGGAGGGTGGAGGCTTTTTCTTTAAGTGAAACAGTTGTATTGGTCAGCTGCTTGCAAATTTTTAGTTTGGTAGACTTGTTACGGTTACCTAAAAAGCCGTAGTGCCTGATCTTCATAAATCTACTTGGCAGAATATGAATAAGAAATCTGCGGATAAACTCATCTGCAGAAACGTTCATTTGCTTGTTCTTACCACTGCCCTTGTAATCACGCCATTGAAATGCGACAGTATCATTTTCAATACTAAGGATACGATTGTTGGAGATGGCAACTCTGTGAGTATATCTACCAAGATATTCAACAACACAGCTTGCATTTTTATAAGGCGGTTTACAGTAGACAATCCACTCTTTGGAATATAGCAAAGAAAGCAGTTTTTCAAACTCGGTGTGATCGGAAAGAAATTCTTGACTACCATGAAATTCAAGCTTGTTCTCATAATATAATTGTTTGAGGTAATACAGGAACTTTCCTCTGAATTTACGAGATAGAACTTTAACCGGGATGAAAAACTTTTTTCTGCTGTTGACCCATTGGCCGATGGGAGATAATCCTCCACCAGGTACGATGCAGTGAATATGCGGATGGTGCATAAGGTTTTTTGTCCCCAAGTATGTAAAATAGATGTGAACCCCAGCTTTGCACCAAGATATTTTTTGTCTGAGGCTAATTCGGCAAGAGTTTCAGAGGAAGCCTTAAACAAAAGAGTATAAAGCTTTTTTTGATTTTGATATATCATTAAATTTAGAGTATCAGGTAGTGTAAACACGACATGGAAATATCCGATATTAAGCAAATTGCTTTTTTGATTCTCAATCCATCGCTCTTTGGCGAGCGTTTGGCATTTAGGGCAGTGTCTATTGCGACAAGAGTTATAGGAAATTTTAATGTCGCCGCAGCTTTCACAAACATCCTTATGACCACCTAACTGTGAAGTTCTACAGTTTTGAATGGCTGACATGGCTTTATGTCGAACAAGAGTAAGCTTGTACTTTTCACGATAGTTTCTTCCGTAGTCTCGAAATATATCTTGAAGCTCAGCCATTGGCCTTCTTCATTTCTGTTAACATGTCGAGAGGGCTAATTACATTCAAGGATTCAATTTTAAGCAAATGCAGATAAAAACAGGTTGTGCTGATATCTGAATGTCCAAGTAGTTGTTTAAACTGGTATGAAAGATACTTGTGCCTACCTCAAGTAGGTGAGTTGCAAAACTAGAACCTGTTCTTTTGTCATAGTTTAGAATATCTCCTTTAATAAGAATTATTTCTTCTTAAAGGATTTACATTATGAGAGAAGCTGATACTATTTTAAATAGAGAAGCTACAACCAAACGGCTAAGACCACCGCGTTAGCGGTTTAGTGCTATCCATAATTTGTAACTCAGAAAGTCTCGTGATATTCAGGTATTGCCGTCCGTTCTAGTCAATGGCTTTGCTGTGGGGACCCCTTGTGGGTAAAGCTCATACAAAACTATCATCAACGTTACAGAGTTTTTGTACACATAGGTTAAGGGTTAATATCAACGGCCAGAACATTAATGTTCTGGCCTTATTATTTCACTGACAATTGCAGGAATATTTAGGTAATCTGTAGAAATTCTAGACAAGTATCATTTATATTCTCTCAGACCCCTTAACAGTAGGCCAATTGACATAGAGTATTGGTAAAAGATTCACGGACAGCTCATCCTGACTCTTTTATAGAAGGAGATTTTGCATGGGATTTAACAAAGGTTTCATGTTACGATTAACTTCAGCAGGAATTATTTTAATGTTGTCCTATTACTTGCTGTTTGTTACTTTATGCATTCCATACATTGGGCTAAGCGTGGACAAAAATGAATTGAGTCAATGGCAGATATCTTATGTGGATCATTTAGGATGGGCAGAGCAACAAGGAATTAAAGTCGGAGATACTGTTTCATTAATAAACGGAATTCAACCGAGCAATTATTTAACAATCCTACAATATAATCATTGAGCATGCACAGACATTAGTCATTAATAGAAACGGAGAATTGATCTTCCATAGCGTGACAAATCATAGGACTGCGGAGCAAATTCAGTATCATATCGTGATGCCATTACTAGTGTGGGTTATTTTATTAATTTTTTCATTTTTTTTATTTATAAAAAAAATTGATGATAAGTCTGCTCGCATACTTATTCTCTTTTTTCTTGCACTTGGATTGAGTTATTTAAGTGCTGAAGCTTCGTCACGTAAAGTTAATCCGGGGTTATACATCAATCTAATAACATTCTCATTAATACCCGTACTCTTTTTAGAATTTTTACATGATTATTTTAAGCGATACGGGTTAATTTTATTTAATCGTAAGTTTTTATGGGCATTATATTTATCCAATGGCTTACTTGCTATTTTCAGTTTATTTTTTCAAATTTTTGGAGGAAGTTTTGCCTTTATTCGATCTTCTATTCTTACAGTCTTTTCATTCAGTATTCTTTTATGTTTTTATATCTTAATTTCCCGTTATGTTTGTTATAGAAACACTATGCACAAACCAGTTTTCAAAATAATCATGATCGGTTTTACACTGGCCTTTTCCCCCTTTGTTTTCTTAGTGGGTTTACCCAGCATTTTATTTGGTGTCGAACTTATACCTGGAGCCTTTGCAGCAGCTTTTCTAGTATTTATTCCTGTTGTATTTTTATATCTAATCACTGCTAATCGCTTGTTCGATATCGATTTTATTATTGACCGTCTACGCTATTATTCCATAATAAGCCTCATACCCTCTGCACTCTTTGTATTATTTCTATTCTACCTTGTGGGTAAATTTACGTTTGTTCAGGGAATTCAGGTTGGACTTGTTACTTATATAGGAATTATAGCGTTTCTTTATATAAAAGAAGAACTTGATTTCCGTTTTCGTTCCAAACTATTTAAACAGAAATATAATTTCCAAGCAAGTTTAGATCGTTTTTCTCAGGACATTGCCAAAGTGATGAAGATATCTGATTTAGAAGAACGATTAATCATGGAAGTTACTGAAGTTTTATCGGTCAAATCCATTTCCTTATTAGAAATAAATTTGACCGAATATTCATTAACGATAAAGACAGGGAGTCCAGACTATCCTCAAATAGTAATCATTGATTGGATCAAAAACAATCCTGGATTGATTTCGGTTGGAGAGTTAATTGATATTGGTCGTCATGGAGTTTTTCTTATCGTCGGTAAAGAGAAGGACAAAAGCTATCTGATATGGATTAGAGGGAAATTAAATCGAACACAATTTAATCAAGAGGAAAGAGTTTGGCTCAGAACAATTGCATTGTATGTATGTATGGTTTATGAAAACCTACATTTAATTGAGGGGTTAATTGAGAAATTAGAGAAAGAAGTTACTCAGAAAGACTCAGCACATCCTTGGGTGTTGCGCCTTTTATTTAACTTATCGGAGAAGGAGAGACGGCGTCTAGCCTTAGACTTGCACGATTCAGCACTACAAGATCAATTGGTTTGGTATCGTAAACTTGAGATAATATCATTAGATGAAAGGATGCCGTTAGAACTGAGAAAAGGATTAAAGAGTATGGCCGAAGGGCTATTAGATGTAACTCATCAAATCCGTGAAACTTGCAATGAACTATTTCCACCTTTATTAAAAGAGTCGGGGATTGTAGAAGCGTTAAAAAATTTATTTGCAGAGGCTCAATTGCGGACTGATTATGTTGTGAATTTTAATGAAACAGGCTTCAGTTTAAATTTGGATTATGAACATGTATTGGCACTTTATCGAATTGTACAAGAGCTATTAACCAATGCAGCGAAACACTCCAAGGCAACGGAGATCAATATTACGTTAGCCAACAGTGAGGGTATTTTAACATTGAACTATCGAGATAACGGTATTGGTATAGATCTTCAAAACTTACAATCTACTTTTCATCGTATGGGGTTATCTGGAATTAAAGAGCGAGTTTCAAGTCTTGAGGGTAAAGCATGTTTTTATTCAAGTTTAGGGAATGGGTTTGAAGTTTCAATTCGGATGGCAGTAGACATGATGACTAGTATAAACGAACCAGTTAATTAAGGGGGGAACAAAGTGATTCAAATATTATTAGTGGACGATCATCCCTCAGTGGGTGAAGGTACAAAAAGCATGATTGAGCAAGAAGATGATATGAAAGTCACTGTTGTAACTTCTAGTTTGAAAGCCCTAGAGGTATTGAAAATCCAGACCTTTGATGTGCTGATGTTTGATTTAAATATGCCTGTCATCAACGGATTGGAATTAACTCGAAGAGTCATTGCAATAGATTCCAATACGCCTATTATAATTTATACAGGATACGATATTACGTCTCATTTCAATATTCTAGTAGAAGTATGTGTATCTGGGTTCATAAGTAAGACATCATCCCGAGAGCAGCTTATTACTGCTATTCGCTGTGCTTTGCGTGGTGAGGCAGTGATACCCGTATCCCTTTTACATCAGCTAAGGCGAAATGATGCACAAGTTGATGATTTGGGTAATAGAAAAAGCTTAGACAGTATATCAATCCATGAAAAGGAGCAAGCGATTCTTCAAGAAGTAGCTCGGGGCAAGAGTAACAGGGACATTGCGGATATTCTATTAATGAGTCAACGCACTGTTGAGTATAATTTAACACGTATTTTCGGGAAATTGAATGTTCGTTCGAGATCAGAAGCAATATTTGAAGCCAAACGACTTGGGCTTATTCCAAATGAGGATTTCAAATAATTCTAAGATGAAATGTGTATGCTTTCTAGAATAATAGTATTTTCTATAAGTTTTTAACCAATGGTAATATTTCAAGGGCCGTGAGGTCCTTTTTTGTTTTGGTGACCGCAAACTAATTGCGGTATCTTGCAGTACGGTTTTCGGTGCAAAAGTATTCAGACCATAGTAAAGTAAGTTGTAAAATTATTCAATAAATTAGAGCAGATAAGGTGATATAGAGGTGTTATCAATGCGGTTGAATAAAAAAGAACAGTATCTATTAGGATTCGCATCTTTATTGCTGGGATTTCTTTTTATTATTTTACTTAAGGCTAACGGAGTCGCGGGTAGTCAGGTGACTCCTCAGGAGGCTGTAGCCAGGCTAATTCAAACGGAACAAGAGAATCAACAGCTTTCCATTGGTAATGAAAAGATAAAGCAGGAATTGGTAAAATATGACCAGGGTCAGAGTGCCTGGGATTTAGCGAATGAGCAACTAAAAGAGGCCCAAATGAATGCTGGTCTGATTGGGTTAACTGGGCCTGGTGTTCAGATTACGCAAGATGATTCGAAGCGTGCGGCTAATGCACAAGAGGATTCAGCGTGCTTTATAGTTCATGAGAAAGACATTCGTGGAATCCTTAACGCCCTGTGGAATGGCGGTGCGGAAGCAATTGTTGTCAATGGTCAGCGCGTGACCACCAATACGGAGGTATTTTGTTCAGGATTGTACATCCAAATTAATGGAACTCAGCAAAAGCCTCCTTACGTAATTGAAGCCATTGGTGATACGAATATTTTATCAGGTGCGCTTAAATTTTATGGCTGGGACAAACTTGGAGATCTTGAACAGCAATTAGGAATTACTCGTAAACCACCGGAGGTCTTAAGTAATATCGTGATCCCGGCAGGTAAACTACGAGATTATCATTCTGCCAAACCCACTACGGAGGGCACATAAATGCACAAGACCTTAGCACTCCCTGTCACAGTGGTGGCGATAGCCCTCGGTTTTCTGATATCTATCCAGGCTCAAACCCAAAAGAACGTCTCGGCAGCAGAGCAAATTAGTGCAGATCGTATGACCCAAATGAAATCGGTGCTAGCAAATTCCCTGGCGCAAAACGCTACCCTTCAAAAAGACCATAGCTCTTTATTGGAACAATTGGACACGGCGCGCAAAAAGGTTGGGACGGATCCTCAGCTTCTTGCTGAACTGGCACAATTACAAATGGTCGAAGGGACGCAAGCTGTGGAGGGCCCGGGGATTCAGATTAGCATTGACGACCGGGACAAAAAGGTTTTATACCCTCTCAGCACGGATGACCTTGCTACGATGATTAACACCTTGAAGTTTGCTGGTGCTGAGGCAATCAGCATAAACGGCCAACGAATCGTTAGCTCAACAGCCATTGTGCTGAGTGGAAGTTCGACCATCTTTGTGAATCAAGTGCCCATAAATCGTGCTGACGGGATTCCCTATGAATTGAGTGTGATTGGGGATCAAGACACACTCTTTGATTATTTTTCAAAACTAGAAGCCCCAAATTTAAAACAAGATAACAAGACTGTGAGTATTGCGAGAAAAACATTACGTATCCCTTCCTATAAGGGAATGTATACATTTAAGAATGCAGTACCAGTGATTGTTCCCTAAATATAAAAAAATGAGGTTTGAAAAAAAGTGGCAAAGTCAGCTAGTTCGTGTCCTCATTGTGGGGTGAAACTCAAGATGAGCATTTTTGGGACAATTTTGCCCCTTCTTCTTGGTGTTTTCTTTGTAACGAGTGTTATTGTTATTGTTCTTAATACGCCAGTTAATTTCATATCCAGTTCAAGTAGCTCTTCTTGAAAATTATTTTTGTAACAAATGAACCATTTGATATATTTCAGACACTCTATTATAGGAGGTCATTTTTAAAGCGTAAGGAAGAAGGGGCGAAATGGAGAACACTGATCTAATAAAACGCTGTCAACAAGGAGACTCGCATAGCTTTAGCGAGCTCTATCACTTGCACGGAAAGAAGGCTCTAGGAACTGCTTACCTTATATCTAGCCAAAAAGGAATTGCAGAGGATATCGTACAGGAATCCTTTATTGAATGTTTCAAGAAAATCCAAACTATAAAGAATCCAGAAGCCTTTGAGGCATGGTTTTATAAGATTTTGGTGAGAACAGGGTGGAGGATGGTCAAAAACCACAACTACTTAGTCCTCATGGGTGACCAAAACATGGAAGGATTAAGCAATAACATTGATTCCAATTCCGAATTAGATACCAGCGAGACCAATCTAATAGTAAATGATGCTTTAGCTCAATTAAGTTTACCCTTGAAAACTGTCGTCATACTATATTATTTTAATGATATGACTATTGAAAAGATTTCGAAGGTTTTGGGCTGCTTTCCGGGAACTGTAAAATCTAGACTTTATAATGCTCGAATACAGCTCCATGATGTATTTAATGAAGATGACCTTAATATGCCGGCTAGTAATATGTTTTTTAGTAAAAGAAAGGAGTATGGTTTTGATGGAAATGCCTGAACTTGATAAGAAAATTAAAAGGGCAATTTTATGCAAAGCAAATGAAATAATACCGTCGGAAGACACTTTCACACTAATTCTCGCCGGTCTTGAAAAGAAACAAGCAACTAGGACTTTTAACACAAGCTATAAACATTACATTATAGCCTTAATATGTGCGATCTCTGTGATAGTTGGAGCAACATTAGCCCTATCAGTAGATGTGAATTCTTCGGCTATTCAATTAATAAGTACTGTTAAAACAGTGAGCACAATGGATAGCAGTAATCAAGTAATTGAAAGAAATGCGGGCGTAGTATCTAAACAGACAGTTAACGATTTAGAACTATATCTAAAACTTCTGATCATTGGAAGAATGACACTTGCACAAACCTGGTATGACAGTAGGTTTTGCCATACGCAAGTACCAATATATTAAAAGGGAGGACAGCAGATGAGACGCGGAAACATCATCAAACTGGTAGCGCTTGTGTTACTGGTAGCTGCAGCTGTAGCGCTATCAATTAAACCTCTGGTGGATCCTGTAAAGGGCATTCCGTTGGGACTTGACTTACGCGGTGGAGTGCACTTGGTATTACAAGCAGAACAAGATAAAAATGGCACGCCAATTACAAGCGATGATATCGACAAAGCAAAAGCAATTATCTCGAACAGGGTCAATGATCTTGGGGTCTCCGAACCTATAGTTCAAGCAGATTATGATAAGAAACGTATTGTTATCGATTTAGCGGGGGTTACTGACCCAGATAAAGCGGTGGATATCCTGAAAACAACAGCTAAGTTAACATTCAGGGATCCGCAAGGAAATGTTGTCTTACAAGGGGACGAATTAAAAGATGCTAGGGCCGGGCAGGACACAACCAAAGCGGGTGGTTTCGTTGTAAATTTAACATTCTCATCTGCCGGGACCAAAAATTTTGCTGACTTAACGACGAAGTATGTTGGACAACAAATTAGTATATATTTAGATGAAAAACTATTAAAAAATCCAAAAGTAGAAACACCAATTCTGGATGGTCAAGCGGATATCGATAATTATGCGACCTTGGAGGCTGCCGCGGATGATGCGGTCCTCATGCGTTCCGGTTCATTGCCCGTGAGCATGAGCATTGCTGAGAAACGTCAGGTGGGTGCATCTCTAGGTATTGACTCCTTACACAAAAGTATTCAGGCTGGTCTTTACGGTCTAATCTTTATTTTTCTATTTATGTTAATTTTCTACCACCTTCCCGGGGTTGTCGCGGACTTCTCCTTAATCGTATATGGACTCATTGTCCTGTGGGCTTTTTACCTGTTTCGTGTGGTTCTGACACTTCCAGGAATCGCCGGTTTCATTCTTACGATTGGTATGGCGGTGGACTTTAATATCATCATCTACGAACGAGTGAAAGAGGAAATTCGTGCAGGCAAATCCCTACGGTCTGGCGTAGAATCCGGGTTTAGTCGGGCTTTTGTTACGGTTATTGACGCCCACGTTACAACGTTTATTGCTGCTATGACACTTTACACGTTTGGAACCGGTTCCATTAGAGGATTTGCATTAACCTTAGGAATTGGGATTATAGCGAGCTTGTTTACAGCGATTACGTTTACCCGTCTTGTATTACGCTTAACTGTGGGAATCAACCCGAAAATGAAGACAACATGGTTTGGCATAAGGAGGGAGGTATAATGGAAAACGGGCATGCAGCGACTTACGATGAAGTGCAAAAGATACATCCACTTTATTTTAATATTGTTAAGAAACGATATTGGTGGTTTGCAATTTCATTATTGATCATCATCCCAGGAATTATTTCCCTCGTCATGCACGGACTGAATTTGGGTATTGACTTCAAAGGCGGAACAATGCTTGAGGTGACCTTTAACAAGGGAGTCACACAGGCTGCTATTACGGATACAATGAAATCGGTGGGACTTGAAGGCCCAGTGCAATTGTCCAATGGGAATACAAATGCTTTGATTCGAACCCAGGCACTGGAAGAAACTAAACGCAATGAATTACTGACGGCCTTACAAACTAAGGTGGGAACGTATGATAAAACGTCGCTTAAAGAGGATAAAGTGGGTCCGGCAATGGGACAAGAGCTAACACGCAATGCCTTCTATGCCTTAATTATTGCCATGGGTTTGATGATTGGCTATATCACGATTCGCTTTGAGTTTGTCTTTGCAATCTCGGCGATTATCGCGCTATTACATGATGTTTTGGTGGTCGTCGGGATTTTCTCTCTGTTTAGATGGGAAGTCGATTCGACGTTTGTGGCGGCCATCTTGACAATCTTTGGCTACTCGATCAATGATACCGTGATTATCTTTGATCGAATTCGTGAGAATCAAGCCAAGATGAAACGTGGAGAAATTTATGAGGACATGGTAGACAAGTCCGTATGGCAGACGATGCGCCGATCCATCAACACGGTCATGACGGTATTGATCGCCTTATTATCGGTCTTTATCTTTGGAGGGGAATCCACAAAAGTCTTCTCTTTAGCCATGCTAATTGGGGTATTCAGTGGAGCCTATTCGTCCATCTTTAACGCCAGCCAAATCCTCGTGGAAATTAAGATACACTTGAAGAAGAAGCCCCGTAGTAAAGCTAGTAAAGTGTAAGAATGAAATAGATATTTATGATAGGGTTGATTAGGTCGTTATTACACCCACTTATAGGTGACCCATTCAAGACAATGGTGCAATTAAACTTTATTAGTTATGTAGGGAAGGGGTTTGTTATGGAAGCAGTTCCTGTCTTAAGAGTTCATAATATTGAGAGAATCTTTACCGTTGGTAAAAGTACTGTCAATGCACTGAGAAAAGTAGATTTCGAAATATATCAAGGTGAGTTTATCGTCGTCATGGGCAGGAGTGGTTCAGGGAAAACAACTCTATTAAATGTGCTTGGTGGCCTTGATTCGCCAACAGGGGGAGAAATATTCATTGATGGACAAGAGGCTACCAATTATTTTAAGGAACCGTATGCAACCAAATATCGAAGAGAAAGAATAGGCTTTGTATTTCAATCTTATAACTTACTTGACGCATTAACTATCGAAGAAAACATTGCCCTACCCTTAATACTTCGTAACGAAAAAGCCATTATTATAAAACAACGTACGAAAGAAATGCTAGAGCTCGTGGGTCTATATAGGTGGCGGAATCATCGGCCTGTTGAATTATCTGGTGGACAACAACAAAGAGTTGCCTTGGCCAGGGCGTTGATTACTGAACCGTCAATTCTTCTGGCAGATGAGCCAACTGGTAATTTGGATTCACAAATGGCTGCGGAAATACTTCAACTTATGTTTGATATGAGTCAAAAATTGAATCAATCGATTGTCCTTGTGACACATGATCCTCAGGTCGCATCGTTTGGAGACCGGGTGCTATTTTTTAATGATGGAAAGATCATCCGTGAATTTAGAAACGAGTCTAATTTATTTGGAGCAAGCAAAGTGAAAGCAATCATGAATATTGTTCAAGATCTAGAAGAGGAGAACTTAGCATGATTACCAGCTTTTTCGGATTGTCACGAAAATTAATTGTTGCGAACAAAGTAAGGGTTGCAATCTCGGTGATCAGTGTTCTTTTGGCGGTTACACTAATAGTAAGTATAACCTCACTAACTTATGAAATGGAAGAATACTACCACAATGAGACAACCACTCTTTATGGAGACATGAATATCATGGCAGGCATGAAAACCGCAGGCCAGTATTTGAATGAGCAATTAGCAACGACAATTATTGAGCAGCCGGAAATTGAAAGTGCTTCAAGTGTATTAATTCCACCCAATATCGGAATAGGTAACGAGAAAATTGAGTCGTTGCAAACACCCACGGTTTATTCAGTCGGGGTGGAAAATACGCAACTGGCAAAAAGCAGATATAAATTCAAGATAGATATCCAAGAAGATGAGGTTGTCATTAATAATAGCTTAGCCCTGTTCCTGAATGTAAACGTTCATGATAGCGTAAAAATATATTTATCTAAGACAGAATCGAAGACTGTAAGGGTCGGTGAGATTGTTTCGGACCCAAAAGGGGCAATCGTAGTGGATATTGCGATTTTCAATATACAGTCACTACAGAAATGGTTTGAATTGGGACATAAATCAACGTCCATTCTTCTTAAAACAAAACCGGATACGGATAATGTCAAAACTGCAAGTACTTTAACTTTAATTGATAAAAACTTGAGGGTTGATCTTATTGAACAGGATGCATCGATACAAAGGAATACGAAACAAATTGAAAGTATAGGTTATGGAATAGGCGTTTTGGCTATAATTATTTGCACATTATTGATACTCAGCAATTTTCGATTGTTTATTTCTGAGTACCAACGAGAATTAGCAATAATTCGTGCTATTGGAGGGGATGCGTCCCAAAGTTTCAAGCTGATTTTCATCCAGGCGGGATTTATTGTTTTATTGGGAACTGTTTTGGGTATTGGTTTTGCTTACGGGAGTAGTACGTTTCTGACGTGGACTTTCTTTAACTTGTTTGGCTTGGAAAGTAGTGGGGCTGCCTTTCCCTGGCTATACGCCGTGTTTGTCGCTATTTTATGCGCAGCAATAATTATGTTAATGTTGTTAATTCCAGTTGTAAAATCAACCAAGATATTACCTTTACAGGCAATGCGTGATAATGAAATATTGGACTTTAGAAAAGGGAGAGGAAAAGGACGTCGCTGGTTTGCACTATTGACGGTAATCATAGGAGCCTTCTTCATCGTTATTGCCCGAACAGATTATTCAGGGGGTGGCGGCGGCGGTGCAGCCTTAAGTGGACTTATCGGCGGAATACTGATTGTTATTGGGTTATTTACAAGCGTGTCTTTCTTAATTAAGCCTATATTTTCATTCCTTTTACCATATTTCGAATTTCTCGGCGGCAGGGTGGCTTATATAGCCATAAAAAATATGATCTCACACACCCGGCGAAATACTTTAGTCATACTTTCCTTAGCTGGAGCGATCGCTATTAGTATAACAATGTTAACAATTATGCAATCAATCCAAATTAGTTCAGAACAAACTATTAAGGAAGAATATGGTATCACTGATTTTATGCTAACAAGCCGATATAACCTGTACAGCACTCTAAAACATGATGAAATGAAGAAGAGTCTTGAAAGCATTCCTGGAGTTGAAGCAACGCTCGTATATGGGAGGCCTACGGGAGGATATATATCAAAGGGCAAAGGGGAAATAAATAAACAGACTACTCCGCAGATCGGTTACACGCTGGTAGATTTCTCCGATTTATTTAATATGGGATTACTATCTCGAGAAGAGGGAGATACAAGAAAGCTGATCTTTTTTTCCGAAAAATATGCCGACAAACTCAATATTAAATCAGGAGAAACAGTTCGTTTACTGAATAGTTTTGATTCAAATGATACCGACAATAGCGTTGCACTTAAAGTTATCACAGTGAACAAATTACTAGGGGAATTAAGAGACAACCTTGTACTCGTTGACTGGAAGAATACAGAGTTGCAAAGTAATGCAGATACGAATATTTATAAAATCTTAATAAAGACGAATCAAGAGGAAAACGAGGATGTAATCAAGGGTTTAAACAAATTAAAGATACAATATCCGGAAATTAAATGGACAACACTTCAAGAGGCCTTAACACAGTCTGATCAGTTGTTTAATCAACGGTTTGCCTTGTTCATGGTAGCTGCAATTATCATCCTATTAATCGGAGTTTTCGGAACAGTTAGCACCTTAAGTTCATTTATTCAGGTTCAACGAAAGGAGTATGCTGTTTTAAGAGCGATAAGTTTAACCCCCGGTCAATTATTCAAAATGATCCTTATTCAAAGCGTTTTATTTTGCGCAGTAGGATCCTTTGTGGGTGCTATTGCTGGAATAGTTATGGTCGTTGCCCTATTATCTGGATTGGGTTCTACCACTATTTTTCTTGATGGCAAGTTAATATTATCTATCATTACTGGGGTGATCGGATTTGCCCTGGTATTTACTCTACCAATAGCAACTCGAGTATGCAGAAAGTCAGTTATAAAAGAATTGACGGCGATCACTAGATGAAAAATGAGGTCGCTTACATCTTAGTGATACTTTGTTTAATATGTTTGCAAAAAGCCTTTGAGATATTGTGATATATCTCAAAGGCTTTTTGCCAGTTGGGTTAGAATTAGTTAAGAGAATACAAACATTTAAAGCATTTGCTTTGCTGATGTAACAGTTACCTCTAACACTCGAGTTAAAAAAGAGAACTTTGCTTTCATCATATCAAAATCTGAACCTGTCTCAAGGTATTTTGCGGTACCTTCAAGTACGAAGCCTGTTCCCTGGTTATCTTTATAACCTAAAACTTCTTTGCTACCTAACGCGATCTTTACTTTATTGTTTTGATTTACATTTTTTTCTGTTCTACGCATGGCATATGCAGGAATTAAAATTCTTTCATCAGGTGTTACCACTAAATATGAGTTCCAAGTGTTAACAACATGGGGTTCATCTATTCCCCATGATACGATTGAAACGACACCTTCCTTTGTTAGTACATCAAAAAATTTTTCTTTAAGCATTGTATAATTCCTCCTAAATAAGAGGCCGCAATCCATTCCGGTCAGAGACTTCGAGGTGCAAGGCGTAGGTGGCTAATGCCTCAGCTTAGCTGATGCTTTTTTGCGTCTTAACACATTCTTCATGGTAAGTTCATAGTAATGTCATGGTAATGTCATAAGTATATTTTATTATTGAAACTGTAGGTAATTACTCGTAGTTCAGCGATATACATAAAGTTCATTCACTTTGTACTTTTCTTGCACTCCGAGTGAGGGCTAATAAATATGGTCCCAGTATTGCCAGTGGCCTGTACTTAATTGGTCATACTAATCTCGAAACTTATGGGAGGGATCATGTATGTGTGGACTTAAAAAATTAATAAAGGAAATCGAAAGATTGCGGTCAGAAATGATCAGAATAAAAGAGGGTAAATATTTTACAGATCCAGAAGTCGTGGCTGCGAGCCAAGATTTGGATGTTGTTTTAAATAAGTACCAAGTAATGAGTAGCAGGCAAAAATAAAAAAGGGTATTATTATAATAATACTAAGTTTATGGTTGAATAATGGATATTGTAAAGGAGTCATAGAATGAATAGCCGTCAAACGATCATGATTGTCGATGATACTGAGATGAATATTGCTATTCTGGTGGAAGCACTGCAGGATAATTATGAAGTAATTGTTGCCATTAATGGGTTAGACGCCATTGAGTTACTTAAGTATCAAAAACCTGATTTAATTCTTTTAGATATCATAATGCCCGTGATGGATGGATATGACGTTTTAACAACGATAAAGAAAAACTCGGAAGTAAAGAATATACCTGTTATTTTACTATCGGCAATGACTGATAGTGGTTCGAAAACCAAGGGGTTTTCCTTAGGGGCAGTGGATTATGTTACGAAGCCTTTTGAAATTGTTGAAGTAAAGGCCAGGGTTAAAACTCAGCTCAGACTTGAAGAGGCTCGTTTGGTTTTGGTAAGTCAGAATATTGTCTTGGAAGAAGATAAAGCAGACCGAGCAGCAGAGTTAGTCGTTGCTAATAAAGAACTTGCCTATCAAAACGGAGAAAAAGCAGACCGGGCCGCAGAATTAATTATTGCTAATAAAGAGCTTGTTTTTCAAGGTGAAGAGAAAGGTAAAAGGGCAGCAGAGTTAGTTATTGCTAATAAAGAGCTTGCCTTTCAAAACGAAGAGAAAGGTAAACTATTAGCAGAGTTAATCACTGCTAATAAAGAGCTTGCGATTCAAGGCAATGAGAAAAGTAAAAGGGCAGCAGAGTTAATCATTGCTAATAAAGAGCTTGCCTTCAGGTTATATTGCAGGGGTAGTTGGTTCTAGTGGCAAGGTGAACATCATTGTCGATGGAGATGTAGTAGCTCAAACAGAGCAATGTTAGTTACTTCAACAGGTGAGTAAGACAATTGTTCGTAACGAGGGGGGAAAGTTTTGACTTGGTGTCCGAAGTGTAAGACGGAGTATCGTGAGGGATTTAACACTTGTAGCGATTGTGGGAGCAGTTTAGTTGACACATTAGATTTAAATATAAAATCTGTTGGTAATGGAAACAACGAAGAATGGCTCTATCTAATTGGTTGTGAAGATGATCAAGAAGCAGATATAATTGAGTCTTTTATGACGGGAGAAAATATTCTTACAGTAAGGAAATACAGTGGTGCTAGCGAGTATCTAAAAGTAACTATGGGATTGGCAAAGCTTGGTGTTGATTTATATGTGAAAGAAAACCAGTTGGACGAAGCAAGAATAATAATTAACGCGATATCAAGACCGGAAGATAAAGTTAACAAAGAGTTGTCGGTAAAAAGTTATGAAAAAATACCTATGGATAAACGGAAAAAAAGAATATTAATAATGGCTATTATTTATTTAATACCAGTTTTATGTGCTCTTATCATATCTAATTGGTCAACATTGAAGTTCATTTTTTAATAATACTATTTTTCACTCAAATAGTATAAATCTTGTGAAAAAAATAGCTGATTAATGACATTTATATTTGTTATCATCTTAATTAACGGGAAGGGAAAGATTTATAAAATAATTAGGGGGAAAAGAATTATGAACAACAAACCATTTAAAAGGCTATTAACATTTTCTTCAGTGGTAACCATGTCTGTATTACTTACTTGTAGTACAGTATTTGCGGCTACGCCAATAGTGACCGCTCCAGTCAACCTTAGTACGGCTGGCAATTATACAATCTTGGCAGCATCAGGAATCTCTAGCGTACCAAAGACGACTATTACTGGGGATGTAGGCGTTAGCCCAATTGCTGCTACGGCGATTACTGGATTTTCTTTGGTAATGGATGCCACGAATGTATTTTCAACCTCTACTGAAGTGACTGGAAAGGTATACGCCGCTGACTATGCTGGTCCAACAGCCAGTAATCTTACGACAGCGGTAAGCGACATGAGAACAGCTTACACCGATGCTGCTGGAAGAGCTGCCAATTATACCGAACTCTATACTGGAGACTTAAGTGGTCAAACACTGACACCTGGTGTTTACAAATGGGGCACTGGTGTTTCAATCAATAAGGATGTCACTCTTAATGGTGGACCCAACGATGTTTTCATTTTCCAAATAGCAAAAGGAATTACCCAGGCCCCCAACACTAACGTTACCCTAACGGGCGGAGTACAGGCTAAGAACATATTCTGGCAGTCAGCGCAAACCGTTGACATTCAAACGGGTGCACATTTTGAGGGAATCGTACTGGGTGCAACGAATGTCTCCATGGGTAATAAAGCATCGATCAATGGCCGACTGTTGGCACAGACGGCAGTTACTTTAATTAGAAACACAGTTGTAGCTCCTTAAGAGCTTAAAATGTGACATGAAAAGGGAGAATCGTCAGAAATGGCGGTTCTCCCTTTTCATGTCCACCAAAAAAAACGAAATTGACAGGGTAGCTAATACATAGCTGTATCAACCGGTTTATCTCTCGATGCCGTTGCTATAGGTTGGAATATACTATTTCAGAAAGAAAGAGAGGTTTTAACTCGGATATGGAATTAGCAGTGGGGATCGCTATAATTCTACTAGCGTACATCTTGTTTTTTAGAATTTTCAGTTCCGTAGTAGATAAATGGGGTATAGATTTCCTAGGGCTCTTTGAGTATTTATGGAAGAAAATAAAAAACAAAGAACCTATGAATCTGCGAGTTCGCTAATTTACTGCACCAGCATCACTTCAATTTGCTGGTGCTTTTGTCATAATGTTTGTTTGCTGACCCAACATTTTGTAGCAAATCATAGAAATGACAAATTTACAACCGTAGTACCTGTAGGAATTACGGGGGCGCAAATAGTGTAAAGGCCTTATAATAATATAAAGGATAACCTTCTAAAAAATTTCCTGACTCTTACAATCTAACTGCAGTTTCTATTTCCATCGTTGCTGCATTATCTTTGCTGATATCTCTGTTTTACCACTAGTTGCCGTAAAGCCACTAGTTTCAACTATGGGGATATAAGGCAAATCTAAAAGCCTCTTTGTATTATATACATGCGTTTAGTATAAAAATTTCATGGATATAAACTATAAATCAAACAACAACATTGTCTA
>Ga0209123_1001762_pt1 | contig 20222 bp, 35 predicted proteins | sample BarGraIncu00431A_FD_184500 | JGI IMG/M metagenome (GOLD analysis project Ga0209123, IMG submission 184500) | Arctic peat soil microbial communities from Barrow, Alaska, USA - Barrow Graham LP Incubations 004-31A (SPAdes) (version 2) | ecosystem: Environmental > Terrestrial > Soil > Wetlands >... | reverse complement strand
GTGCATAGCCCATATCGGTGGACATCTCGGCATGCAGATGAATGGACCCGGGGGTACCTGGATGCAGCTTCAGCTTCCCGGCCAGCTGGTTCTTAAACATAGTTACGTTGATGGTGTAGAGGTTCAGCCCGCCGCCGGGGATCGGGATCTTTTTCCCGTCTCGACTCGGGTAGTAGTCCAGGTGGGTGACCCGCCATGGCGCTCCGTCCCGACTACCCTTAAGCGGCTTGAAGATCGGGTTATCGCTGCAGAACTCGTAAACCTCCTTGGTCCGGCTGTGCTTCGGTTTCGAGGGGTTGCTACCGCCGCCGGAGTCAATGAAGGCGGCGAATATACCGTGCTCAGCGCCCCGGGCAGTTTTAAAGCGCTGCTCGGAGAGTTCCTTCAACTGGTCAAAACTTTCCGCGAAGCCATGGTCTATGGTCCAGCTCTCCAGGTTCTTCCCGGGGGCGAAAGCAACCACCTCATAGTAAAAACCTACCTGCTGGGTATCGACCAGGAGCAGCAGGCAGTGGATATCCGCCGGTACGATCTCGCGGGGCATGGAGGGATCGACAAACGCCAAGATTTCGCTTTCCTTGCGCGTGGTTCTCTCGGCTTCATATTTTTTGGCCCGGTAGGAGTTATCCAGCTCGATCTGGTCAGCTACGTCTCCTGAGCGGGCCTGGACGATGGCGGCCGCGTATTCGGAGAGCGAGATATCCGGACAGATGAAGGCATCGATGATGAAGCCGACCGAGACGGGGCGCGCCACCTTGGTGCGGGCCTTCCAGCTGCCGAGGCGTACAGCCCGGTCACGGTCCATATCGTTCCAAAGGACTCCACATCCGCCGCAGACATAGCGGGCGGATTTATCGTTGATCAGCTGTTTCGGGTCTATCTCTGGCTGCGAGGAGGGGAGCTTGCCGGATAACTCGAGCTGGCCCGGCCAGGTGAGGTGATCCTCTACCATTTTCTGCTCTTTTGCACAGTGGGGGCAGACTACCTGGTAGTCGAGCTGCTCCATGCAGGCGTCGAAGGCCTTGCTGATCAGCGAGCCGGAGCCTGCGGGGGAGCTGCACTTGATCTTCTTGGGGCGGCGGAAGGTAGTAGCCCGCTTTTCCATCAGATTGAGGGCGTGGGTCTCCTTGCCAGCGAGGTCCTCGTTCTTGTCGACCTCATCGGCGAAGACGTCGTCCGCGGGGAAAGAGGAAATTTCCGAAGGGGAAGAACCCCAGACGGGGTAGATGACGGTTCCGTCGCGGAAGGCGATCCGGCTGGCCGTGGTATCGTCCGGGTTGGCGGAAAGCTTTTTGGCGACCGGCTCGCACATACGGTAGATCGGAATCAGGCGATCCTTGGCGATCTTCTTGGCGAGATTTTCCTTGGGGAGCATGACATATTTGACGTTGCCGCCCCGGTATACGATCGCGTAGAGGTGCATATTGATGCAGCCGTTGGATTTACCGCTCTGCGGGACGCCGCAGATGACGATCTCCTGTACCCAGGGGAGGTTGTAGGTATCCATGATCTGGGTCAGATAGGGCGTGATGGAGTTATCCCAGTCGCCCTGGTGCTGGCCGAGGGTTACCTTCCGGTGCTTGGCGGCGAATTCGGAGACCTTGAGGGGCTCCTTTTGGCGCCAAATCTCCAGTTCTCCCGGGAACCAGCTATGTGCAAGGGCGGTCGTCACTCTGTCTCGGCTCCGAAACTGGTTGATTGCGCGTAGCGATCGAGCCACGCGTCGAGCTTGCGGTCATATTCGTCATGGAGATCGGGAATGACCGCCTGTAGATTGATATCCTCCATGTCCAGACCCTGGGCCCGTAGATAGTCGGAGATGACGTCGACCAGATGGTCACAGAGTCGGGGGCCGAAGTTGCCGAGGTCCTTTTTCAGGAAAGACGCGGCTGAGGCGCAGCGCTGCTCTACATCGGAGCGCAGAATGTAGTTTTTACGAGTGATCTCATTGGCGAGAGTGAGCTTATCAGCCTGCTCCTTCATGTAGCGATTTTTGTGGTCGTTGTCCTCTTCGCTTGCCGGCTGGTTCGGCTTGCTCGGGTTCTCCCAGGCCTGCGTCACGTAGGCCTCGATCTCGCTTTTCAGGTAGCTGCCGTCCTTTTGCTTGCGTGGGAAGCCGGTGCTGCGGTCCGCATGGTTGCGGACGGTGCGCGCGCTCACCAGGTACCCGGCGCCCGCGATCCAGGCAGCGGCCTGCTCGATGTTCTTGAAGCGCTCGCCGGTCTCAACCTGCGACTGGCCTGCCTGAAAGGTATCAAGCGCCTTTTTGGCAGCCGAGTAGGCCTTGATGTTGGCCGTATTCGGCTCGGCTGCCATGGCGTCCATTGCGGTGACCAGGTTAGTCTTGAGGGCGGACTCGAGGTCTGCTATGCGGGCGTCAACGTCGGTCACTTTATTCTCCGGACCATCTCATCGATAATGCGCTGGGCTACTACCTGGACATGAATTGCCTCGCGGATGATGCCGTGATCGCCTTCCAACTCGTTGAGCCATAGGGCGAGCTTGAGCTCGCGGACTTCCCGCTCGAGGTATTGCTGCATTTCCCAGCGCTTGAGCGCGGCCCATTCCTCAGGAGAATGCTTTATCGTGGCTGCGACGTACTCCTTTGCGAATGCCGCGCCCAGGTATGCAATCCGAGCGGGTGCATAGCTTTTATCCTGATATTCTTCTGTCAGTTTTGTATATCCGTTGCCACCGCTCACTACCTTCTCCTCCTCCGGTTTAACCCGGCGCTCGACCGCATGGCGGTCAGCTTATCGTTAAACCGACTCGCTATCAATGACCATCCGTGATACCGGACCAGGGACAACCCCTTTCTTCTGGCACTCGCACTGGCCATCACCCCAAACCTGCCGACAGCCGCAATGGTTGGTATGGCCTTCTTGCTCCAAGCGTACGATTTCAGCGTACGCTTGCTGGTTGTCGGCATGCTCGATCAGGATACAAGCCAAACAGAGGCAGCGGCCAGCGTCGGACGGACCTTGGAAGTAGAGCTGATGGCCAGATTCCTTGCACGCCTCGCAGGAGTCGCTACCGGGTAGGAACTCACAGATCTCGAACCCAATATCAGCGACTATTTTTGCCTGCTCTACCAAACTGGTATACCCGCTGCAATCGCTCATGGCCGCACCGCCTCTTCCAATTTCTGGTGCAAGATGCTGCCGTGTGCGATGTTAGTTAGGCGGTTAGTATTCAGGTAATCGTTGGCCTGCCCGACCACATCACGAAGTTCTTGATTACTTTTAAATACCCGTTCGATCTGCTGACAGATTTCACCAAGGATCGACCCCGCTACCCCTAGCACAAACTCGTCAGACTCATTGCCATAGGCAAAACCACAGATCGTGGCGAGTCGCTTCAATCGCTTGGCGTCGAAGTTATTGAGGGATTCCAGCCGCTGGACCTCAACCCGCAATTCGGCGGTGCAGGCACGCGACATGCTAAGGTGCATTTGCAGGTCAATGATCTTGTCTTCTGCTTCGTTCAACTCATTTTCGTCTTCCACCGTTCCTCCCAGCCAAGGTTTAACCTGGCGCTCGTGGCTGGCGCCACAGCTAAAAACCGTTAAACCGACTCGCTATCCAGGATTTCCCACCCGACAATAAAACGGGTATCCCCGGCTATTGCGGCAAGCAGGCCACGGTACAGCCAATGGTGATAAAACGAGTTGATCCGGTAGTTTTCCATTTGCTCCGAGATGATGTAGTTTTCGAGATACCAATCGCTACCCTGGTAGTAATCGCTCATTACCGCACCTCTGCTACCGCTACGCAGTACGGGTCATTGGGCGAGGGGTCGTTTGCCATCAGCCTGGCAAATGCCAAGTTATGCTGGTTTGCCTGGCGTAGCGCGGTGATCTCATCCGGCTGGTCGATAACGTCATCAGGACCGAGAATGTGCATGACCCAGTTGCTTTCCGTTTCTGCTGGCGCATCGTATTTCACGCCGCAGAATGGGCAGAAGGTGAACATCATGCTGGTCTTTTCCACCTTCCGCTTCAATCCACCTTGCTTCAGCGGGAACTCGGCACGGAACTCGAACGGCATAGCACCCTTGAGTTGGACCGTCTCGCCTAAGATGAAGGCGTACCCGGTCAGCTTCACTTCATGCCCTAACGCTTCAGGGTGCATCTCCTTGGCCCGCACAACAAGCCGTGCCTCAATATTGCTTTTGCAATCACACATCCTGCCCTCCCTTGCGGGTTTAACACCCGCTCCAGCGCAAGCGCTGAGCTAAATTCGTTAAACCGACTCCGTTACGGGCGGGTCAGGAAATGGCATCCAATGAGTTATCATTGATCCGTCAATTTCATGCCCCATCGGATCCTGCCACTGTTCCCCGTCAAAGTAAGTAGGCCAGATAGGCTCCTCGGCATCTTCCCCATAAGTCATGACGGTCATATCGGCATCAGGTAAACTATCTACCACGTTTACCCAAAGACCATTTTCCAGCGCCAATTCTACCGCCGCTTCCAGTTCCACAATTTTGCTCGACATAGCAACCTTAGCGTGCAGAGGGATAGCAGGGTCGAGAGTCATTCCACGTAGCATATTTGCTGCTGATTCCATGATTTCTAAAAGAGCTTCCATAAATCCTCCTCAGCCCGCCTTCCTCACGTCCAGTTCATTGCCCCATCTCGCGCCAACTTCGACACCAAGACGGTCAGCCATTTCCAGTACTCCCCTCATAGCATGGTCTGCCGGAGACAGCGGTCCATCCTGTTCATACCTGTCCAGAGGTAGCCCGTTGGCAATCCGGATTTGCTTGATCACATAGGGGACCGACAGGGCGACGAAGTTCAGCGCATCTTGGTCAATTAGGAAACCTTTTGTAGGTGCGTGATATTTCATGCTATCGCCTCGATGTCCAGTGGCCGAACCATGTCGGAATTCTCCGGGTGACGCTTCAGCAGCTTACGCAGTTCCAAATAGCGGACTGCCTCATTGACCATCTCTTTTGCCTCATCCGGTTCGGGGCTGGTGATGTCATACCAGACTCCGATATGCGGTCCACTGTGCCGAGATCCGTTGCAGTAGCATTCAATGTCAGAGCGGGCGGAGCTGTAGGCGAGAGCCTGTTCCAGTTGGTGAAGTTCGCCTTCAAACATGTCAAGGAGTTCGCCGCACAGCCGCCGTGCTACATCATTGCCGCCCTTCACCGCTATGATCACCTTGTCGCCCTCAACGCGCACGCCTTTGATCGGCCACAGCAACCCTTTTTTCGCTTCTGCTAAACCCATCATCCCCTCCTTACCAGAGATTAAAACTCAAACGTCGGATTTTGTTCTGCCTGTTCTTTCGCCTTCTGCCGCTTTTCCTGATCCTTTGAAATGCGCGGAAACACATGCTCGAGGCACGGTCCCAACCTCCGATCATCCACCCGATGAATCGTATTGCGCCGACAGGTGGAGCAGTAAACCGAGACTGACTTGGTATTGCGCGTGTAATGTTGGCTCACCGTTTCCTCCATTGCCCGTCAGTTTAACCAGGCGCTCGTGTCGCTTCCGCGCCACAGCTAAAAACCGTTGCGATAAAAAGCCCCCGCGCCCGGGGCTATAAGGTACCCACTACGTCACGGACTCTCACCTGGATCGCGGGGCGCGGGGTAACTGTCAAACCTCTATTACCGGCGGCCGTCCCTCGAAAATGTCGAAGGCCCTTAGGTGGAAACGGTGCCAGCCCGCCAAATTCTTGGTCAGTTGTACAGAGTCTTCAGTCTTAAAGGCGAAATCTACTGCCTTTTCCGCCTGTTTCAGATGGTCTAGGATATCAGGGCGGTTATCGGCGATCCAATCAAGGGCCCCAGTAGGGCACTTGCTCATGATGAGACTGTAGGCATCTGCTATTTCCTGCTGTGCTTTGATTAGGTCAAATCTTTTCGGATCGTTCATTGTTTCCGCCTTTCGCGTTATTACCTTCATGGCTGGTGGTAATCCGGAAATGATCCATGCTCTGATATCCACCCCAGCCTGATATGCCTCTCCAGGGTCCTTCCCGAACGGCACCGGCCAACGTCGGGCAGTACGCGGGAAACGCTGTAACCACTTGAGAGAGGATTTTCCCCCAGGAATGATAGTCTCCCCAGTCTTTTCCTGGACTCTCGGAGCATCAAAATCCAGTGCTATCAAAATCCGCAAACTTTTTTCTAAAGCGGCTAGCGCCGTTTCCTTCGGGTCGGAGCTGCAGGTACCTAGCGGAATGGTACCGACCAGGTCCCCAGCCGCCCAGTCGATCAGCAACCCATCAAGATCGCTCTCCACTACGACATGGGCGCTGGCCGTTGGGTTAAGGCAGATGATGTCGTTACCACTGCCAGGGACCCAGTAATAACGGGCGTCCTTTTCGTTACGAACTTTGTCCTTCCGGACGCGTATGCGATGGATTTCACCGTTAACGAACCAGGGGATTACGATACCTGCCGGAATAAACAATTTTTTCGGATTACCGTCATCCTTGAGTTCCACTGGGAGCCCCCACGATGCGCGCGCCCGGTATACATCGGCTGGGAGGTAGCCCAAACAGTTTTTTTCCACGCAGCCGAGAGGAAGCCCACGGCCGGACAAGTAGGCCAACATTTTCTCGTCAGCGAGGAGCGCCTGGTGGGCATGCTGGACGAGTGCCGCCGCCTTTTCCTGCCATATCCGCTCGGGGCACTGTGCCGAGGCCGCTTGGCGCTGCGATTGCGCTCCACGGGCAGCATGCGGAGTATCGAGGTCGGAGGTCTGTCGGGGAGCAATCCCCTTCCCAAGGCTGCATTTGCCACGCGCCTGACAGCTGGTAGAGGTGCACTCTTTTCCCAGCTTACGGTGGGCGTCCGGACAGGAGTAACCATTGATCTCGCGCAGGTACCAAACAGTATCTGTAGACCACCCGCAGGAGAAGCATTTGCCAGTTTCACTCCCGATCTTAGTCACAAATCGGGTGGTGTCCGGAGATCCTCCGCATTTCGGGCAGGGACCCACATAGCGCCCCCCGCTTTTGGTGTAAGCTGCGCTGTTTTCCATCAGATCTAGCAGGGTCATAGCGATTCCTTGTTTCGGCATAATGGGCATAATGGGCATAAGCTTTCGGCATAAATAAAAGTTGCTGTTTTTATTGTATTTTTTATCTTTTTTATGTCTTTTATTCCCATTATTCCCAAAGTTGTAAAATCTCAAAAGATTGAAAAACAAAAACAGTGTTAAGGAGGCCCTGATTCGTTTTATGGATACGCCACGCGCACGCGGAGTTTGCGGACTTTGGGAATATGGGAATAAACGGAATAAAGGCTAATCATTCTGATTGGTTGCACTTATTCCCATTTATGCCCATTATTCCCAAATTTGAAACCCCGCCCCCCCAGTAGAACCTACTACTTCAGGGAATAACTGGAATGGCCCAGCAAGCGCAGGCCGTGGACCCGCTTTGTCCCGCCGGTCGTCTTCTTGTCCGGGCTCCGGTACCCCTTTTCCTTCAGGTCCTTGGCAAAACTCTTGCTGGTCGGGATGTATTTGGTACCGGGGCTTTCGTCCTCGATGCATTCCTCCTCCTTGTACCAGGCTTCGAAGGCACGGTAGAGGTGGCTATAAACCTCATAATCGATATCGCTGCCGGGTTCACAGCAGTCGGAGAGGAAGCGGCCAGTGTAGTCCTCGGCCAGATGCAGCTCCTCGACGGCCTTCTGGAGGGATGCGGGTGGCATGAGCCGCCCATCCGCCAGCCACTTGGCGCATCCACGCACGAACCAGGCGAGGATGCCGGGAAGCTCCAGCATCAACTTAGCCTTGAGTCCACGATCCTTCAGGCGATACATCTCGGCATTAGCCGGGTCCTCGATTGCCTTGGCTGCAGGATCGTCAACGAACATGTAGGGGAAACGGATGAAAATAAGGCGCTCGCGGAGCGCGAAGTCCTTAGTAAGGCCCACCGGGATATGCTGGGAGCGCAGGAAAAGCTTATGCGTCGGACGAAAGTTGGTGTCGCGCTTGTCGTAGAGCAGCCGGGCGTTAAGCGTGTCAGACCCGGTCAGCTCCTTGATGCGCGCCGCGCTGATCCGGCGCCCCTCGTCGGTCTCCGATGCCGCGGCGACCCGCCGGCCCCGAAGCGCCACGATATCGGGTGACGCGCCGGCGCTGGAGCGGGCATTTTTATTATCCAGGAGCAACTCGCTCTGGATCGCCCAGTACAGCGGGCCGAGTATCTGCTCGATCATCTCGAACATGATTCCCTTACCGTTACGGCCCGGACCGATGAAGACGGCGATGAACTGCTCGACGCTCAGGCCGGTGATGCCATAGCCGAGGAGCGGAGAAAGGAACTCCTTCACTTCCTCGTCGGGTTGGATCGAATCAAGGAAGGCATCCCAGGTCGGGCAAGGGGTATCGAACCCTAGGTAGTCAATCGGGCTAGCCTTGACGAGCCAGTCACTGGGACTCCCCGGGTGCAGCTCACCGGTACGCAGATCGATGACTCCGTTGTTGCAGGCCAGCAGCATCGGGTGCTGGTCGATCTCGTCACCAGTAATGGCCAGGGGATTCTCTACAATATGCGACCAGTCGGCGCAATGATTGGCTCCAGCCAGGGAACGCAGGCGGTCGATACGCCGGTGAAAGGCTTTTTGCTCAGTTTTGAGCAGGGCGATCTGGTCCTTGATGGCGGTTTGCCTCTCCTCGAGACGGACCGCTTCGGACTCGGCAGCCAATCCGGAAGGGTGGACCGCCTCCAGGGCGGTGTCATCCCCGGCGGCAGCAGCCTTTTTAGCCCGCTTATTGGCGTCGGCAACGAGTTTATTAGCCTCTTTCAGGGCTGAACGTACCTCGTCAAGCTCCTCCTGGAGGGCCCCGAGGGGGATATCGAGCTTTTTACACTCGTCCAGGTAGGTTTGGGCGACATCGAGGGCCCCGCGGATGTGCTCATCAAGCACATCCTGGTCCCAGTGATGGACGCACCAGCGCAACCACTCCTGGCTTTTCTTGACGAACACGAAGCGTTCCCGATGCAGGGCGGTGTAGAGGATTCCGTCACCGGCCTCGTTATTGGCCAGGCACTGCCTGATCAGATCGGGGGTGATCAGGCTCGGGACGGGCGTAGCCTCCGGAGTCGGCAAAAGTTCGGCTTCCAGGGCAACCCGAGCGGCGACCTGGGCGGTATAATCTTCAGGAATAACCGAATCAGGCACCAACGACCTCCGCCAGAGCCTGAAACTTTGCTTGCCAGCTGCGTACGGTATCCTTATGGACGTCGATAACCTTGGCTATTTTTGCGGCAGGTACTTCGAGCTCAGAAAGGACCGCAAGAAGGTAAATCTCGCGCGGATCGAGCTGGGCCGCCTGGAGGATCGTTCCGGTCAGGGAGGTGAAAAAGCGGCCACACCCCTTGTCCGGGCACTGGATCCGCTCGCACTGGTACCAACGGGCGAGGCGCTTCTCATCGATCAGTTCAGCCTGGCAGTGCGGGCAACGCTGACCGGCCGGGTGCAACTGGTCGATGACCCAGTAACCGGCGCCCAGCCAGGAGAGATCGTCGGCAGAAAATTTAGCTAGGCACTTGCCAGCGGACAAACCAATAACATCACTCACTTTTCAGCCCTCCGAAAATCTGCAACTCAAAAAAAGTTCACACGTAGCGAATTGATGAGGGTCGAACTACCCGCATAGGAGAGACCCCCAGGGAGGACCCGCGCCTTTCATGAGGACGGAACGACCGGCACCCCATGCCCATAATGATCTGGAGGGTGAAGAGAACCGGGGGGCGCGGGGGCTCACGTCATCACCATGGAGGAGCGAGCCTTGCCAGCGCGGTAGGCAAACTCACGCTCGATCTCAGCGTCGATCGCACGCGACATATCCTGCTCGATGTTGCTCTCAACAATCCGCTCCGAGATACCGTAGAAGTCGAAACGCTTGGAATAGCTCGGTATCTTCGGGGTAAAAAGCACAACAGGCTTGAGTCCCCGGGGGTAAAGCTCTCTAGTCCTATCGCGTAGAGCCTTGAGCCCGCCCTTGATCTTGCCCTGTTTGGTGATAGCCCTGGCTAAGAGGAAGCGGCCAGCACGTCCGCCAGCCTCGTTGCCCACGATGCGTTGGTAGATACCGGCAGGGAGTTTGCCACGGCTGGTGAGCAGCCTGAAGTACTCCATCTTCTTATTCTTGTCCCTTGTGTTCATGGAGAAGCCCACTTCATGGAACCCACCAGAGAGGGAGAGCAACTTGGTGATCAGCCCACGGCCTAGGTTCCCGTACTGGTCGAGGGCCACGGACTTGCTCGGCAGGACGAAGCGACCACCCATGCCCATCTCGTATGGCTTCATCGGCCTGTTCCCACCTTCTACCTGGGGGAGTAGGTAGTGGCCCTTAGTGCCGAGGTTAGGCGGGTCTTTGAACCATACCGATGCCTCAATAACCCGTGGTGCACGGGCTGGAGTCATCTGTAGGCTATTAAGAACAAAAGGAGTCGGCCGATCAAAGACGGATACCATAGCAGTCTGGAGTCCGTCCTTAACCCGACGTGCCGTGACGTTAAGCCCATTTGCTGCAGCATAGGGTATCTGGCGCTGCATCCCGCTGAGACCTTGCAACAGGTCTTCGATGCCATCCGTGGTCATGGTGATCATGCCGTCCGTCCAAGATGACCGCTGGAAGGCCCGCAGGTGGCAGACGGGGGAAGGGGGGAAGGGCAAGTGGTATTGGAACGCACTACAAGCTCGTCAAGGATCGTCTTCACGATAGATCGAGTAACGAATGGAAACCATGTAATGACCAGATAGATTATCAATTGTTCGATCAGTTTCTTCATCTGCATCCCTCGATAGTCACTGCCAATTGAATCTTCGAGTCTAACGGCACAGCCTCTGTGCCGTAGAGTCCAACCTTCAATCTTTACCCATCGCCCGTTACGCCAGTATCACAGTCCCTGCCGGCAATTTCTCTGCCAGCCAACCGCGGATCGCCTCGACTGCTTCCTGTTCCCAGTTACCCCCGTCCGCTTCATGGAGCACGCACAGCGGGCCCTGGTTCCCCTTCGAGATCCTGAAGACGAAAGCGCTCTCAGGCTGCGCGATCTCATGGAAGGTACGGTACGGTGCTAACCTCACGGGATTGGGGACATCTACGGTCCCGACCCGGGCAATGCCCGTTTTCGCCGTTACCTGCTGTCCGATGCCATCGTCGGTGTAATCTACGGCAGACTGATCGGACAATGAGCTGACCAACTTTTGCAAGGCTTTCGTGGTCTCGGTCGGGACAAAGAATGTCTGCAGGGACACGATGAAGTTTTCAACGTCCATGGGCCGGCCAAAGGGGAATGCCTTAGGAGAACTCTCAGCATCCAGATAGGCGTGGCGGTCGATCCAGGGGAGCACGACAGAGGACATCAGCCTCACCTTCACCGGGCTTTCGACATGAACGATGATATCCGCGAGGTGGAGCCCGTCAGGGTTCTTGGAGAAGTAGTTGGCGATCGCTGTCAGGCTCCCTACCTGAAACGATTTCTGGACAGGCGGGCGAATAGCGGTAGTCGTCCCGTTTGCGGTAATGTATTCGCGCTCTCCGACCAGGAAGCGCTCGACTTTCGCCAGTTCGAGAATCTTTTCAATTCCGGCTTTGATCATATCTTCTTAACCTCCCCTGCTACCGATCTCAGCTGCGTCGGCTCGGTGATGGGCAGCTTGAGCTGCTCTGGATCGTACTCAGTAGCGATACCCTTGCCGCGTTCCTTACCAACGAAGATCTGAGTGGCAAACGGCTTAGCACTCGCAAGAGACGCCGAGCACGAAATGTTAACCTCACAGAACGTCCGCGCGCTGTTCGGTTTCAGTTTCACCTTCAAGGTAACCGTGCGGGCCCCCTCTCCGGTATTCACGTCCAGCACGTTATCCAATGCGCGCTGGAACTCATCATCAAAGCGCTCGATGGCGCCGCCCCTGCCTAAGTTCGCCAGGGATACTAAATCCGACTGCTCACTCATGATTCCTCCTGTTTTAATTGATACCTGCACCAGCACAAGCAGAGTAAAACCCGCTGTGCGTCATCCTGCGGACCCTGTTTTCTTCCCGCTCACAAACCCAAGCCACCTGGAGGAACATGGATGCGCAGCCTCTGACCGCCTCGGCAAATCTTTGTTTGTCACCATCAACCGCTGCAGTGGTCAGCGCTACCTTCGCCTCGTGCAGGTAGCGGTCGAGGTCGGGTCGATCATCCTGGAGACCGTTGAGAGACTCGGCCGGCAGGTACTCTTCGAGCAGCTGCACCAGGTCGTCGGCCGCACGCTTCATTCTGGCTTGGCTGAGCTGGGACGGTTGTGCGATTGTGGCCATCAAATCCTCCCGAGTCGGTAACTGTCGTTGGTACTCTCACGCTTGCAGGTCTTGCTCACGATCTTGCTGATATGAGTCGTTTTCCGTACAGCCTGGACAAACTCCTCAGGGGTGAGGCTGTGCCCTTTATCGGGAACATAGGTCTCTGGCTCCCTAAGCAGCATGGCGCACCAGGCTGTATTCCTTGCTGATAAAGAGAAGATGAAGCAGCTCGATGATAGTTGCGGTCCCGACCCCGATGTCTACTAGCCGGCTGTACATCTCTGACTCGAATTCGAGGACCACAGCAGTCTCCGGCAGGGGAGGTTCCGGAATAACTACCAGAGCCGCAATGACAGCGCTCAGAGCTGTGCAGGGGGCTATCTGGTCTTGGGGGGGGGGAGAGGCGAGAGAAGTAATTGCGTCGCGTTGGATTACGGCCTCGACGTACTCGTCGGCAGCTGCTTCAATATCTACCAGAGTAATCGGGAGATCTGCAGGATGGGCCCCGGCCTGCGCGGCTTGTTCCTGTGCCTGAGTCGGGATAGCTACCTCCGGGCAATAGGCCGAACACATAGTCTGCCCCATCTCGGACATATCGCAGGCGCCATCCCCGGCGCAACTCCGGCAAAGGATCGGCAGCGCGGTAGCCGCGGCTAACTCGGCCTGCGCTTCGGACACTGCACCCCTCTTAGCCGGCTTCCCTGCCTTACCAAGCTCCAGATCATGGGCACGGAAAGGTTTTGCCGCAGATGCTGTCTTAACATAGAGAGCAGCTCCCCGCTTTTTACAGCCTGAGCACATCTCCTCACCAGGAAGAGGTACGACAGAGCACTGCCTCTCATTTTCTAACTTGCCGGTGCAACGTCTCATTGCTGCCATCTCCTCTGCGGCGGAACCCCGTAAGGCTCCGCCTGCCATCCGCTGGAATAAAAGATCTCTGTTCAATTCGTTTATCATGCCGCTACGCCCTCGATGCCGCGCCAGAAACGCTCCTCCCGATCCTTGCATTCGACCAGAGCACCGTAGGTCCAGGAATGCAGCACCTTTTTGGCCACCTCAATCTGCTGCTCACACCGACCGTCATGTTTACAATCTCTGCATGGGACCAGCATGAGCAGCCTCCGTTTTAAACCTCGGTAGTCCCGGTATCGGGAGCCTCAGGGTCGACCTGGTGGCCATCGGCTGCACGGCCATCAGCAAGATCGCAGTCCGCGTAAAACTTCGCCATATCTCCAACCGACAAAACTTTCACTCTTTCCATCTCAGCCTCCCTTTAAATGATTAATATTTAATTTTCTCCCCCGCTCTGATATAAGATTTGCGCGACCAAACCAAATAAAGAGGAGGAAGAAAAATGGAAAAGCTTGATGCTGAACGGTTTAAAGTAGAGAGGAGGCTTTGCCTTGCCGAGGGCGAGTCAAAGTATCATCTCGTGTGTTTTGGTCATCACCTTGCCAAACGCGAGGGCTACAAAGAGCATACGGGTCTAGAAGCGCTCCACTATTACCTGATTCAAAAGCACCACTGGACGCCTGCGAAAGTTTTCTCTCTTTCAGAAGCTGATTTAAGATTTCTATTCGCCGAAGAGATGTCAGGCTGGACTTTGCCAAAAGAAGCTCGCGATTAACTCCCCCAACGGCCTCCGCCTTGAGACGTAATAATTGGGCCTCAAGGCGGAGCCTCTTGGCTTGTTTCAGACGCAGCCCGGTCACCATGCCCTCCCCATCGCGAAACGTCCGATATCCACCAGGCGCTCTTTCACGAGGTCCACTTCGGTATCAGTAAGCATTTGGGTGGACAGGCAGACATTGCAGGCCGAAACTGCCACTGTCACAAACTGGCTGATGGCATGTAGTTTCAGCTCTCTCCGCGTGCCGCATATCTTACAGACCGTTGCAGGCATCTCGGATTCAATAACTTTTTCTCTAAACCGGATCGGTGACCAGTCGCAGACCTCATCTTTGGGAATTCTGCCGAACATGCTGCAGCAGCGGTCCGCATGGAAGCAGTCGCCGCAGGTTTTACCCTCGGGAAGATTTGCTCTACCTGATCGCCCGCGTTTAAATGCTATATCGGCGGTCATTTCACCACCTCATGTGCCGAGTGGGAATGCCGTGCTGGATGATAAGGGGTAGGGGGGAAGAAATAGCTGGCCGGAGCATCCCAACGTGCGACTACGTTAGCGCGGACGGCAGGGGAAACCTCTGCTGACATCGAGACCTGATCTTCCGCATCATGCCGAGCGGCGAAGCCGAAGGCGGCGGCTACCAGCAATAGAGCAAGGGTGAAGCGGAGCATGCCTTGATTAGAGCGTTTCTTGAGATACGCGCAGCGGACCCTACTGGCGAAAACTGTCACAACCCCTCCCCATAAACATTAAATTAAATGGCAACCCTTAATACTGACTTTCTGCGAACCGGCTTAAGATTGGTGTTCGCCATGACGAAGGCTTTTACGTCCTTTGGGAACGCTCTCCATGATCCCTTATCTCCGTTGCGGTAGGCAGGTATCTCTTTATAGGCCACACGTTCACGGAGCCAGCCGAGCTCGACGTGACAGACTTCGGCACACTCGCGGAGGTCCAGGGGAATTTTCGTGTCGAAAGCTTTTTCCGACAGAAGAGCCGACACCTTACGATCCAGATCGTTCAGCTTCTGCAGTAAAATGTTGTCAGCCTCTTTATCCATGAGAATCTCCAAACTCTTTCTTTAAATCCCTTCCCCTCTCTGGTATAAGGGAAGCGCCAACAAACCAAAAACCAGAGGAGGAAGAGAAACTATGCCAACAGATGAAACATTTGAGTCAGAATCATTACCGACTGAGCAAATGGATATTGCCCGGTTCAGAGCCCTTCAATCTATCGTCACATCTTTGATCCAGACTCTTCACGAGAACGACATACTACCCAGGGAGAAAGTGTTCACAGTAATTTCGCAAGCTGCAACCAAAGCCAACCAGCAGGGACGGCAAATCGAAGCGTTCTTAATGGAAAAATACGTAGCCCGGATAAGGGACATATCTCCAGATGCTTGACCCTGCTTTATGCTGGGCAGGTAGCGCAGATTCGCGCCAAGCCGTTACCAACGATGGCCTGGCAGTTCTCGATATTCTTCCCGCCACAATAACGGCCTTCTGCCTCATCACCCTCATGACCAGCTGGCGTGCTCTCTGATACGGGGGCGCTAGCTGGTTTGATTTCTTCTAAAGATTTGCTACTCATGACTAAGGGATAAATTTCGGGCGATAAGCGGGTCCTCGCCTGTAAAATGCTTAACCCTGAAAGGCGTACGTTTTCGGGGCCACAACCTGGATGGCGGCCCTTTCCACACCCGCTATTCAGGGATGCGATAAAGCATGCAGGTACAACACGAATTCTTTTTCTGGTTAAGAACGACATATAACGCTCCTTTTACCTTTTATCCAAAGGGGACACCTAGATGGAACCTGTCCACGATGAACTCATCGAACTAAATAAAAATCTTGTAAGCTTATGCGCCGAATTGCTGACCACGATAAAAGCACAGGGCTATGTCTCGGATGCTATTCTGCGCAGCTTCTCCGAAGAAACCCTCTTAAAGGTCGCAGCTGCTCTTCATTCTCAAGCCGAAGAGCCTGAACTTCTAGAACCAGACCTTTCAAGGCGGCTACTTGCTTTGCAGCTTTTTTATAAAGCGATCGACGGTGGCGAGCCAAAGCCCCCTGGCGATCTATTGCGGTTGATACCCGGCGGCAAGAATAATCCATGACCCCCCTCGCCTCATCACCCTCATGGCCAGCTAGCGTGCTCTCTGATTTGGATTCGCTAGCTGGTTTAATTTTTTCCAAATGTTTATTGCTCATGGCTCATCCCCTGTTACGCCGACCTTCTCCATCTTGCTGCCACCTGGATATCGTGGATAACGGCCTCGGCCCAGGTCAAGCCGCTTACGTCCTCATGGGTCCAGGTCTCGGACTTGCTGTCATAAACCCAGCCGCCCGATTCCAAAGCTGTGACGATTGCTGTGATATCCATTTTCACGGTAGCCTCCCAAGATCCCTGCTGCCCGCGTAGCAACTTGGCCGCCTGTGCCTTTCTTTCCATCCTGGCAACAGCCTTGACCACGTCTTGTTGGTACTCAAGATCAATCCTCTGCTGCCTGGTTGAAGGCTGTGCCAGCGGTGTGCTTCCTCCTGAAAAGGTAAGACCTTCATCCTTCATCAGCCGGGAAAGCTCGGCAGCAATAAATTTGAGTTCGGAATGATCCATAGGATTTAGCCCTTCAGTTCTCTGAACATTTTCAACATGGTTTTATGTTCGCGCTCTTTATTATCCAGCTCCTGCCGAAGCCTTTCGTTTTCCAGTTCCAGTTCAGTCTTGAGACGATAGAGTCCAAAACCTCGCTGCAGCGCAAGCCACCTCAAGGGGACATCATTGCCGCAGGCGGCCATGAGTTTCTGGAGCAGATTGACGGGGAAATGCCGTTCTTCACTCCCGTTTACATCTGCCAACATGCGGGAGAGGTGGGCATCTTGCAGGCTAAGAGCAAAACCGACCTCCTTCCTCTCAAGGCCAGAGGCTTCAATACAGAGCCTAATCGCGCTCTTGAAGTCTTTGCATTTGGCGATGACGCTATCCGGGATTTCGTCTTTCACGGGGAAAAGTAAGGAACCTTGGACCATTTTAGGCACCGCCTAGTGTTGTTCAGAGTGATGAACACTAAAGATAAAAAAATTTACCGGGACGTTAAACCTATTGCAAATCTTAAGCAGAGTATCGACCCTGGGGAGAGTCGATCCAGTTTCCCAAGCGCTTACCGCCTGTTTGGATGTCCCTACGATATACGCAAACTCCTGCACCGTAAGCCCTTTACCCACCCTTAGTTCGCTAATCTTCTTTGCCTCAAAGTCCAACATGCTTTTCCCTCTTATCGTCCACAGGAATGGACAGTAAAAACAATTTCCTGTGGTTTCCTGTGACTGCCATGGTTAAGTGTTTATCACTCTGAACAACGCTTGTCAATCTATTTTATAAGGTTATTTTATGCATATGAAATATCCACGACTGGCACAAATGTTAAAAGAAAAACATGAGAAGACGGGGAGTATACGGCGGGTTGCTCAGGATTGTGGCTTCTCTGCGGCATCATTCTACAACTACACGGAGTCTGATACAGAGCCGGACATGAAGACATGGCAGAGCATCGCCAAAGGCCTGGGTGTCAGTGTAGAGTTTTTACAGGGTGATACAGACTCGAGCACTCCATCGAAAACGGGGCACACAAAGCTCCAGTCTCCGACTCGTGCGAAGATCGAGGAGCTGCTCGATCTAGAGTCTGACGAGGAACTTGAAGAGTATCTATTCTTGATAATGGAGAGAAAGCGTAAAGCTAAGAATGGGAGTTAGTGACAATGGCAATGGCTACCAACTTTGCTAGTGGCTTTACGCTGCTATTGAGGATACGGCTAATTTCGAGCAACCTATCTTCCGGTGATATTTTAGCGTATTCAGCCTCTAAACCATTAACATAACAATCAATTTCAACAGTACGCATTTCACCACACCCGTCCATTTTGCTAAGCTTGGGCCGCATCGATGAAAGAAAAACTACTACCTCGGTTTCTCATTAGCAACAAAAATTTTAACGTAAACGCGCCTTGAGTGACATAGTATGTCACATCATTAAAGACGGTCTGTCATTACATATGTCATGACAAAATTAGAGACAGGCTTGGTATCCAGACAAAAGGAGGGGAAGTTTATAGTTTCACTTTCTCGGCAGCCTTACGAATGCTCCACCTGATGTATTCAGAGGCAGTCATTTGTTGCCGAGAGGCAAGGGCATCTAAATATTCTCTCTCCATCGGGGTCATTCTGATCTGCAACTTTACGGTCTTAAGCGGATCGGCAGGGGCCATTGCAAATGTTTATACAGCATCACGTTGAAATTGTGAATAACTTTAACAGGGGGTGTTAGGTGAGATATTTACTAATTGTATTGCTTGTTTCTATTTTAATTGCTGGGTGTGGGAGTAACCATAAAACAGTTATGCCAATTCCCGACAAAACCGACAATTTTTTTATCGGTGAGATCCAGGTAAAGGCCCTCGGTGATGTGATCGCTACCCAAGAAGATGCACTTATTTCACCGGCATTTGAACCACAAGAAAAGATACCCCTTACGTTCCCACATAGTTACTTTGACTTTGAACCAATCAATCCTGGAACAATTTTTACTGCACGCTATGTCAAGGGTGACGGAAATTTTGAGTGTGAACCTCAGCCAGATCGGCCTTTAGTCGTAACAAGGGGATATGCTAAATACAGAATGTGCCTGCTTATAAATCCCAATGGAGAATTGAAAGGGTTTAGCTACTGCGATTATCCTGGATCCTCGGTATCAGTATCCGACTATTCTGGTCTTAAACTAAATAAAACTAAGTCCTATGCACACGGTTCGGTAAAAAAAGAAATATTGTATAATGGTAAATCTAAAGACGCTATAAAAATGACTTATAGAGAATTTACGAATGATATGGCTAGGCCTGCATTTTACCAAGATTTGAGTTATGAGTTATCATCGCCTATGATTATAGGATTCAGAGGGTTAGAAATAGAGGTGATAGAAGCTACAAACACAATGATTAAGTATAAATTTACTAAAAAAAGTATTTTGTAACAATAAGGATTAGGTGCATGAAAAAGGAAATCTTCAAAATACTCCGCTGTAAATGCGGGAAGCAGTCCTATGAAGACGATCCGCTTGCGGTTGCTCCTGCATGCCCTCGTTGCAAGCTGCAGATGACGTATTCGGCCGACTGGTATATCAAGGTCAGCGTCAACGGCAAGAGACATATCCAGAAGGTAGGTCCGCAGCGGCGCCAGGCCGAGAAGGTCCTTAAAGAATCACAGAGCGAGGTTTTCCAGAAGAAGTTCTTCGAACCCGAGGTAGACGCGACCCCTTTACTATCCGATGCCTTGGAGACAACCTGGAAACGTAAGTGGAAAAATAATAAGTCCGGCGCGCGGTCCAAGCGCAACGTCGAAATGATCATCGAGATCACCGGCGATATCCACCTCTCGCAGTTCGGGGAGCTCGTCTATGACGACCTGGTGGAGACCCTCGAGGACCGGGGGCTCGAACAGTCGACCATCAACCGTTACCGAGCTGCTCTGCGAACGGTACTCCGGAGGTCAAAGGCCGATTACGATTTTATTGAGATGGCGCCGGAGGACTTGCAGCGGATTAGGGTGATCAGTCGTAGGGAAGAGTCCTCCATTATAAAGCTCATCAGCGAGAGGACCTTTGGTGGGCTCCAGGCCCACTACCCGGAAATGCTTGACCTGCTACCCTGTCTTATCGATACCGGCACCCGAACCAGTGAGATGCTGAAGCTCCCATGGAAGGATATCGACTTCGAGTCCGGCCTGATCACCATCTGGCTAAATAAGACCGCCAAACCGCGCAGCATCCCGATGACCAAGCGGGTAAAAGAGATCCTGGCCAGAAGGGAACAAACAAATCCTGACCAGCCCTGGACGTTCACCTTATGGCAGATCGACAAAGTCTGGAAGTGGATCAGGAAAGAGTTGGGTCTCCAGGAGGATAAGAGCTTCCGCTGCTACTGCACCCGGCACACCTGCGCAACCCGGCTGGTTGCCGCCGGGGTTGATATTTATAAGGTAATGAAGTGGCTAGGGCATAGTTCCGTCAAGATGACGGAGCGCTATGCCCACCTGGATCCAGCCCTCCTGAGGGATGCGGCGAACGCTTTAGAATTCAGCGGAAAGTCAACAAACGCTCAACATTTAATCCAAGTACCTGAAATCGCCACCGTCTAAATCACTTAAAATCTCTCGTCCGTAAGGGCGTACCGGTTCGATTCCGGTCCCGGGCACCAAGATAATTAAAACAGCAGGAAGATACAACAAAAGGCTATGTCCACGGACATAGCCTTTTGTCATTCAGAGT
>Ga0209123_1001761_pt1 | contig 20239 bp, 17 predicted proteins | sample BarGraIncu00431A_FD_184500 | JGI IMG/M metagenome (GOLD analysis project Ga0209123, IMG submission 184500) | Arctic peat soil microbial communities from Barrow, Alaska, USA - Barrow Graham LP Incubations 004-31A (SPAdes) (version 2) | ecosystem: Environmental > Terrestrial > Soil > Wetlands >... | reverse complement strand
GCCATATTTAACAGCTCTCATTCCACCAGCATTTGTTGAAACGTTTCCACCTAAACAAGCGAGCTTTTCACCAGGATCTGGAGCATAGAGTAATCCGTGTTTTATACAATCCTCTGCAAGATCCTTTAACAAAACACCTGCTTGAACATGAACAACAAAATTTTCTGAGTCATAAGAAAGTATTTTATTCATCTTTGTAAGATCAATTAAAACTCCCCCTAAAAGTGGAACTGCTCCTCCTGCAAGTCCTGTTCCTGCTCCTCTTGGAGTTACTGGTATCTTATTTTCATTACATATTTTTACTACTGTAGCAACTTCCTCTGTAGAGTGTGCCATAAATACAACTTGCGGAGCTTTTTTCCCATAAATAGGCATTTCATCATGAGAATAATCTTCATTGATATCATCACCTGTTAAAACATGCCCTGGAGCTGCCTCCTGTAATTGTAAGATTAAATCTTCTGTCAATTGATTATACTTAGCCATAATAATCCTTCCTTTCTAAACTTTTTCCTACTCTATAATGTTCCTAAGAAACATCATCTGGAGATAAAAATATTATTTGTTGGTATTATGGTCCTACCACCTTAGTTAAGTTTATCACATTATTTAAAACAACTCAACCATTTATACAAATTTGGATGTAAACATTTACTTTATGGATATTAAAATAAAGGGACACCATGCTTGCACTGCTTTACCAAATGATAATGCAGCGACTAATGTAACAGAAAATGCTCCCTTTAATTCCTTTATTCCTCCACATTCAATATTTTGTTTTCATTGATAACCTAAGGAACAAAAAACCTTTACTTTGCTTTTACTTTCTTCATTTCTTCAATCATAACTGGAAGAATCTCAGTTACATTTCCAATAATACTTATATCTGCGATTTCAAAAATTGGAGCTTCTTCATCTTTATTAATTGCCACAATATACTTAGCACCTGTCATTCCGGATGTATGTTGTGTTGCTCCAGAAATACCACATGCAATATAAAGTTTTGGGGCTACAATCTTTCCTGATTGTCCAACTTGGTGTGTACGACAAATCCATCCATCTTCAATTGCCGGTCTTGTTGCACCTACTTCACCACCAAGTACACGTGCTAATTCTTCAACAAGTTTGAAATTTTCTACATTTCCCATTCCACGTCCACCAGAAACAATAACTTGTGCTTCTTCTAAATTGACAGTTTCACAAATGTCTTTTACTGTATCAACAATTTTCGCCTTAACAGCACTAGCTGGAATTTCTACTTTTTTCTCTGTAACACCTGCATTTGAACCAGCCTCTGGCTTTGAAAAAGTTCCATTTCTAACTATAACTACGGCTGTGCCTTCTACTTCAATGTGTTCTAAAATTGTACCACCATAAGCTGGTCTAGTGTATATAACTTTACCATCAGTTTTATTCATTTCTATTACGTCACTTACAAATCCTAAGCACATACGTCCTGCAATACGTGGTGCAATATCTTTAGCCAATGCTGTATTTGCGAGTAGTACAATATCTGGGTTTTGTTCCTTAACAGTTTGTGATAATACTTCTGTCAAAGTATCACAGTCTGTAGCAGTTTCTGTAAAAATAACTGGAATTCCCAAAGCAGCTACAGTATCTGCCGCAGCCCTGTTACCTACTATAAGAGCTGTTCCTTCTGCATCTAATGCTTTTACTGCACTAATCAATTCAAGGCTTCCGCCTAATACTTTTTCTCCATCTGTTTCAATAAACAATAATGCTTTCATACTTTCGTTTTCCCCCTTAATTAGATTGTCTTATCTTTTTTCATTTGCTCGATAGCAGCACTTACTGCTAGTGTAGCATCTTTTTCTTGGATTTTGATACCAGCCTCTTTCTTAGGAGGTTCAACATATTCAATGCAACGTACTTTTGCTTGTTTTACCTCTCCAATTTCTGCTGCGCAGTAAGTTGGAATGATTGCCTTACGGCTTGCCATCTTAGTTCTAATAGTAGGATAACGTGGATCATAATTTGGTTTACTTACTGTTACTACAGCTGGAGATTCAAAAGAAACTATATTATATCCTTCTTCCGTTTCTTGATGAACTTCCATGCCACCATCTTTTAAATTGATTTCAATTGCGCTACTAACAAAGCTTGTCTTCAATTTTTCAGCAAGTATTGCTCCTACCTGACCAGTAATTTCATCTGTGGATTCCTTTCCACAAAGAATTAAATCAAATTTTTCACCTTTGTCTTTTTCAATTTTATGAATAGCATCTGCCAAAACATCAGCTGTTCCAATAGCGTCTAAATCTGAATATAAATCATCTTTTACAGAAAATGCTTCTTTAGCTCCTACAGAAAGACAATTTTTTAATGTATTTAAAGAATCATCTGCTCCAACAGTTATTACACTAACATTTCCTCCATTAGCTTCCATAAAACGAACTGCTAACTCTAATGCATATGTGTCAAATGCATTTGCTACCAAACTGACTCCATTCAAATTAGGTTTTTTCGTCTTATTATCCAAATGGATTTCAATAGAATCATCTGGAACTTGTTTTACACATAACATAATATTCATACTTTCCCTCTCCTTTACACTTTTACATTATTAAACTGTATTTTTGATAGAACCATTGTGTATTTAAATTCATATAAAAATATTATTTGTTGGTTCTATGGTCCTACCACTTTATTTAATTCTATCACAATGTTTAAAACAACTCAATCATTTATACAATTTTCTTTATTTCATAATTTTGGCATAACGATCTAACACTGCTATACTAATCCAAGATTAGTTCAATGAATTTCCTTACTTCTGCGGAGCAGCCAGCATACAACTGAATAAATTCAATAGAGGAAAATTCGCCAAAATATCATTATGACTATATTGTAGTCATACATTTATAGATACATATTCTCATTTGTATCCTAATAAGCAAAATAAAGTAGTAGATGCTCTTGAAAAAGATGCTCTTGAAAAATTAAAGTAAAATCAAAGCATAAAAGAAAAGTCCACAAGCACTTATTTTATAAGGCTTGTAGACTTTATAGATTTTATTCCCACTCAATAGTTGAAGGTGGCTTAGAGGTTATGTCGTAAACAATTCTGTTTACTCCTTTAACTTCATTAACAATCCTTCTAGATACCTTATCTAATACTTCATATGGTATTCTTGACCAATCTGAAGTCATTCCATCTGAACTTGTGACAGCTCTTAATGCTACAGTATGACAGTATGTTCTCTCATCTCCCATTACTCCAACGGATTGGATGTTTGGTAGACATGCAAAGTATTGCCATATTTCACTCTCAAGTCCTGCTTTTGCTATTTCATCTCTAAATATTGCATCTGCCTCACTTGTTATAAATAATTTTTCTGGTGTTATTTCTCCAAGTACTCTTATAGCAAGTCCTGGTCCAGGGAATGGTTGTCTCCATACTAAGTAATGTGGAATTCCAATCTCTTCTCCAACTGCTCTAACTTCATCTTTAAATAATTCTCTTAAAGGTTCAATTAGTTTAAAATGCATATCTTTTGGAAGGCCCCCAACATTGTGGTGACTTTTTATAGTCGCTGAAGTAGCCGTGCCACTTTCAACTACATCCGGATATATTGTCCCTTGCACAAGGAAATCTAATTGTCCGAGTTTATTAGATTCTTCTTCAAAAACTCTTATAAATTCTTCTCCAATTATCTTTCTCTTTTGCTCTGGCTCGCTTACTCCTTTAAGTTTACCTAAAAATCTTTCCTGAACATTAACTCTTATTATGTTCATTTTAAATTCACCCTTGAACATTTTTTCAACTTGGTCTCCTTCATCTTTTCTGAGTAGACCATGATCTACAAATACGCAAGTTAACTGATCTCCTATTGCTTTATGTACAAGCACAGCTGCTACTGAAGAATCTACTCCACCAGAGAGGGCACAAAGTACCTTTTTGTCTCCAACTTGATCGCGTATAGCCTTAATTTTTTCTTCTGCGAATGATGACATTGACCAATCACCTTTAACAAGGCAAACGTCATATAGGAACTTTCTAAGCATTTTTTCACCAAAAAGTGTATGTTTTACTTCTGGGTGGAATTGAACTCCATAAAGTTTTTTAGAAACATTGGCTATACCTGCTACTGGACAATTTTTAGAAGTTGCAATGATTTCAAATCCTTTTGGTACCTTAGATATATGATCTGTATGACTCATCCAACACTGATTTTCTTCTAATCCTGCAAAAATTATAGAATCTTTATTTAGGTCAACTTCTACTTTTCCGTATTCACGAACAGCAGCTGTTATAACTTCTCCACCAAAAGATCGAGCCATTAATTGAGCACCATAACATATTCCTAAAATAGGTACACCGAGCTCGAATATTTCTTTTTCAACTTGTGGAGCGCCCTCTGCATATACGCTATTAGGTCCACCTGTGAATATTATTCCTTTTGGATTCATACTTTTTATTTTTTCAACAGAATATGTGTATGGTATTATTTCACAATAAACGTTGTTTTCTCTAACTCTTCTTGCAATAAGTTGATTATATTGACCACCAAAGTCAACTACTAAAACTAATTCTCTATTAATCAATGTTTTTCCTCCAATGTTCTTAGGCTTTATACTTCTCTATACTAGCTGTTAACGCTATAATTTGGTGCTTCTTTTGTAATTGATACATCATGTGGATGACTTTCTCTTAATCCTGCTGAGCTTTGAACAACAAAAGTTGAAGTCTCAAACAATTGCTTAAGCGTAGCTGAACCTAAATAACCCATTCCCGAGCGTATACCACCTATCATTTGATATATAGTATCTATAACAGTTCCTTTAAAAGGTAATCTTCCTTCTACCCCTTCTGGAACTAACTTTTTATTTCCTTCTTGAAAATATCTATCCTTACTTCCAGAAGCCATAGCACTTAAAGAACCCATGCCTCTATATACCTTATAACTTCTTCCTTGATATATTTCCATTTCACCTGGAGCCTCTTCACAACCTGCAAACATAGAACCAATCATTACTACTTTAGCTCCTGCAGCTAATGCCTTAACTATGTCTCCTGAATATTTAATACCACCATCTGCAATTACAGGTATTCCATATTTATTTGCCATTTCCACACAGTCCATTACTGCAGTAAGTTGTGGAACTCCCACGCCTGCTACAATTCTTGTTGTACAAATTGATCCTGGACCTATTCCTACCTTCACACAATCTGCTCCAGCCTCAATTAAATCGCGAGTTGCCTCAGCTGTTGCAATATTTCCTGCAATTATTTGAAGATCTGGGTAAGTAGATTTTATTTTACGCACTGCATCCATTACTCCAAAAGAATGACCATGAGCTGTATCAATAGTTATTACATCCACTGATGACTTTACTAAGGCTGCTACGCGCTCCATCATGTCTGTTGTTACGCCAACAGTTGCTCCACATAATAATCTTCCTTTAGAATCCTTTGCAGCATCAGGAAATTTTATAGTTTTCTCTATATCTTTTATAGTTATAAGTCCTCTTAAATAATTTTCACTATCTACTAAAGGTAACTTTTCTATTTTATGTTTTTTAAGAAGCTCCTTAGCCTGTTGCATACTTGTTCCTTCTGGCGCAGTAATTAGATTCTCACTTGTCATTATGTCCTTGATTTTTTTACTATAATCAGTTTCGAAAACTATATCTCTGTTAGTAATTATTCCAACTAATTTACCATTTGTTGTAATTGGAACTCCTGATATCCTGTATTTTTTCATCAAAGCTAAAGCATCTTCTAAAATGTTATCTGGAGATAGGAAAAAAGGATCTGTGATTACACCATTTTCTTGTCTTTTTACCCTATCTACTTCGATAGCTTGGTTTTCAATACTCATGTTCTTATGTATAATACCTATTCCACCCTCTCTAGCCATAGCAATTGCCATTCTAGATTCAGTAACAGTGTCCATCGCTGCACTCATTAAAGGTATGTTAAGTTTTATTTTTTTTGTAAGATAAGTAGCTAAACTAACGTCCCTAGGTAATACTTCTGACTTATTTGGAACTAGTAATACATCATCGAAAGTATATGCTTGTTTTAATATTTTTGCCATTTAATTAACACCCCTTTGTAATTCTATTTAGGTAAAAATAAATAACATACCCATATTACGGTACATTGTATATTAACACCTTATATTCATCTTTATAGTTAGCATAAAAATACCTATATATACCACATTTTTAAATAATATAGAAAGTAAAAAAGATATGTTATATCCTACTTTAATTAAAGTAAAATTAGCATACCTAAAATAAGTTCATACTAAAATTACCCATAGTCGGAAATTTAAGGCTTCCGGTAGATGCTCCTTGCCATATTCAAGGGATATATGAGTAGTGTGCAGTTTTTAAAAGTTATTATAACCATGATAGTAAATCTTTAAGGTTTTGTCAATGTATACTTACTGGTAAGATAGATTAAACTAAAAAAATTAACTAGGTTAAAACCTAGCTAATTTTTTTATAATAATATATTTTTGTTTCAAATATTTCTATTTGAAATTTAAATTACTTTTAGTACATTCCGTCCATTCCCATTCCTGGTCCACCCATTGGTGCTGCATTTTTTTCTGGAATATCCGCAACTGCAACTTCTGTTGTTAAGAAAGTTGCTGCAACAGATGCAGCATTTTGAAGTGCTGATCTTACAACCTTTGTTGGGTCAACAATTCCAGCTTTATTCATATTTACAAATTCTCCGTGTAGAGCATCATAACCAATTTCTCCATGACTCTCTCTGACTCTCTCTATTATTACTGAAGCTTCTGCACCGGCATTTGTAGCTATTTGCCTTAATGGTTCTTCTAAAGCTCTTTTAATTATATTAATACCCACTTGAATATCTGGTACATCTGATGATAACTTATTAATCTGTACAATAGCATTAATATAAACAGTTCCACCACCAGGCACTATTCCCTCTTCAACTGCTGCTTTTGTAGCTGCAAGAGCATCTTCTATTCTGAGTTTCTTTTCTTTAAGTTCTGTTTCAGTAGCAGCTCCAACTTTTATTACAGCTACTCCTCCTGCAAGTTTAGCAAGTCTTTCTTGTAACTTTTCTCTATCAAAATCTGATGTAGTATCCTCAATTTGTTTTTTAATTTGAGAAATTCTATCATGTATAGCGTTCTTTTCACCTTTTCCGTTTACTATTGTAGTAGTTTCTTTAGATATTTTAACACTTTCTGCTTTTCCAAGCATTTCAACAGTAACATCTTTAAGCTCTTTTCCTAATTCTTCACATATAACTTCTCCTCCTGTTAGGATTGCTATATCTTGAAGCATTTCTTTTCTTCTATCCCCAAAACCTGGTGCTTTAACAGCTACGCAAGTAAAAGTTCCTCTTAATTTATTAACAACTAATGTACTTAAAGCTTCACCTTCAATATCTTCAGCAACTATTAATAATTTTTTACCTTGTTGAACGATTTGCTCAAGTATTGGAAGTATATCTTGTATATTAGTAATTTTCTTATCTGTTATCAAAATATATGGCTCATCAAGATTTGCTTCCATTTTTTCTGAATCTGTAACCATATATGCGCTTAAATATCCACGATCAAACTGCATTCCTTCAACAACATCCAGTTCAGTTCCCATAGATTTTGATTCTTCTACAGTTATAACACCTTCGTTACCTACTTTTTCCATAGCATCAGCAATTAAAGCTCCTGTTACTTCATCACTAGCTGATATAGAAGCAACTCTAGCTATATCTTCTTTACCATTAACTGGTTTAGAAGATTTTTTAATCTCCTCAACTGCTTTATCTACAGCCATTCTTATTCCTGTTCTTATAAGCATTGGATTTGCTCCAGCTGTAACATTTTTTAAACCTTCTCTTATTATAGCTTGGGCAAGAAGTGTTGCAGTTGTTGTTCCATCTCCAGCTACATCATTGGTCTTTGTAGCAACTTCTTTAACAAGCTGTGCTCCCATATTTTCAAATGCATCTTCAAGCTCTATTTCTCTAGCTATAGTAACACCATCATTTGTTATGAGTGGTGATCCAAATTTCTTATCTAAAATAACATTTCTTCCTTTGGGTCCTAGTGTTATTTTAACAGTATTTGCAAGCTTATCTACACCTCTTTGCATAGCTCTTCTTGCTTCTTCTCCAAACAATATGTTTTTAGCCATTTAAAACCCTCCTATTTCGCTAACAATCAAATGAAACTCACTAATTATATTTAATCGTTATAACGTTTAATTAAATCATTATAAAATGTCGTTAAGATTATTTTTCAATTATAGCTAACAATTCTTCTTGTTTTAATATGATATACTCAATTCCATCATATTTTATTTCACTTCCTGAATATTTAGAGAATAATACTATATCCCCTACCTTAACTTCCATTTTAATTAATTTTCCATCTTCGGTCTTTCCTGGTCCTACTGCAATTACCTCGGCCTCTTGTGGCTTTTCCTTTGAAGCTCCTGAAAGAAGTATTCCACTTTTTGTAGTTTCTTCTGCTTCTAACCTTTTAATTAATACTCTATCACTAAGTGGTCTAATGTTCATTTAAACCCCTCCTCATATATTTTTTTCACTTTTGTTAGCACTCAACACATCCGAGTGCTAACATGGTCTATAAGTTACATGATAATTAATAATCAGTATAATATCAAATTCGTATATTGTATATATTATACCATATATAGTCAAATAAACAAATTATGCTTATTTATCACTGTATTCTATAGTTTTACTCCAGTTTGCTTATTTTTCTCAAATTATGTAATTTATGAACATTTTTATTATTGAATATATATTCATTTATTGTTAAAATCACTAATAGAGGTGATTTTATGAATATTTTATCCAATGTTTACAAATTTTCATTAAAAACAATTTTTATTTTAAGTATTACTTTCTTTTTTTTAATTTTGAGTGTGTATTTTACTTTGCTCTTTAAACCATTATATTATATTGATATTAATGTTTTAAATATCGAACAATCTTCCAATTTGAATAAAAGTGAACTTAAAGCTAATTATAGTTATGTTATAACATATTTAACCCAAAATGCAACAGAAGAATTTAATCTTCCAACACTACCTTCATCTGATCATGGAAAAATTCATTTTAAGGAAGTTAAAGTAATATTTGATAATCTTAAAATAATGCTATTATTATCCATATTAATAAATATTACAGGTGTTATTATAAATAAAAAACGTAAGAAAATAAACTATCTATTAACTAGCTCCATCTTTCTGATTATAATACCCATAACGTTGCTTATACCTTTTTTAATCAATTTTGATAAAAGCTTCACAACTTTCCATCATATCTTCTTCAATAATGACTATTGGTTATTTGATATTAACACCGACCCAATAATTACAATACTACCACAGAGTTTTTTCTTTCACTGTGCAATATTAATAATTATTTTAATTTCTTTAAGTAGCATAATGTTAAGATGTATATATAAATCACAATATAAAAAGCTACACTCTTTATAATTTTTTATTTTAAGAAAATGATTTCAATTAATTTTTCTCTTTCTAATCATATTTTTTATTATACTATTACCTTTGAAAATTCCTATTCCAAATAAAATGCTCATGGTTACGCTTATAGTTATTAAACTTGTAGTATCTTGATCATATATTTTCTGCCCAAAATAGGAAGAAATAAAAATTCCCGGAATTCTGCCGAGAGTTGAATATATAACAAAATCTTTAAGTGAAATATCTGATACTCCACATATATATGCTAGTGCATCTTTCGGTATTCCTGGAACTAAATAAAACATGAATACAACAATTTTTTTGCTTCCTACTTTCAGTATTTTTTTAAAGAATTTAACTTTTTCATTTCGTATTATTTTCTCAACATATGGCTTACCATAGCTATTAGCAATAAGGTATACTATTATGCTGCCTATAGTAATACCTATTAATGATATTATACCTCCTAAAAAAGTTCCAAAAATATATCCTCCAGCAATTTGTATAAATTCACCTGGTATAAAAAAAACAACCACTTGTAAAATCTGCATAAAAATAAAAACTAAAATGCTTAATCTCCCATAAGAAAGAACAATTTCTTTTAATATATTGGGATTTTTCACTATATATGAAAACTTAAAATAATATTCATATCCAATGTATATAAAAAATAATAAAACTGCTGATAATATTATATATTGTTTGTTCTTTAATATTTTCTCTATTGCAGAATTCCATATTATCTTCATTATTTTTCATCCTCTTCATTCATATACTATTCAATCGTAACTTTTATTTATTATTATATTTTGCTTAATTTTTATTAATTTATTCTATTTTAATATTATTTTCTCTAGCATAATAGAATAAATACTGTTGTGCAAAACCTGCCAAGTTTCCAAATTTATCTCTAGCGAAAACCCTTATTTTAGGCAGCGATACATCTGGTGCTAAATAAAAAAATTGCATTGCTCTCTTAACCCATACATCCACTGGAAATGCAGAATATTTCTGCATAGAAAATAACATTATACAATCTGAAACCTTTGGACCAATACCATTAAATTTTTTTAATTGTTCATGGCAAATATCATCATCACATGATTTAATAAATTCCAAATTTGCTTCACCAATATATATTTGATGTACTGTATTTTTTACATATTTAGCTCTGAATCCTAGACTGCAACTTTGAATATCTTCTAAAGAAGCTCCCTCTAAATCTGCAACCGTTGGGAACGTAAAGTATGTTTCTCCTTTGTATTCAATTGGTTTCCCCCACTTTTGACTTAAATTATTAATAGCTCTTTTTATCATAGGTATCCTATTATTTGATGAAATTATAAATGATATGGTAAGTTCAAATGGCTCCTGCTGCAATAATCTAATGCCATGTCCAAAATTAACAGACCTTTCAAGAAGAGGATCCGCTTGGAATTTCTCTTTAATAAGGGAATAATTTCTTTTAAGGTCGAAATAATCACACCAAAAATCATTGAATTCTTCCTCATTTATATTATAAATTTTTACCAAAGTTTCTTTCTTTTCTACCTCAATTACCTTGCCGTTTACCACTCCTATGTAATTCCCATCAAGCTGTTTATTCCATCTAAAACATTGTCCACATTCGAATATATGGTCTAATTCAAAGTTAACTACACCTTTTAAAATGATACCTTCATTAAATGATTCAATATTTTCGTAATCCATAATTTTTCCTTTCAACGAATTTATTTATTAACTAGTAATTCACGTAACACAATTTCATCTAATATTTGGGCTGCGGTCTCAATCATTACCCTACAACCGCTATCTTCTTTTTTATATTTTTCTTTAAGTTTTCCACAATTATTGGAACTTAACTTTGCCTCAAACTTTTGGAAGAATTCCTGACATAATTTTTTAACTCTAGTTCCTTCATGCGCTTTTTCAATAGTAAACAATATGCCTATAACTGCCAAGGAACCTGTTATTGCTCCACATACGCTCTCAACACCCATTCCACCACCAAATGATGACATAGCCTTAAATGTTTCACTTTGTAAATTCATATTATATTCGTCACTCGCTGCGTAGATCATCACCTCAGAACAGCTAAAATCATATTCCTTAGTGTAATATTTATTGATTTTATCCATTAACATAGATATTCCTCCTAGCTTTTAACCTTATTATATCAAAACATTTGGACATCTAACAGTTTTTTAATTTTAAACCGACCCTATAAATTTTATAATAACATAACTAAAAAAAACAAACGGGGACAGTTAACAATTACTAACCACTAAGTCAATAATTGTTAACAGTCCCCGTTTAAATATAAGAAATTAAAGAATTACTGTTTAAGTTTAGATACTAATTTTCAACATTTATACTACCAATTTCATATTCTTCATATTAATCATTTTACTTGCTACAAGATTTACTAAATCTACTGTTCTAGTGGAATATCCCCATTCATTATCATACCACGCTAGTACCTTTAACATTTTATCACCTACAACCATTGTTGAAAGTCCATCAACTATGGATGATCGATCATCCCCTTTATAATCGATGGATACTAATGGCCTTTCTGAGTAACCCAATATACCCTTTAGTTCATGTTGTGATGCATATTTGAATGCATTATTTACTTGCTCTACAGTTACTTTTGTTGCCATCTCACATACCATTTCTGTAATAGACACTGCAGCTGTTGGTACCCTTAAAGCCGACCCATTAATCTTGCCTGCTAAGTTTGGAATCACTTTTGCCAGCAATTTTGCAGCTCCTGTAGTTGTAGGAATTATTGACTCTCCCGCTGCTCTAGCACGTCTTAAATCTTTATGAGTTTTATCCAATATCTTTTGATCATTAGTGTACGAATGTATTGTCGTCATACTTCCTTGTACTATACCAAATTGTTCATCTAACACTTTAGCAAAAGGTGCAAGACAATTGGTAGTACACGAAGCATTTGATATGATATTGTGTTTTTGAGGATTATACTTTTCATCATTAACACCCATAACTATTGTTATATCCTCATTCTCTGCCGGTGCAGTAATTATTACCTTTTTAGCTCCTGCTTTAATATGTTGCATAGCCTGTTCTCTCTTTTTATATATGCCTGTTGATTCGATAACAATATCTACTTCTAATTCTTTCCAAGGCAAGTCCTTAGGTTCTTTTATATTTAACACTTTAATCTCTTTGCCGTTTATTATTAATGAGTTACCCTGTGTTTTTACTTCGCCTTTAAATGTTCCATAACATGAATCATAGGTGAAAAGGTGTGCAAGTGTTTCTACATCTGCTCTTGCATTTATAGCTACTATTTCTGCTCCCTCATATAAATTGTTTAAAGCAATCCTTAGTGCGACTCTTCCTATTCTACCAAATCCATTTATAGCGATTTTTATACACATATTTGTTGTTCCCCCAATATATATTTTTTTATGTATTATATAGTACAGTTTTATTTTTTTGGTAACATTATTCTTTAATGTTTAACCATTTACAAGTTCATGTCCTATAACATTTATACCAATGTACTACGATTTTGTCAACATTAAGCATTCAATTGCATATCAGTTGTACTCCTCAATGCTCATGCATCCTTTGATTTTCTAATAATATCGACTGGGAACAATAAATAACCCCATGAACAAATGTCCACAGGGCTTTTTAATTAACTTTGTTATTTTGTTAACATTTCATTTATAGCTTTAGCAGCTTTCTTTCCTGCTTCCATTGCTAATATAACTGTAGCTGCTCCTGAAACTGCATCTCCACCGGCATATACTTTATCGATAGATGTTAAACCAGTTGCATCTTCTGCAATTATACACTTGCGCTTATTAATATCTAAACCTTTTGTTGTTAGAGGGATTAATGGGTTTGGTGATGTCCCTAGAGACATTATAACCGTGTCTACATCCATTGTGAATTCCGATTCTTTAATTTCTATAGGTCTACATCTACCTGAAGCATCAGGCGCTCCTAGTTCCATTCTTATACACTTCATTCCTATAACGTTCCCTTTTTCATCTCCAAGGATTTCTACTGGATTTACTAGTAAATCCATTATAACTCCTTCTTCTATTGCATGATGCACTTCTTCAGCTCTTGCTGGAAGCTCTTCTAGTGATCTTCTGTATACTATGTGACCTTCTGCTCCTAATCTCACTGCTGTACGCACAGAGTCCATAGCAACGTTTCCTCCACCTACTACTGCAACCTTGGTGCCGACTCTTATAGGTGTTTGATATCCTTCTTTATATGCTTTCATTAAATTGTTTCTAGTTAGGAATTCATTAGCTGAGAATACACCATTCAAATTTTCGCCTGGTATTCCCATAAACATTGGAAGTCCTGCACCTGAACCAATAAATACAGCTTTAAAATCTTCATCTTCCATTAATTGAGTTATTGTTACAGTTCGTCCTACAATTACATTAGTTTCTAATTTAACTCCTAAGCTCTTAACATTTTCAACTTCATGTTTAACAACTGTTTCCTTAGGTAATCTAAATTGTGGAATTCCGTATACTAAAACTCCACCCGCTTCATGAAGTGCTTCAAAAACAGTTACATCATATCCCTCTTTAGCTAAATCTCCTGCACAAGTAAGTCCTGATGGACCACTTCCGATTACTGCAACCTTAATGCCTTTTTTAGGTTTAGTTTCTGAAATATCTACACTATGCACTCTTGAATAGTCGCCTACAAATCTTTCAAGTTTACCAATTGCGATAGCATCTCCCTTTATTCCTAATATACATTTGCTTTCACATTGGGTTTCTTGTGGACAAACTCTTCCACAAACGGCTGGTAATGCACTGTATTTTGCTATTACCTTAACTGCATCTACAAACTCTCTATTCTTAACATGCGCAATAAATCCAGGAATATCTATTGCTACTGGACATTTAGTAACACACATTGGTTTTTTACATTTTAAACATCTTGATGCTTCCTCAACTGCTTCATCTTCTGTATATCCTAGACATACTTCTTCAAAATTGGTTGCTCTTACTTTTGGGTCTTGTTCTGCTATTGGGACTCTCTGTTTCATACTCATTATTTTGTACCCCCTTCTAAACCGCAGCCAGGTTTAATGCCTTCAGTTTTAGCGCCTTCTTGCGTTTTATACATTGTTTGTCTTCTCATTGCTTCTGCGAAATCAACCTTATGTCCATCAAATTCTGGTCCATCAACGCAAGCAAACTTAGTCTCACCATCAACAGTAAGTCTGCAACCTCCACACATTCCTGTTCCATCAACCATAATAGGATTCATACTTACAATAGTTGATATTCCAAGCTCTTCAGTTAATTTGCAAACAAATTTCATCATTATCATTGGTCCAATAGCAATAACCAAATCATATTTCTTATTTTCATTTTGAACTAATTCTTTTAATTTATTTGTAACAAGCCCTTTATATCCATAAGAACCATCATCAGTACAAACATACACATTACTTGCTACTTTCTTCATTTTATCTTCCATAATTACATAATCTTTACCCTTTGCGCCTATTATTACATCTGCTTTTACACCTTGCTCACTTAACCATTTAACTTGAGGATAAACTGGAGCTGTTCCAAGGCCTCCAGCTACAAATACAATTTTCTTCTTCTTTAAGTCTTCAATATTCTCACTCATTAATTCTGATGCTTGTCCAAGTGGTCCTACAAAATCTGAAAATGAATCACCAATTTCGTAATGTTCCATTTCTTTTGTTGAACAACCTATTGTTTGAACTACTATAGTAACTGTACCTTTTTCAGTATCAAAGTCAGAAATTGTTAAAGGTAATCTTTCACCTTTTTCATCCATTCTAATAATTACAAATTGACCTGGCTTTGCTGATTTAGCTACTCTAGGCGCCTCTATATCCATTAGAAATATTTGTGGTGCTAATGCTTTTTTCTCGACTATTTTATACATTTTTTTACCTCCTATGTTCATCTATGGTTTTCTTTATTTTACCACAAAAATTCAGAATATTCGAATTGAATATAATGTTAACATCAATTTCTATTACAATAAAATTTTTATATTAAAAAACAGGTAGTATAGAGCATAAAACACTGATGCTATTCACTACCTGTTCTCTTTCTAATTATTTAATTAATACCTATATATTAAAAATTAACTTTTTCCCCTTTAAATGTACAATTAAATATTTTTTTCATTTCATCAACATTTATTGTTCTTGGATTAGATCCTGTACATGCATCTTTTATAGCGTTTTCAGATATAAAGTCCACATTTGCATCAAAATCTTCTTTAGTAATTCCATATTCATCTAAAGTAGATGGTATATTCATTGCTTTATTTAAATCTTTTATCATATCAGTTAATGAATTAATTAATTCATCTTCCGATTTACCAGATAAATTTAATGTTCTTGCTATTGTAGCATATCTACTTCCACAAATCTTTTTATTGAAATCTATAACATATGGAAGGAATATAGCATTTGCACATCCATGTGGAATATGGAATACAGGGCCTATTTTATGTGCCATACTATGAGATATTCCTAGTAGTGCATTTGAGAATGCCATTCCAGCAAGGCATTGAGCAATATGCATTTCATTTCGCGCTTCTTCATTTCCTTCATATGATTTTAATAAATTTTCTCTAATCATGGTTATGGCTTGCATTGCTAGAGGATCAGAAAAACTTGAGTGAAGACCTGCTACATAAGCCTCAATTGCATGTGTTAATGCATCCATACCTGTATGAGCTACTAATTTAGGTGGCATTGTTTGAGCTAGTGCGGGATCAACTATTGCTATATCTGGTGTTAAATTAAAATCTGCTAAAGGATATTTTATTTTTGCTTTATAATCAGTAATTACTGAAAACGCTGTAACTTCTGTTGCAGTCCCACTAGTTGATGGAATCGCTATAAATTTCGCCTTTTGTCTTAAATCAGGAATACCAAATGGTATAACTGCTTGAGCAAAAGTAAATTCTGGATATTCATAGAAAATCCACATAGCCTTTGCAGCGTCAATTGGTGAACCTCCCCCTATTGATACTATCCAATCCGGCTCAAATTCTCTCATTACCGCTGCACCATTCATAACTGTTTCTACTGATGGATCTGGTTCCACTCCAGTAATATGCTTAACTTCAATTCCAGCTTCTTTTAAATAAGCTTCAACCTTATCTAAAAATCCGAATTTTTTCATAGAGCTTCCACCTGTAACTATTACTGCTTTTTTACCTTTTAAAGTTTTTAACATTTCTAATGAATTTTCTCCATAATAAATATCTCTTGGCAAAGTAAACCTATTCATTGAACATCCCTCCATTTATAAATATAGTAGTATGCATTTTTGTATCTTTATACTCTTATACTATCAACACTTTGTTAAATTTTTATTTTTTATTTTTTTATTTCCTGTTTATTTGTTAATAATATATCATTGAAACTATAAAGTCAATATTATTGCAACACAATTCAGTGAATTTCAACTTTTATTCAATAAATTATTAAAAAGTGTCACATAAGTTAACAATTAATTGTTAACTTATGTGACACTGTTATGTTTTTATACACTTTTTCCTTTTTTACGCTTTGTTAATTATTATTTTATTGAATTTGCTCATGTTTGCCGTTTTTAAATTCTACTCCATACTTCTTCATCTTTACATATAGTGTATTTCTACTTATCCCTAACACCTTTGCTACCTTAGATATGTTTCCATCAAATTTTTTAATAATAGCTCTTATTGCCTTTTCCTCAATCTCTTGCAGCGAACAGATATACATATCATCATCAGATATTTCATTTTCACTTTCTGTATTAGATTTCACTATATCTTGTTTATTAGCAATATCGAAGGTAGTATTCCCTTCCAAATTAACAATATTTTCTGCAAAATTTTCAATTTCTCTAATATTTCCTGGCCAGTTATAATTTAGAATATTACTATATATTTCATTTGATATATAAGGAATTGGTTTTCTAAGTTTTTCTGCTTTTACACTTATAAAATGTTTGAATAAAAGCATTATATCATCTTCCCTATCTCTTAAAGGTGGTAGCCAAATTGAAATAACACTAAGTTTAGAATATAAGTCTCGTCTAAAAATTCCTTTTTCTACTTCTTTCCTAAGATCTTTATCGGTGGCTACTATTAGCCTAACATTTGTTGGAATATACCTAGTACTTCCTACACGACTTACACAACCCTCTTGCAAAACTCTAAATAAGTTCACTTGTATATCAAGTGGCATTTCTCCAATTTCATCTAAGAATAAAGTTCCTCCACTTGCTAATTCAAACTTACCTGGCATTCCATCTCTTTTAGTTTTAGTAAAAGTTCCTTCTTCATATCCAAACAGTTCGCTTTCTATTAAACTTTTAGGTATAGCTTCACAATTTATTGTCACAAAGTTATTATTTCTTCTATCACTCGCATTGTGAATAGCCTGTGCCAATATTTCCTTACCGGTTCCGTTTTCACCTTCAATTAATATAGTTGATGGAGTCGACGCAATATTTTTAGCATTACTTAATACCCTTTTTATTGAATTACTTTGTCCTATAATATCTTCAAATACGTACCTTGCTCTTCGCCCTGTATATTTATTAACTAAATTTAATACCTCTTGAATTCTTTTAATTGTTAAAACCATACCTAAAAAATCATTATTTTTTTCCCTGATAGCATAAGCACTTAAGGTATATCTTTCCCCTTCTCCACTGCGCACTAGCACTATCTCTTCGTCGTGATATTCCTTATGATTTTTAACTTGATTAAATATATCTTGCCAATTGCTTAATTCTTCTTCTATAGACTTATTTATTATCTCTTCTTTAGCTATTTTAAGCATCATACATGAGGTCTTATTGATATTTCTAATTACCCCATAAACATCTACAGCTATAATACCATAATCCATAGAATCCATGATTGCGCTCATATATAAATATGATTTTGCAAGCTCAACCTTAATTTTTTCACTATTAATCTTGCCTTCTATAGATTTTACAGCAGCCACAACAAGACCTAAAGTATGAGGATGTACTAGCTTACTATTTCCAGTTAAATTTAACGTTCCAATTATTAAACCATTTTCATCATGGATAGTAGCTGCAGAGCAAGTCCATTTATGATATGCCGTAACAAAATGTTCCGTAGCAGATATTTGAATAGGGACATCTTCACTTATAGCTATACCCATAGCATTGGTTCCTATACTCTCCTCATCCATATAAGCCCCAATTACCATATATATATCTTTTGCCGCCGCTAATATACCTTTATCACCAATTATATTAAGAATACACCCTTCCTTATCTGTTAATATAATAAAAAATCCTGAATCTATTAAAAAGTCGTAAACAATTTTCATAAAGGGAGTCGCTATCCTTATTAACTCCTCATTATTTTTCATGTTATCAGCCGCTGCTTGCCCTCTTAAAATTTTCTTTGATCTTACTTGTTCTATTTGAATACCGTATTTTCGAGAACGTTCATGTGATTTTTTAATAATATCTTCCCTATTTTCTTTACTATATGTCATTATTTCCAACTCCTAATATATACAAAATAATAAATATATGTAATTAAAATTTAAGGAGCATCATAACCCTTATAAGTTACAATACTCCCCAAATTCATTATTTATTTTAAAATAATATATTATTTTGAATAATCAAAGATTCCTTTTTTAGTTTTTCTACCAAGAAATCCGCCTCTAACATATTTTCTTAAAAGACTATGAGCTCTGTACTTAGAGTCTCCTGTTTCTGAATATAAAACATCCATGATAGCAAGGCATACATCAAGGCCTATAAGATCACCTAATGCTAAAGGTCCCATTGGGTGATTAGCACCGAGTTTCATTGCTTTATCAATATCTTCTGCAGATGCAATACCGTCTGCAAGGATTCCTACAGCTTCGTTAATCATTGGTATTAATATCCTGTTTACAACAAAACCAGGTCCTTCAGCAACTTCTACAGGATCCTTACCGATAGCAATTGCCATTTCTTTTACTGCATCGAAAGTTTCAGTAGATGTAGCCATTCCTTTAATTATTTCTACAAGCTTCATCATTGGAGCTGGATTAAAGAAATGCATTCCTATAACCTTATCTGGTCTCTTTGTAGCAGCTCCTACTTCAGTTATAGAAAGTGAAGATGTATTTGAAGATAAGATAGTTTCTGGTTTACATAATTCATCAAGCTCAGCAAAAATCTGTTTTTTAATTTTCATATTTTCTACAGCAGCTTCAACCACTAAATCACAATCAGCTGCTAAATTCATATCAATAGTTCCTGTTATTCTTGAAAGTACTTCTTCCATTTCTTCATTTGTGATTTTTTCTTTGCTGACTAATCTTTCCATATTCTTTTTTATTCCAGCAAGTCCTTTATCTACAAACTCATCTTTAATATCTCTTAATATAACTTCAAATCCCTTAGCTGCAAATGTTTGAGCAATACCTGCTCCCATAGTTCCGGCTCCAAGCACAAAAACCTTTTTCATACTACACTCTCCTCTAATTATATTTTATTAGAATACAAAACTAGTTAATATATTTTGAACTCACTTTAATACTAAATTTAGTCATTAAAGTGAGTTCAATTTAAACACTTTATAAATTAATTATTTGTTTTTTAGAGTATTGATTTGAGCTATCATTTCTGGAATCACTTTACTATAATCTCCAGCTATTGCAATATCAGCAACCTTCATTATAGGTGCTGTTGCATCTTTATTTATAGCTATTATAAAATCAGAATCTTGC
>Ga0209123_1001760_pt1 | contig 20249 bp, 19 predicted proteins | sample BarGraIncu00431A_FD_184500 | JGI IMG/M metagenome (GOLD analysis project Ga0209123, IMG submission 184500) | Arctic peat soil microbial communities from Barrow, Alaska, USA - Barrow Graham LP Incubations 004-31A (SPAdes) (version 2) | ecosystem: Environmental > Terrestrial > Soil > Wetlands >... | reverse complement strand
TAAACAATATGGAAAAGAAGAAGAAAATAATTTCAAAAATAATGAAAATATAAAACAATATCTAACTGAACAATTAAAACAAGAAAAATTAATTACTTTAATTGTTGAAAGTAGTAAAGAAGTATAATTTTATTTGTTATTATTTAAATATATAAGGGGGAAAATATTATGCGTAATAGTTTAGTACCAATGGTTATAGAACAAACAAGTAAAGGTGAAAGATCTTATGATATTTATTCAAGACTTTTAAAAGAAAGAATAATATTTCTATCAGATGAAGTAAATGATGTTACTGCATCTCTAACAATAGCACAATTACTATTTTTAGATGCAGAAGATCCAGGTAAAGATATATTCTTATATATCAACAGTCCTGGTGGAAGCGTTACAGCTGGTATGGGTATATTTGATACAATGAACTATATAAAATCAGATGTATGTACAATATGTGTTGGTATGGCAGCAAGTATGGGAGCTTTTTTACTTACAGCAGGAGCTAAAGGTAAAAGATATGCACTTCCAAACTCTACTATAATGATACATCAACCATTAGGTGGCTATCAAGGTCAAGCTAGTGATATGAAAATACATGCAGAACACATAATAAAAACAAGAGCTAAATTAAATAGAATTTTAAGTGAGAAAACTGGAAAATCTTTAGAAGAAATCGAAAAAGATACAGATAGAGATAATTTCTTAGATTCTGATGAAGCAAAAAGTTATGGATTAATAGATGAGGTAATGAGTAATATCAACGATATAACTAAGGAGAAATAATATGGCTAAAAAAAGAAGAGATAGTGGTGATGGCTACGATAATATGGTATTTTGTTCATTTTGTGGTAAATTAAAACAAGAAGCTAAAAGATTAATAGCTGGTCCAGATGGACTTTTAATATGCGATGAATGTGTAGAATTATGCCATAAAATTATAGTTGAAAATGATGAATCTGAGTATATTGAAGATAATGATAAAACAATGTCATCTCTTAAAATGACTGAGTTATATCCACCAGAAAAAATAAAAGAAGTACTAGATGAATATATAATAGGACAAGATTTTGCTAAAAAAGTTTTATCAGTAGCAGTATATAATCACTATAAAAGAATACAAAACTCATCTAAAATAGATGATGTAGAAATGCAGAAAAGTAATGTACTTCTTTTAGGTCCTACTGGTTGTGGTAAAACATTACTTGCACAAACACTTGCTAAAGTATTACATGTACCTTTTGCGATAGCAGATGCTACTACCCTTACTGAAGCTGGATATGTTGGAGAAGATGTTGAAAATATTTTACTTAGACTTATTCAAGCAGCAGATTATGATATAGCAAAAGCTGAAAAAGGTATTATATATATAGATGAGTTAGATAAAATATCTAGAAAATCTGAAAATACTTCTATTACACGTGATGTAAGTGGTGAAGGTGTACAACAAGCATTACTTAAAATAATAGAAGGAACAGTTGCAAGTGTTCCACCACAAGGTGGAAGAAAACACCCTCAACAAGAATTTATTAAAATAGATACTACTAATATCCTATTTATATGTGCAGGAGCTTTTGAAGGATTAGATAAAATAATAATAGATAGAGTTGGTACAAAATCAATGGGATTTGGTGCTAAGATTGAAGCTAAAAAAGATATTGATTTGGGTAAAATCTACGCACAAGTACAATCATATGACCTTATTAAATTTGGTTTAATACCAGAGCTTGTAGGTCGTATACCTGTAATAACTCATGTAAGTCAATTAGATAGAGCTTCGTTAATAGATATATTATCTAAACCTAAGAATGCACTTCTAAAACAATATAAGAAACTTCTTAAAATGGATAACGTTGAGTTAACTTTTGATAAAGAAGCTTTAGAACTTATTGTAGATAAAGCAATCGAGAGAAAAACTGGGGCTAGAGGACTTCGTTCTATAATAGAAGATGTTATGGTTGATGCGATGTTTGAAATACCATCAGATAAGACAATCAAAAGTTGTCATATAACAAAAGGTGTTGTAGAAAAGAAATCAGAACCAATTTATGAATACAGAAGAGTATAGAGTTATATAACAAATGTTGGAGTGTGAATTACTTAATTTTGCGCTTCAACATTTGTTATACTAAAATAAAGATTGAATATAATATATAATTAAATGGTTAATAACGATAGGTTATTTTAAAGGAGTGTTCGAATGTTACTAGAGCTAAAAAATATAAGAAAAAGCTTTAAACTAGATAAAAAGGAAGAATTCTTAGCATTAGAAGATATTAATTTATCTTTTGACAAAGGAGAGTTTGTTTCTATTGTAGGACCATCAGGTAGTGGAAAATCAACATTACTTAATTTAATAGCAGGACTTGATTTCCCTACTAGTGGTGAGCTTGTAATAGGAGATAAGACTTCTAAAAAATTTAAGAAAAAAGACTGGGATTTATACCGAAAAAATAATGTTGGATTTATATTTCAAAATTTCAATTTAATTGAGCATTTGACTGCTTTAGAAAATGTTGAAATAGTAATGAATCTAATAGGTTTAAGTTTATCTAAAAGACGTAAAAGAGCTACTGAATTATTAAAAGAAGTAGGTCTTGATCATCATATGAATCATAGACCATCTGAATTATCAGGTGGACAAAAACAAAGAGTAGCTGTAGCCCGTGCTTTAGCTAATGACCCTGATATAATACTTGCTGATGAACCAACAGGTGCGTTAGATCAAAATACCGGAACACAAATAATGGAACTAATCAAATCTATTGCTAAAGAGAAACTTATAATAATGGTAACTCATAATAATAAATTAGCTGAAGATTATTCTAGTAGAATAATCAAAGTAAAAGATGGTAAAATTGAAAAGGATACAATAATAAAAGAAGAGAAGATAAACAACATAGAATCTACTTTAACTAAAAAAGATAAAGCTATGTCATTCTATGAAGCTTTCAAATTATCACTTAGAAATATGGGTAAGAAAAAAGGAAGAGTTGCTATAACTACTATTGCTGGTTGTATAGGAATAATAGGTTTTACACTTATAACTGGACTTGGTAATGGAGCAAACATATACATAGATAAACAGCTTAATAAATTTGGAACTGCAAATGTTTTAGTTGTAAATAAACAAATCAAACAAACGAATACTCAAGGAAAAGAAGAAATAGTCACTACAAAAAATAGTGAGGATTATAGTAAGATTTTAAACGATGAATATATAAAATCTAAAACGTCTACTATAAGACAATACATCATGTTAAATTCTGCCACAATTACAGTAAAACAAGATAAAGTTTTAGCAACAGAAGAAAAAGGACATAGTTTTAATCTTTATGCTTTAGCAGAAGATAAAAATTTAGATTTTCTAAAAGAAAATGTAGATGGTAATTTTCCGGTAGAAGGTAAAAATGAAGTATTAGTAAATCAAGCTACTGCAAGAAGATTATTAAAAGATCTTGATATAAGTGAAGATGATGTAAAACTTGCAATAGGAAAAACTATAATTTTAACAATTGGTATGCCAGGTTCTGATATAAAAATTGAAAAAGAATTTAACATATCTGGAATAGCAAATGAGTTAGATTTAGGTGTAACTAATGTATATTATAATTATAATGATGTTGCAAATTGGTCAAAAGGTGTTGATATTTTTGGAAAGAGCTTATATAGTTTACTTACTGAAAATGCATATATATATGAGTTAGTAATATCAGATGTAAATGAAACTAAAGCAGTTTCAGATTATATATCTTTAGAAAAAAATGGTGGTTCTGGCAAAATATCAGTAATGAGTGCTGGATCTCAAAAAGAAGGTTATAGCGCAAATAATATGGCTGTAGTAATTAAAAATATATTTTCTCAGCTTATAATGATGGCACAAATAGTAATAAGTATATTTATAATAATAGCACTTATAGTATCTTCAATTATGACTTCTATAGTTCTTTACTCAAGTATAATTGAAAGAAAAACTGAAATCGGTATTATAAAAGCTGTTGGTGGAAGAAACAAAGACGTTATAAGGATTTTTGAAAGTGAAGCAATACTTATGGGAGTATTCTCTGGAGTATTAGGTGTTGTTGTATCATTCATACTTGCTCCTTTCTTAGAAAAGTTAATATCTAAAGTTTTAAATATTGATTTACCTGGAATTATTACAATACCAATATCTACAGTACCATTTACAAATATAACATTCCCTTTTGCAACTATTATAACAATAATTGCATTTAGTGGATTAATTTCTGCTATAGCAGGGTATTTACCCTCAAAAAAAGCAACTAAGATGCATGTTATTGATGCACTTAGAGATGAATAGGGGTGTACATATATGTTAAAAGTAGATATTAAATCAAAAATATATAAAATGAAAAATGAAAACTTTAAAGCATTAGATAATGTTAAATTCGAAGTTGAAAATATAGGTATAGTATGTATATTAGGACCATCAGGAAGTGGCAAAACAACACTAATGAATATAATTGGTGCATTAGATAGTGACTTTGATGGTGATGTAATAATAAACAATAAATCTATAAAAGAATTTAAAAGTAAAGATTTAGATAGTTATAGAAAAAACACTATAGGATTTATATTTCAACAATTCTATTTGATAAATAAATTTACAGCTTATGATAATGTTAATGTAGCTTTAAATCTATCTAACGTTAAAGACAAGAGAAATAAAGTTTTGAATTTACTAAAACAAGTTGAAATGGATAAGTTTGCAAAAAGAAAAGTAAATGTATTGTCTGGTGGACAAAAACAAAGAGTTGCTATAGCTAGAGCATTAGCAAATGATCCAGACATAATACTTGCTGATGAGCCAACCGGTGCATTAGATAGTAAAATAAGTACTGAAATAATGGAGCTTTTAAAAGAACTTTCAAAAACAAAACTTGTACTTATTATAACTCACTCACAAGAACTTACGGATAAATATGCTGATACCATAATAAAAATGGAAGATGGTAAAGTTATTAATATTGAGAATGTTGAAGAGAAAATTGAAAAAAGTGAAAATATAACATCAAGTACTAATTCAAAATCTGGTATGTCATATTTTACAGCATTTAAATATTCACTTAAAAATTTAGCTTCAAGAAAAGCAAGAGTAATTTCAACTTCTATAGGTATGTCTATCGGAATAATAGGAATAGGACTTGCGCTTGCATTATCTAATGGAACTATGAATATGGCAAAATCACAAGTAGAAGGTATAATGCCAGTTAATATGATTACTGCAACTATTAAAGCTGCAGGTGATGATAAACCGGTTAAAGCAGCTATGACTGGTGATGATAGTAAAATGTTTAAATTCTCAGATTTAGAAGATATAAAAAAATTAAATAGTAATATATCTCATTATTGGTCTGTACCTACAAATGTTACTGAAGAATTTTTAAGTGAAACTTCAATAAACAAAGCTGATGCTGAATCAGTTGCAGTAGAAACTACATCTTTTATTACCATGAATGGTTTTGAACCATATGAAAATGTAGCAGGAAATTTAACATTAGGTAGAAGCCCAGAAAATAAAGATGAAACAGTTATATCACTTAATACTGCAGAATATCTAATTGCTGGCGATAAATCTGTAAAAATAAATGATCTTATAAATAAAGATCTATACATAAAAATAGCACCTATGCATCCTCATGGAAAAAGCGAAGAAAATAATGATAATAAGATATTAACATTTAAAATTGTTGGAATAACATCAATAAATACAATGGGATATTCAATGTATCAAAATACAATGGATACTTTAAAATTATATGAAACTATGTATGACGAGAAAAAAGAAGATATGAAATTTATGGAAACATATATATATTTAAATAAAGATTTAAATACTATTGAAATAAAAAATGTAATAAATGATATTAGTACAAAACAAGATAAATATGAATTTAAAGGTGCAGCAGAATCAACATTATCTAGCGTTGAAACTGTACTAACTGTTGTTCAAAATGTACTTATTGGATTTTCAAGTATATCTGTAATAGTAGCAATACTTATGATAGGAATAGTAATATACATCTCTGTTATAGAAAGAATATCAGAAATAGGTATTTTAAGAGCAATTGGAGCTAGGAGAAAAGATATAAGAAACATATTTTTATCTGAATCTATAATAATTGGATTACTATCTGGAATATTAGGAGTATTAGTTACTAATGGATTATGTGTGATAATAAATAATGTAATAGTAAATATTCTAAAAAGTTATGGAATGAATATGGGAAATGTACAAATTGCTAGTTTAACTAGTATTGCAGCTACTTCATTAATTGTTGTTTGTGTAATATTATCAGCAATAGCTGGAATTATTCCATCACTTAAAGCATCTAAAATGGATCCTATAGTAGCACTAAGAAGAAGTTAATGTGTGTATACAAACAATACTTATTAATAAAGTATCTATTTTAAATAAATACAATTCAGATTGATTTCTTAGTAAAGATATGTTATAATTATTACTATGTAGTAGATTTATTTAATGTGCCTTAGAAATTTCTAAGGCATGAGCCTCTGAAATAATAAAAATCTTAGGAGAAAAAAACAATGACATTTGAAATTTCTAAAAAAATTAAAGAGGCCTTTGAGAAGGAAAATGGACTAATATTAACACTTGGTGAAATACAGTCCATGAAGGTAATCATTACAGAAGGTTATGAGATTTGTGTCTTGCAAAAAGGAGACGTTACGTTCTTAGCATGGGTAACTAGTGATAATCGAATTTTGGTGAAAAGTATTTGCTGGTAATACAGCAAAAAAGGTAGGAAAGCTATAATAGCTGACCTGCCTTTTGGTATTTATATGTTAAATGTCAATAGTAGTGAGAAGTTAATTATTATTGATGTTGTTTACATAAGTATTGATTTTTGAATAAGTATATGATATAATTATACTATGGAGTAAATTTATTTAATGTTCCTTGGAAATTTCTGAGGCATAAGCCTCTGAAATAATAAAAATTATTGGAGGAAAAAACAATGACAATTGAATTTGCTAAAAAAATCAAAGAGGGATTTGATCAGAAGAAGGGTCCAACATTAACATTAATAGAAGCACAGGCAATGGCTCCTATTCTCACAGATAATTATGAGGTGTACGCGTTGCAAAAAGGTGACGTTACATTCTTGGCTTGGATAACTGGGGATAAGAGAGTTATAGTAAAAATTAATTGCTGGTAATACAGCAAAAAGGGTAGGAAAGTTATAATAACTGACCTGCCTTTTGGCATGTATTTGTATTATAAAAATTATCTTTACATTACCTGATAAATATAGTATAATATATTAGGTGATAAACTTGAACAAAGATAAATACATATTAACAAACGATATAACAAATAGTAAATATAATGAGATATCTTCTGGATATTTTGAAATAAAAAAATCTAAATTCTATTCGTATATATTTAGTATAACTTCTATTGAAGAAGTAGAAGAGTATACAAAAAAAATTAGAAAAGATCATAAAAAAGCTAGACATTTAGTTTATGCATATGAGTATTATATAAATGATGTCAAATACTCAAAATTTTCTAATGATAATGAGCCTCAAGGTACAGGAGTTAATGCTATTATATCTACTATGGAACATGAAAATGTAACTAACTATTTAGTTATAATAGTAAGATATTTTGGTGGTACATTACTTCGGAGCAGGGCCACTTTTAAGAAGTTATTTAACTAGTTTTAAAGAGGCATTTTCTAAATGCAATAGACAAATAATGTAAATAGCAAACAAATATTCACTTTTTGAATGTTTTTTAAACAAAACCATTGACAAACAGTTGTTCATATTATATAATAGTACTAATAAAACAAACAAACGTTTTAAGGAGGAATATTATGGAATATGTATATAGTAATGGAAGCAATACAATGAATGGTTCAAAAAAGGGGAATAAACATAGAAGAAATAAAGTGAAGCAAATATTTCAAAATATATTAATGTTAGTATTTATATTTGCAATAATTAGCATGGTTTTCAGTGTGAGTTTAGGTAAAGATAAACTTACTACAAAAACTATTGTTGTTGATTCGGGTACAACTTTATGGAATATAGCAAGTAAAATTTGTACAAATAACAATGATTTAAACGTTCAAAATGTTATAATACAGATTAAGGAGATAAATAACTTAAATAGTAGTATGATATATGAAGGCCAAAAATTATTAATTTATGAATATTAATAAAATATGTATAAAACAATTTTGTTTGCATATAATACAAGTAATAGAGTGATGTAACTTTTTTCTTTGATACATCACTCTATTTTTTTGTAATTTTATCTTGCTAAAAAAACAAATATGTTATATAATGTCATATATTTGTTTTGGAGGTCAAAAATGGATAAAAATGACGAGTATTTAAAATCAAAGAAAGCTTTCCATTGGGAAGGAATCATACTACTAATAATAATTATAAGTTCGATTTTTATATATATGATTATCATTAGACCATATATAACTACAATACAATGGAATTTATTATGTAATTCTCAAACACTACTACTTATACCAAGTCTAGGACTTTGGGCATTTTTAGAAGTGATGAGTGGTATTGTATTTATTACAACAATAGTTATATTTGCAATATATAAAATAGACCAACGAAAATTGGTAGAAACAGATAGAAAATCAATAAAAAAAAGAAAATCAGCTACAAAAGGAGTTATCATAACGTTGGTAATTTGCATTGCTCTAATTTTAATATCTACTGCAAGTTATTGCAGGATTGATAGAGACGCTATTTATGTTAGAGAAATAAGAACTTTATTTATAGAAAAAAAATATTTTTGGGACAGCGTAAATTCAGTTGAAATAAATTATTTACATACTAGACAAACTAGATATAATCTTCAATATTTATTAAATTTTGATAAGTTTAGTATAAATGTAAGAAACGCTGGAATTTCAACTAAAATAGAACTACTAGATGATGCACAAAAAACTATACATGAGATGGTCAAAAGCAAAAACATTCCAGTTAGTAAATATATTGTTAAATATGATAATGAAATTAATAAGTTTTTAGATTTAATAGGTGAATAAAAATTTAATTTTTTTATGTTATATGTATAAAGTTATTTGAAGTGCATATAATATATGTAATAGAGTGATGTATCGAAATTCTTTGATACGTTACTCTATTTTTTTGTAACAAACTTTAGATACTAATATATCAATTAATTAAGACGTTTTAAAATTTAAATTTATATGCATAAAATAATTTAACTTGCATATAATACTAGTAATAGAGTGAAGTATCATAATTCTTTGATATTTCACTCTATTTTTGATTATCTAGAAGATATAATATACAAATAAACTAAATATTTATATCTTATTGCTACATTTTTGTAACAATTTATGAAATTACTGTGAAGATTCTTGTATATTTGACAAAGACAAAACAAGATTCGTTAGATAATATTGAAAAATAAATTAAAAATATATGTATAAAATGATATAAACAACATATAATATAAGAGATAGAGTGAAGTATCATAAATCTGTGATACCTCACTCTATTTTATTTTAAATATTTTTTAATTGTCTTATAATAAAATATGAATTAATATGTATAAATTTAGTTGAATATCAAATGTACAATTACTATCATATAATATTATGAGGTGAAAAAAATGTATAATAATTGTGGAAACATGAATCAAAACATGAATAAAAATATGAATCAAAACATGAATCAAAATATGAATCAAAACATGAATCAAAATATGAACGGATATATGAATCAAGGGAAATGTTGCAATGAAGTAATGTACTGTTGTAAATCATCACATTTAATGAATTAAAAAAACAAATCATTTAATTCAAGTACTAAAATCATTACAGTAAATAAGTTTTTATAAGTAGTTATAAATCAATACTAATAATAAACGGTTCAGTAAAGTCTTCTATACTGAATATTAAAAATAACAATAAACAAAAAGTGCTTTTTTAAAAGCACTCTACATATTTAAAATCCAAATATTCTTGCAAGTTGTGTGAAAAATGCTTGATATTTAGGAGCAGTATATCTTGATTTTGCCTCTTTATCTTCAACAGCTTTTACGTACTTAGCAATTATTGAATTAAAGGTCTTTAATTCAATAAAATTCCAAAATTTATCTTCGGTTGTTTTCATTTTATCATATATATCTTTAAAGTATGATTCGTTTTTCATCCAAGTGTATTTCTTTTCGTAATTTATTTTATTAAAGCCAGTTGCATATGCTCCAGGTTCAATCATGCAGAATTGTATATTAATATGTGATAATGTATTCATTTCATTTCTCAAACACGTTATAAACGATTCTAGAGCAAATTTAGATGCACAGTATGGAGATAGAAAAGGCAATGGTATTCTACCAGATAATGAAGATAAAAATATAATCCTTCCATCTATTTTATCATCTATCATTTTCTTTATAACAATCTGAGCTAACTGTATATTACAAAACACATTTGTTTCAAATACATCCCTTATTCTATCTACGTTAATTTCAGCTACTGATCCAGAATCGCCAATTGCAGCATTTGATATAAACGTATCTATATCATAATCCAATATTTTGTTTCTATCTTCCTCTAGTAATATATCAAGTTTAAATGCTTCTAAATTTAAATTGTTATCCTGTGCATAATTTTTCAAATAATCTAATTCTTCTATATAGTGAGTAGTAGCATATACTGTATGACCACGTTTAGCTAAGGCAATTGCTGCCTCTTTACCTAGACCAGAACCTGCTCCTGTAATTAATATTTTTTTCATAATTTTATTCCTCATACATAGTATTTACTTAAATGAACATATAATTACAGTTGTATAGTATAAATAGTATTAAATTTTCATAATTATATAATTAGAGGTGATATAAATTGTGTGGAATTGTTGGATTTACAAATTTTAAAAAGAAAATAGAAAACGAAGATAATTTATTGCAAAGGATGACAGAAAAAATTGCTAAAAGAGGCGAGAATGAAACAGGGTACTATACAACAAGTAATGTACTATTAGGTCATAAAAGATTAAGTATAATTGATATAAGTAGTGGTAGTCAACCTATGACATTTAAAGAAGGTAATAAAACATATACTATTGTGTACAACGGAGAGATATACAACTATGAAGAAGTCAGAAATATGTTAATAGATAATGACATAGAACTAGTAACTAGATGTGATACAGAAATGGTTCTTAAATTATATATGTTGTATGGATATAAATCTTTGAAATTACTTAATGGAATATTTGCTTTCTGCATATACGAAGAAAGTGAAGGTAAAATATTTTTAGCAAGAGATCATATAGGAGTTAAACCACTCTTTTATACTATATATGATGATGAATTGTTTTTTGCATCAGAAATGAAAAGCATATTTGAATATGATAAAATACCTAGAGTAATTGATAAAGAAGGAATAAGCGAGTTATTTGGTTTAGGACCTGCTAGAAATCTAGGGTCTGGAGTATTTAAAGACATACATGAAATGAAGCCAGGACATTATGGTATATTTGAAAATGGAAAAATAGAAATGCATCAATACTTTAAAGTTAAAAGTTACAAACACACAGATAATTTACTTACTACTATATTTAAGGTTCGTAGTTTACTTGAAACAAGTATAAAGGGTCAATTAATAGCTGATGTAAATGTAGGTGCATTTTTATCTGGTGGAGTAGACTCTAGTATTATAACTGCTGTAATAGGTAAAAACTTAGCGGATAACAATATGCTTAAAACATTTTCAGTTGATTATGTAGATAACGATATAAACTTTAAGAAAACAGATTTTACACCAACTAGAGATAATGAATTTATAGAGATGATGAAAGAAAGATATAACCTAAATCATAAATACATAGTAATAGATAGCAGTAAACTATATGATAGGTTATATGATGCTATGGTAGCAAGAGATTTGCCCTCTATGGCAGATATTGATAGTTCATTGCTATTACTATGTGAAAATGTTAAACAAGATGTTACAGTGGCTCTCAGTGGAGAATTTGCAGATGAGATATTTTGTGGCTACCCGTGGTTCTATAGGAAAGATACTTTAGAGAGTAATACATTCCCTTGGTCAATTAGTTTAGATTTAAGGAAGGATATTATCAATAAAGATATAAGCAATAAAATAGATTTACAATTATATGTTGATACTAAATATAAAGAGGCAGTAAATGATATACCACTAGATGGTACTGATAATGAAGCAGATATTCAGATGAAGAAATTATCATACCTTACTATGAACTACTTTGGACTTAACCTACTAGATAGAACAGATAGAATGAGTATGCAAAATAGTTTAGAAGTAAGGGTACCATTTACAGACTATAATTTAGTAGAATATGTATATAACATACCATGGGATATGAAGAATTATATGAACCAGGAAAAAGGTATACTGAGAGAGGCATTTAAAGATATATTACCAGAAGGTATATTAAACAGAAAGAAAAGTCCATACCCTAAAACTTGTGATCCTAAGTATACTAATCTAGTAACAAATAAACTAAAAGAAATAGTAAGTAATACAAATAACAGAATACAGGAACTAGTAGATATGGAATATGTAGACTATATAATAAATGCAAGTGATGATGAATTTGCAAGGCCATGGTTTGGTCAGCTTATGGGTAGAACACAACTTATGGCTTACTTAATACAACTAGAGATGTGGCTAGTAGAATATGATGTTAAAATAGATGTATAACTATAGTTTTAAAGAGGCATTGTAATATGTCTCTTTATTTTCTCGTATATATTGTATATAACTAATTTTAAAATTTATATAATTACCCAAAAACATTCTTTAAAATACCTATTTACTTTTGTGTTAATTTATGGTAAAATGAGATTATATAGAAATAAAGGAGGAAATGTTTAAAGTAATTTATAAGTTCTAAATAAATTTCATAAATATTTAATAACCGACAAGTTTCGACAGATAGTGTAGGAAAACAGTATATAATATTACAAATAAATTATTATATACAATAATTTATTGATTGGAGGAAAAAATGAATACTGAAAATAACGAGCAATTTACACCAACTAGTTTAACAGTAGGTGAAATATTTAATGGTGAAAATATTTACAAGATCCCTAATTATCAAAAGCAATACGAATGGTTAGATAATCAAGTAGAAGAATTATGGGAAAATCTGTATGAAGGTTTTACAAGTAGTAAAATTAAAAGAACGAATGCTACATATTTTTTAGGATCTATAGTAGTTATAGATAATAAAAAAGGAATAGAAGAAATAGTGGACGGACAACAAAGAATAACTACTTTAATGATATTGTTTTGTGTATTATCATCTTCATTTCCAAATATTAATCAAGACGTAAATGAGGAAAATGTGCCATGGGTTATAAAAAAGAATAAAATATTATCTAGTATATTCAATTCAATGGATAAAGCTAAATTACAAGTGCAGTCAAACCCATCATATGACATTGCTTTTGAAAGAGAAATTATAAACAATCATAACTTTGAAACTATAAAGAAACCTACTTTAAAAGAATTAAAAGAAGAAAACCCAGATAATAAATATAAAAATACAGCTTGGATTTTGCATAATAAATTATCTGAATTATCTGAAGAGACAAGAGGAGAGTTTGTTAATTATATATTTAACAGTGTAAAAATTATAAAAATAGTATGTATTGAAGAAACTTTTGCTATAAAACTTTTTCAAGTATTAAATGATAAGGGGTTAGATTTAACATCACCAAATATCATAAAATCTTATTTATTAGAAAAAATATCTGATGATAATAAAAAAGAATTATTTATGCAAGATTGGAAAAAAATAGAAAACAATTTAGAAAGTATTAAAAGTATAAATTTAGACGATTTTTTAGTACTATATGAATATTATAAATTAAAACATAATCCGGAAAAATCAATAGTTGATGAATTGAAAAAAATATTTAGAGAAACCGATGCAAATATGTCAATAAAAGAATTACTTGATTTCTCAGTAAAATTAAAAGAAGTATTTGAATGTAAAAATAGATTAATTTATAGTTTAAGATATTTACCATGGAAGTTTCATGTATTAACAGCTATAATATCTGCTAAAGAAGTTAAATACGAAAAATTTAATGAATTAATGTATGAGATAAGAAGATTTTTCTATATTTGTTGGATATCAGGAAAAACACTTAATAATATAAAACAAACAGCTTTCGATTTGATAAAAATGATAGTAGATAAAAATTCACTAGAAGATATAAAAACATTACTTAATGATAAGTTAAGTAATGACAATATGATTGAAACAGCAATAAGTAATATTAAAGAAGACGTGTACCTTGATAATTACATTAAAGGATTGTTACTATCAGTGGACTATACTATAGGTGGTGCAAAAAAGAATGGATTTATTGAAATAAATAAGGATTTACATATTGAACACATATTACCACAAAAATTTAAAAACTTAAGTGGTTGGAATCATATTGATACAAAATATGGAAATGCAGTAGCTAATACTTTAGGAAACCTAACTTTATTAGTAGGAGAAAAAGATTTAGATGCAGAAAATTTCCGTTTCTATAAAAAAATTCAATTATATAAAGGTATGAATAATGAACAATGTGATATTTCTAAAATTATATCGTTTAATATAACAGAAAAGATAATTAATGATTTTGATACAAATAAATATGAACAAAACTGGAACGAAAAATCTATTAATGATAGAAAAACTTGGTTACTTGATGAAATAGGAAAAATGTTAAACATAGAAATAATATAATAAGTAAAATAAAGAGTGAAAATTTGCTCTTTATTTTTATGTTTAAATACAATTTTATTTAAGTAGGATTATTCTAACTTGAAATACATCCATTCCTATGGTATAATGTATCCATAATATATATCGTTATTTCATTAATAATTTAGATGAAGGGAAGCGTTTTTATGCAAGATTGTAATAAAGAGTTTTTTCTATTAATTTCAAAGCTTATGAGATTAGAGGTAAAGTATGAAGAAGCGCTAAGTGATTGTAATTATTTATCTTTTCTACTTAATAAATTTGGTAAGGAAGTAAATGATGAACTGAGTATTAGAAAATATGAATGTGCCAATATTAAAAAACAGATTGAGGATTTAACTCAGCAAATTGCAGAGTTACAGTTTGATAGTCAAATGCAGAGTTATTATGACCTATACAAGAAAAGAAGTGAATTATTAAAGACATTTAATCTTACTGCAACTGAAATTGGATATATACAGTCAACACTTATATTTGATTGTGTATGTGATGCTGAAGCTGATAAGAAAATTGTAAGTCAACGTGATGAATTTAAAGTTCAGAATCAATTAACTACTAAACAATTAAAAGATGTTTTTTCAAAAATGGAAGCAATATATTCTGGTTAAAATTATAATTTCAAAGTAACTAAGTTGTAAATACAGCTTTAGTTATTTTTTTTTGTTAAATAGTTGTTTTATTTTTCATTAATATATGATATAATTTAAAAAACACAAAGTGGGGGCAAGAAAATGTATAAAAAAACATATGATAAAGAAAAAGTAATACAAACTTTTGAAAAAAACGAACCTAAAGCAATGTTCTATTGGTACTTTGCAATGGGATTTGAATTATTAGGTATGATTATTAACAAAGCAGGGGCATTTATTCTTCCTATAGCTCAAGTTGCTTTTATAGCAGGTCAAACAGTACTAAGTATAGTTCTTCTTATAACATATATGTTAGAGAGAGTTATATTTCAGATTAATTGTTATATAAGATCAAGAATAAGAATGAATTATGACAAATTAAATAAACTTGATATTGATAGAAAAACTAATGAAATATATAATATGACTAGAGGAAAAGTAGTACTTACTGAAAAAGTAAATGAAAACGAAGACAAAATTCTATATAGAAAGATGTCCAATGCAGAAGTTGTTAGATCTTGTTTTGAAAATATTAGTAATGCAAGAAAAGAAAGAGATATAACTGTTAAGTCAGTAATGGATATAATAAGTACAACTGTAATGTTAGTAGCTGCTTTGTATGTAGGAGCTAAAAACGTAACAAATATCCCAGCATTTATGGGGATAGCATTAGTTAGTATAGTAGTATCTGCATATGTTTCATATAAACAAGGTAAAAGAAGAAAAGTATTCTATAAATTAAGTAGAGACTTATCTAATAAAGTTACGCAAGAACAATTTGATTTACTAAATGTTAAACCAATTAATGAACTACATAAATCATTTTTGATAGATAACTATATACATTCAAATAGTCAACTAATAGACAAGACAAATCAAAAAGATAAGAAAGATTTATTTGATTGGTTAGTATATGATATATTTACTTCAATTTCAATTGTTACATTAGTTGCAGTTTCTATGATGGGAATAAATACAATGAACTTAGAAACTTTTACAATGTTAATTGCTCTCTTTACATTGTATGCAAGAGTAATAGAAAAAACAAATATACAGGTACGAGATATTCAAGATATACTAGATGCTAAGACTCAACATAAAATATCTGAAGAATTATTTGATAAGATAGTTAAAGTATACACTGAAGAAATAAGCAGGAAAGTAAACAATAAACTAAAAATACATGATATTGAGATAGATAATTATGAATACATATATTATTCTGAAGAAAACAAAGAGTTATTTCAATACTATATAAGAGCAACACATATGGATATTGTAATTGGTGAAACTATATTATTATCTGGTGAATCTGGATCAGGTAAAAGTACATTCATAAGGTCACTAGTTGGTGATACAGATAGTGATTTAACTAGTAAATGTCTTAAAATAAATCATAAAGGTAAATATAATAAAATTATAAACGCAATATTGTATGATCCAGAAACAAGAATGGGAAGTAAAACTATATACAAAGAAATTATACTTAAAGATGAAAATAGTGAAACAGAAGAAAGTGAAAAACTTATTAGAATTTTATCAGGATTACAATTGTCTGAAAGTATTCTAGATAAAACAAAAAGTAAAGATATCATTGGATCATTAAAACTATTACATTTTGATAAATTTTCAATAGGTCAGCAACAACGTTTAGTATTAGCTAGATTACTATACAATTTAGATAACAAAATAGATATAATATTTTTAGATGAGCCAACAGCTAATCTTGATCAACATACAGCTAAATTTGTAATGAACTTCATAAAACAATTTTGTAATGAAGATAGACAAAGAGCGATAATAATTGCTTCACATGATTTAGATACTATGGTAAAAGAAAAAATATATGATAGATGGTATAATATAAATACTAGTCATACAATAGAAGAGATAAAGAATTAAAAAAAGAAAGTTGGAATTTAAAATGAGACAAAAAATAAGAAACACAATAATAATAATATCTTTATTATTATTTCCAATAACATTGAACTTTTTCTCTCCATATGTATCTATTGATGGGGCAATGAATGGAATTATTTCAGGCAGTTTATTAATATTTATATTCATGTTTGTTACTGCAATTTTTTTCGGCCGTGCTTGGTGTGCATGGATATGCCCGATGGCAGGTTTAAGTGAAATATGTCTTAATGTTAATGATAAAAATGTTAACGTAGTAAAACTTAGAATAATTAGATATTCTATATTCTTTATTTGGGCTGCAGTTTTGATAACTATGTTTATAATAGCAGGAGGAATAAAAGGAGTAGATTTTTTACATTTAACAGAGAATGGAATATCTGTAGATAGTCCAATAAAATATATAATATATTACTTAGTACTTGCTTTGTTTTTTATTGTAACAATTCTTGTTGGAAAACGTGGAGCATGTCATAGTTTTTGTTGGATGTCTCCGTTTTTAGTAGGTGGACATGCATTAGGTAAATTGTTGAAAATACCACAACTTAGAGTAAAATCAGATAGTTCAAAGTGTGTAGAATGTGGTATATGTAATAAAAATTGCCCTATGAGTATTAACGTTAATTTATGTGCGAAAGATGGATATATAAAAACTTCAGATTGTATTTTATGTGGTAAGTGTATCGATAACTGTAAAAAGAAAGTACTTAGATACGGCATTAAATAATATAAAGTTCTTGTATATTATTTAAATTTTGACAAAAAATTACTAAAAAATGTAAAATTAAAGAAAATTTTTAAATTTATATTGCAAAAAAAAAAATTATATGATAGAATTTAAAAATAGAAAGAGGGTAATAAAAATGGAAGTTGAAGTAGAAAAAAAGAAAAATAATAAAATAAGTATTATAGCATACCTAATGATAACATTACTTATGGTTAGTGCAGTGGTTTTTTTAATTGTATCATATGCTACAATGTAAATCCAACTAAAATAAATATAAACTAAAAAACAAATCGTGTGAAATTATCAACAATTTTACATGGTTTGTTTTTGTTGATAATGAACTATTTTTTAACATATGAATTTTGACAATAAATTACTAAAAAATGTAAATTTGTAGAAAATTTTCAAATTTCTATTGTATAAATAATAATTATATGATAAAATTTTCAAAGTAGAAAGAGGGTAATAAAATGGAGAAAATCAAAAATAATAAAATAAGTATTATAGCGTATATAATGATAACACTACTTATTATTAGTGCATTAGTATTTTTAATTATATCGTATATTACGTATACTAATTCAACTAAAATTGCTGATGACAATAAACAGAATGATATTTATGGCACAATACCGCCAATAGTTGAACCTGTTGCAAAACAATATATCTTATCTGATTATGTTACAACTAAAAAAGTACAAACTGAGAAACCAAAACTTTATCAAAAATACAATGTAAATGAAGTGGTTTTTAAAAATCTTCCAGCTGAAACTGTACAAGCATTTATAAATATACAACAAAAAAGTATAACATCTATAAAATATATTGAAATATTACAAGAAGAATCAGCAAATCCTCAATGGGTAGTTGATATGAGTATTACATCTAATATAAAAGATAATGTACTGTATATTAAACAATTTGTAGAATATCCTAATACTGGTGAAATTCCATCATCTGAATATAACTATTTAGCAGTAGATTTAGATACAAATAAATTAATATCTACGAAAGATAATATAGTTAAAAATGAATTTAATATAACTAAAATAGTTACTGCAATGTATAATTCTTTAGAAAGTTTTGCAGGTGAAAATTTAACTGAAGGTGAAAAAGTTATAACTAAAGAAGTATTTATTAGTGATAAAACACGTAACTTAAATAGACTATTAGAAAAAATAAATGTTGATGATTACAATATATTTGTTGATGATACTACTACTGAATATATAGATTACAAAAAATCTCAAATAATGACTATGTTAGGTTGGGGATATCCTAGTGAAGCATCAATGCATAATGAGTCTATAAAGTTAGAAAAATAAATTCAAATAAATTCAAATAAGTTAAAACAAACTGTGTATTATTTTACACAGTTTGTTTTGTTATATAATGCTATTTATACTTTTTTTAATGCAATTAGTCTTGGAAATAGTATATTGTTTTCTAAATGTATATGTTGAAATACATCTGATTCTAACTCTTGTAGTTTAGCGTAAGCTGCTATATAAGTATTACATCCATCGTTTGGTACAGTATAATCATTAGTTATTTTTCGTAGCTCTTTAAGTACATTTCCAGCTCCTACATGCTCATCTTCTAATTCATTAGACACTTGTATTGCTTTATCTAGAGAAGTTTCTGATTTACTCATTTCATATTCTTTTATTGCTGGATATTGAATCGTTTCTTCTTTTATTAAATGTGCGTCTAATTCCATTTTTAACATATGAAACAATTTGTGAACTTGTGCAAGTTCTACATGATTTTCTCCATGTACTCTAAGTATAGTAGTTGTGAGTTCACTTATTTTAGGTAGATTTTCATAAAGATAAACATGATGTGTATTTACAATATAATCAATTAATTCACCTAAAGGCATATTTACCCAATCTTTATCTTGTGTATTAAGGTTATTAATAAAGTTTTCATGTAAAATATTTAGTTTATCTAATACTTCTGTTTCATTAAGATTTTGTTCATTTATTGCTGTAATTAATGGTCTATTACCACCACAGCAGAAGTCTATTTTATATTCCTTTAAAATATCTACAGCATTTGAAAACTTTGTTACTATTTCACCTATTTTTTGTGTACTATTAAATTTTATCATTTAATTATTCCTCCTCTTATTTACATTTATATTATACTATATAGTTTAGATATGGTAT
>Ga0209123_1001758_pt1 | contig 20296 bp, 20 predicted proteins | sample BarGraIncu00431A_FD_184500 | JGI IMG/M metagenome (GOLD analysis project Ga0209123, IMG submission 184500) | Arctic peat soil microbial communities from Barrow, Alaska, USA - Barrow Graham LP Incubations 004-31A (SPAdes) (version 2) | ecosystem: Environmental > Terrestrial > Soil > Wetlands >... | reverse complement strand
ATAACCTTCCCGCTGCAACTGCTCGAAAAGGATTTGGGCACGACGACGATGGCGGACAGGTTTGTCGCTGTCCTCCTTCAGCCATTTCGCCAGCAGCTTCAAAAATGAGCCGAGTTTGGGGCGGGGCGGAATGTGTCAATGACTTTGAGACACCTACCATTCGAATTTAGTGTAGCTCTTTTTAGCTCGTTGCCGGCTTGGGTGGATTAATCCATACAGCTTCCGGCATGGGCTCGTGTGTTGGTGGCTTCCTGACGAACCGCTCCGGGTTCAGTTCATAGGCTCTGTCCAAGACGATCTGACGCGAAGCGATCATGGTTTCTGCTTTACCGTAATGGACGGCTGATGGTGGTAAAAGGCAGATTCCCGTGTGCTTGTGCTCGTCGTTGTACCAGGGGAAGAATTCTCGGCAAAAGAGCCTGGCATCCTCAATGCTGCCGAACCGGTCGGGAAAATCCGGGCGATATTTGAAGGTCTTGAATTGGGCCTCCGAAAAAGGGTTGTCATCACTTGTGTATGGTCGCGAATGGGTCTTTGTCACGCCCAAATCCGCCATCAGGGGGTGAACCCAACATTCGTGTCACCAGGTATCAAGTAGCCGGGACAGCCATTGGCGCGGACTCCCCAAGCGGAAGCCTCGCATCCAGATCAAGATCAAAAATGCCGTATGGGTTTATGTGATGGTAGACAAGCGGACTTAGGGCGGCCAAATCCCGCGTGCCCATCGTAGTTGCCCAGTCTGGGGCGGTGAGAACTCGCTGTATCATCAGCGTGTTTACGAACACGAGACTTGCCTGGAGAAGATGCAAACAGAGCAGACCCATTTCTTGGTCCTCTTGCCGGTTAGTAGCCAACTCGCCACCCTTTCCATAGAAGATGAAGCCGTTAGCACTATTCCAGTTTTCCACGACATTCAGGCCCTCATGGACCTCTCGTCGTAGTTCTTCGGAAGCCAGGTAGCGACACAGAAAAATCGTTTTGATGGCTTTGCCAAGTTCCCCGAATGCTTTGTACGCCGGGTGTTGGATGTTTGATCGGGTGAATCGGCGCAAGATACTCTCAGCATCGACCGTCCCCATTTTCAATGCCACGGTATGCTTCACCATGGTATCGAGCTGCTGCTCAACTAACTCCCAGTTGATGGATCTCGATGACATCACCAAATCAATGTTCGCATAGGCCTGACCGGGATCAGGCGGATAAAGCCGTTGTCGATGGATGCCTTTGAGCCGTGGCATCAACTCGAAACCCAGCAGGCGGCAGAACGCGAAGGCAACTTCACTCTGTCCGTGGCTATCCACGTATTGCCGCTCCACCTCCATCTCGGTGCAATGACGCAACACCCCCTCGATCATAGCTGCGGCCTCCGAAGAGGACACCCGTTTGAACTGCGAGTAGATGCAGGTGGATTTCTTTTCAACATGCCAGTAGACCATCACCCCGCGCCCTCCGTAACGGTTGTGGTATTCCGTGAGGAGATTCTGGTCCCATGCGCCGAACTGCTTGGAATCCGATGCGCAAGCCGTGGTGGCCTCACCCCATATCTGGGGCAGGCGCACATCCAGGGTGGCATTTACCACTTGGGCGATAGCTTGGCGCAGACCTTCGAGTGAAAGAAAGCGCCGCCGGACATAGTGCAAGTCCTTGGGAGAATCATCTTCCTGCCCTGTGACCATGCGCTTGAGGCCTGTATTCGTTCCGAGCCCGTAGAGGCAAAGCAGAAGACGTCGCCGAAGCACGCGGCGGTCAAGATGCTCCCGCTCGGTTCCGCTCCTGAGGAATTGGGTGAAGTCTACCAGGTGATCGGTTTCTTTTAAGACATCTAGAAGACTCGTCATGGGCCATCGCCGGGCCATTTCCGTCTTGAGCGCACCAAGGCTCTCCGGTTCTGCCTGCGGATCAAGGGGCGAGACCGAGATCCACCCACCCTTTTTCGGTAGAATTTTCACTTTGGGATTGCCTGGCATTCCCTCATTCAGAGCTACGAGCCCACGGGTCATTTCTTCTTTGATGAGAGCCGTGAAGGCCTTTGCATCCGTGGGGATACCCAAGTCCGCGTAATATTTCTCCCGTTTGGTCTCGAAATCCTGGGGGAGGTCATCATCGGGGTTCCGATATCGGCGGCTACCCTCCACCCAAATTTCCCGGCATCGGAGTTGCTCTCGAAGTGCCTTCAGGACGCAGATTTCGTAAGCCACGCGGTTGATCTTCGGAGGGTCACCGGCCGCTTCAATCACCAACGACATCCATACAGGCCGCACCACTCCCTCGATTGGAACCTTCGTCCCTTATGGATAAGACGGCGACTTATGCGGCAAATATATCTTCAGCACGGCAAGAGCATCCATAACAGGCTGATACCGTGCATTCTCGCACTTGAATTCCAATGTGCCCAGCAGTTCTGGGAGCATTCGCCGATAATGGGATTGATAGGAGCGCTTGAGTGCGATTCGCACAGTGTTATGGTAAGCCGGCCCGGAGTTTTGAATCTCCTGGAGGATGGTTTTCAAGAGGTCTTCGGAAGCCACCGGATAAATGACCTGGTTAACAACACCTTCTGGTGTGTTCAGGGCCGCCTCTGCCATGCGGACTAGCACCCCTAACTTGCCGGGCACCTTCTGGAGTTGGCCAGACAGGTTCTCCTCCACCCTCTGCTCTGCCCGTTTCCCCATCTTGTGGATGATCTCCACCAATAGATCCACGAGGTGGTCTGTCAATTCTTTGCTTCGATGATACAGGAATGCTGCGAGGATCGTCGCCTGAAGAGGTCTAGCATGACGGCGAAGCTCGAAAGGCTCTTCGACGGAGGCCCGCTTGGCATAGCGTTCCAGGAGCTTTTGAGAAACCCCCATGAAGAGGCTTGCCGGAAGCCCGACTTCCCACACCAATCTCAATCTGGCCGCAGTATCTTTAACGCTCTCAATGCCAGCCCTCCCAGGATCAGCCTTCAGGCTCTGCCAGACCGTCCACTCAGAATCGCCATCCTCTGATGATTGCGGTTTCAACAGTTTTTCAAGCCGTTTCACTACAGACGATGACAACTGCTGATAGACACCCGCACTGAATTGGGTTTCGTGGGTATGAGCCGCTGCCTGAATGTGCCGTTTAAGGCGCTCGGGGCCAGGCGGTTCAATCCGCATGGTCCGAAAATAGCTTAAAGCTGCTTCCTTCAAACGGTCGTACCGCTGCTCCGCAGGCAGAACCTCATCCAGGAGCCAGGTTTCCAACTTCTTGGCATCCTTAACTGTTGCCTCGCGGAACCCCGTCCACTTGCGGATTTCGGAACGATGACGGCGGATGGTAATACCTTCCCAGGGGTAATCTTGCCAAGCCTCAGGGGGAACCTGGGTTTGTTCGGACAGAAAGATTACGGCCTGCTCTGGGATTTCGTAGGGTGCCGTTGGAAATCGGCCCTCCAACTGGAAAAACTTCAAAAGAAGCATGAAACCAAGCCGGGTAGCTCCACTTTTGTTGCGGAGCAGCTTGGATTCGGGAGGCAGCAAGCCCCAATGGAGTTCGAGATCTTCTTTTTCCCAACGGCGTCTCACAATACCTCACATGACCCCAGTCCATTGGTGCCTCAGCTTGGAGTGCAAAAAGTATACTTTCTATACTACCCTCAATACATTGTCCACGAAAACATCTTCGCCCCGAAAAACGGTGCAGAAACCACTGCAAAAAGTAAAGTGCATAAATGCGCTTTGTGTGGTAGGTTTATGCACATGAAAAATGCGAAATCAAATAGAATTGGCTATGCGAGAGTAAGCACCATTGGCCAGAACCTTGATTCCCAACTCGATGCCCTTTCAAATGCGGGGTGCATCAGAGTTTTTACCGACAAAGCGAGCGGCATTGCAGAGAACCGCCCGGAGTGGACTAAGTTAATGGATTTTCTCAGGCCCGGTGATCTGCTGGTAGTGACCGAGCTCAGCCGTATGACACGTTCTTTGATGCACCTCTTGCAGCTTGTCCAGGAGTTTGAGACAAAGGGAATCAACTTGGTTTCTCTACGGGAGAATATCGATACTTCTACGGCAACAGGCAGAGCCTTTCTCTCGATCATTGGCGCCATCAATCAGATGGAGCGAGAATTGAAGGCCGAGAGAACCGCCGCAGGGCGCGAGGCGGCGAAGGCCCGGGGAAAGACGGGGGGCAGACCGAAAACCGACCCAGCTAAGCTGGAGCAAGCCCGAATCCTTTATGAGAATTCGGATAATTCAGCATCTAAAGTTTGTTCGGCTTTCGGCATCAGCCGTCGGACGTTTTTCAATTATATGGCTATGGTTCGAGATCAAAAAGCGTAGCCCAAAGCCAGCATATCCACCTCCCTGGTCCTATCAAGTTGTACTGACCCGGCCTGTCACGCCCTTCCCTGGACCAAAAATAACCACAGATGAAAAGAAATGGCCGCCAACGGGACTTAACATTAGAATTGTTGAGTTTATCCGTCAACAGTGCTAATGCTTTATTTCATTAAGCGTTTAGATTAAATGGCACAAAAGAGTCACAATGACTAACCCAGGGCATCCACAAACCCAAAGTCCCGCACGAACTTCCGCCCTGCGGTTTTTTGCGTCAGCTTGATTTTATAAAACCGGTTTTTCGGGTAATCGCCCGGACACCGGTTTTTTTATTAACCACCTGCACATGTTTTTTATTGGCAACTATTTATCCAAGCGCGTCTGACTGCCGTACACCACACCTATGAGTGCGGTCCTTTTATGTCCAGTTGCACTAACCGGAAATTTTAATGGAGGAGGAGAACGGATGAAAATAATTCTGACTGGTCTCTTGTTGGTCGTTACGGCCCTGTTCTACGGGTGCGGAGGAGGAGGCGGCGGTGGGGCGTCCGCTCCGACCATGGTATCAGGCACAGCGTCACAGGGTTCCGCGCTGTCTGCGGGTACAACAGTGACACTTGCGGACGCAAAGGGGGTAGCAAAGACCACAACGGTAGGCACTAATGGTGCTTACAGTATTGTAGTGGATGGACTGACAGCACCATTCGTCATTAACGCTGGCGGATTCTATTCTTTTGCTTCCGGGGCGGGCACAACGAACGTAAATCCTTTCACGAACCTATGCATGCAGGCCGCATTAGGTACTTCAACGATTACAGCGAGCACCGTCATCCCTGCGAATTATCAGGCAACGTTTACCACCGTGGTAAATAATCTAAAAACCAATCTCAGTGCCTTGTATCCGTCTACCATGTCGTCAACGCAGGCGGACTTCCTTAACGGGAATATTACGCTTGGTTCCGGAGTTGACCGTGTATTTGCGTCAACAACTATCACCCCACCAAACGGGTCAGGCAGTTTCTCCATTGCTGTTAATGGACAAACAATTATTACGGGGAGTTCGTCTTCAGGCAGTGTGACGATGACACCGAACACTTCGGCAATCTCCACTGCAAGCAGCACACTGTTCCCGCCAACCACTCTTTCAGGCAAAGTAACCGTGAATGGGGTCGGCTTAAGCGGAGTAACTGTTACTCTTGGTAGCAGCGTTCCTACGACAGTCCGGACCGGTTCTGATGGTTCTTTCACCTTCACCAACGTACCAGTAGGGTCTTACGCGGTGTCCGCAGCACTCAGTGGCTATACCATGTCGGCTAGCCAGTCGGTCACCGTCGCTAGTGCCAATGTCAGTGGTGTGAACTTCACAGCTACGGCTGTTGCTACTTACTCGATTTCGGGAAAAGTCACCGCGAATGGAACAGGTTTGAGCGGTGTAACTGTTACTATTATTGGTAGTGGTTCAACCACAGCCACAGTCCAAACTGGTACTGACGGGTCTTATATGTTCACTAGTTTGCAAAATGGCGCCTACATACTGTCAACTTCTATGTCAGGTTATACAATGTCAGCCAATCAACCGATAACGGTCAATGGTGCTACTATCAGTGGTGTGAACTTCACCGGTATTGTCAACGCCCCAACTCTTACGTCAATAGCAATTACCCCGACGACACCGAGCATCGCAATTGGTGCCTCCCAACAATTCAAAGCCACGGGAACCTATTCCGACAACTCAACCAAGGATCTGACCACCTCAGTAACTTGGGTTTCATCTAGTGTTTCAACCGCAACTATTGCAACTAGTGGAATAGGCACAGCGGTAGCATCGGGTTCGACCACAATAACAGCCGCGTCCGGAAGTATCGTGGGGACAGCAACCCTTACAGTTACACTCCCATCATCATCAACCGGTTATTCGTATGTGACTCAGTGGGGTTCTAATGGCTCCGGCAATGGGCAGTTTGCTTCTGGTGCTATAGGTGTTGCCGTTGACAGCAGTGGAAACGTGTATGCTGTGGATGAATATAATTTTCGCATCCAGAAGTTTAGCAGCAATGGAGTCTATATTACCCAGTGGGGTTCCCATGGCACTAGCAACGGCCAATTTGAAAATGCCTTAGGTGTGGCTATTGACAGCAGCAACAACGTTTATGTATTGGAAGGCTCTTACTCATACAGTCGCGTCCAAAAGTTTAGCAGCAATGGAGTCTATATTACCCAGTGGGGTGCTTTTGGTAGCGCCAACGGGCAGTTTGTTTCTCCTCAATACATAGCAATTGACAGTAGTAATAACGTATATATAACGGACCAGGGAAATACCAGGGTCCAAAAATTCGATAGTAACGGCAATTATATCACACAGTGGGGCCCTTTTGTTGGTGGTGGTAACGGGGCTCTTATAAAATACCAGGGCATTGCTGTTGACGGTAGCAGTAATGTGTTTGTTATGGACGGGGCAAGTTGTCGTGTCATCAAGTCTGATAACAAAGGCATTTTTATCACTCAGTGGGGATCTTGTGGTACCGGTACTGGACAATTCTCTAGTGGAGTTGCTAATTATCCTGGAGGCTTAGCCGTTGATAAAAATGGTAACGTATATGTTACTGATACAGGAAATGGTCGGATTCAAAAATTCGATAGTAACGGTAACTATATTACCAAGTTTGGGTCGATAGGATCCGGTAATGGCCAACTTACTCAGCCCGTAGATCTCACCGTCAACAGCAATGGAAACGTGTATGTGTCAGACTGGTATAATGGACGTATTGAAGAGTTTGCTCCCTAAATGCTGAATAGACAGGCTGGTCTAAGCGAGACCAGCCTGTCTCATGTGCTGAATTTTGAACAAACTCTCTAGGTGCTTTCCCCGGACACCTCAACTGGGTTAATCTGGAAATTGAAAACTGGCTGCAACACAACAGAGGGACTAATGTTATGTTAAAAAAACTGGCTATTTTTATAATTTTTGCATCGGTGATGATTCTTACATCGTGCTTGGCCGAATTAAAACAGGCCAACAGAAGTACGGCTGAAAATGCACCGCCAACCGAAATATTATACATTTACCATAATAATGAGTACACATTTGTTAGTCACAAAAGTAAACTTAGCGATGTAATTGCACATATAGGTAACCCAAGGTCAAAAACAACAAACCCTGATGGCACTACCAGTTTTATATATTGGACGTCTAGTAGAGGTAATAATGGGAATCTAATAGTTACTGAGGCTGAATTTGTCTTTAACAAGACATCACAACTTATAATGGTTACCCAAATGGATAGAAGCTGGGATCAAAAAGCTGTCGCTGAAGAAGAGGCAAGAATACTTAAAGCAGAAAATGACGTCAATGAGAAAAAGAGCAAGATAAAATTTGATGCTGTCACCTACGAAACAATGGTGCATCTGGTAAACGCAAGCGAAGTTTGCTCCTGGCCAATTCCAGAGAAAAAAAGAAGTAAGATTAATGAAACCTTAAATGATTATAGGTATGTTAGAGGTGACTTCAATTTTAAGGTTGACAACAACCGTGCTAGACATAAGGTCAGTGATATAAATTTTTGTATTGATGATAAGGAAAAAGATAAATTTGACAAAATGCTGAAACGCCTTAAATTATAGTAGGCCACGATCTTGATCGCTTTTGATCACCTCATTAGCACTCTGGTGTGAAGAGACCACACTAGTATCTTTTTACAGGTAACTTTAGAGCCGCTATGCGAAGAGCATGAGCGGCTCTATTTTGTGTGCGCCCGGCAGGGCGCGTGCCTAACGGCAACAAGGGTGTTCGGGGGGGGTGACCCGGAATCCGAACATGAGACCTCACAAGGGGGAATGTGACTAAACACGACTTATTTTGAATAGTCGATAAATGAAAGAGGCGGGGGAATCCCTCATCGGACATCGTTCGCAAGTCAAGGATTCAGCAACCGATGTTTGTCCAGGCTACTTGATACCTGGTGACACGAATGTTGGGTTCACCCCAACTACGGAGGGTAGCCATGGTTAAAGCGATAGAGGTACAGAAGGAGAACGGAAATGAATTTTAGATATGTATGTATTATCGCTATATTTGTAGGGGTAGGTATTTTATTCGGATGCAATACGGATGCTAACGAAACAAACAAAGCTTCCATTGATAGTAGCAATCGTGAAATTGCCTTATCTCAAGAACGTAAAAAAGAAATGAAGGCTTTAGAGGATGAAATCAATAGATTAAATGCAGATATCACTTCAGAAATATCACTAAAGGGATCTGTTTCAAATCTTCCAGCTGCTACTGCAATCGCTGAGGCTAATCTTAATGATTCGAGATCAAAAAAGGATATATTAGAAAAAAAACTGATGATACTGTACCAGATAGATAAAACACAGAAATGATAGCAAAGCAATTTTACAAAGGGGTATTTTATGGCTAATATCGCGAAAGTTGGTTGGGAAAGAATAGTTTTTGCGCTTATAAATAAATTGACCTTTGGTGGTAAATCTCCTTTTTTTTCGCGCACTCAGTTAATGTCTACTTCCTGTATCAATGATGCTGTTGCGGTTTCAGCAATATTGGGACATAAAGTAAGCCCACAAAACCCTGTTGAAACTATTCAGAAAACCTTGCAAAATCTTAGAGATAAAAACTTCGTAGAATTTCTCGGGAACGGAAAATATAAATTAACAGAAATTGGTAAAGAAGAGATGCTATCGCGTTGTGGCAATTGAGACAGAATATACCCGAACGGTAATGTGTTGTGATGCTATCCAAGGATCAAATAGTTAGAGGATATAAAATGAAGCTTTTAAGCATTGCTGCAATACTTCTCTATGTGATACTGGTCAATGTCACCCAGGCTTTATGTTATGATTCGCCTCCTAGCGGTACGAAGGTCAGTGGTATTATTGCAACTGGGTTTAAAGAATCTGAAAAGAATATGGTCGAGGTTGAATTTAGATGCTATGTCGAAAGCGACATAGCATTTGACAAACTTACAGTCACTATCGTCGGGCGTGTAAAGTACTTTGTGTAAATGGCCCCGGTTACGGTTTTGGCATCCTGTCTTCAAAGAGTATGGTGAAGCGCCCCATCGCCGCCTTCCAGTCTCTGATTGGCTGAGTCCATTTCTTCGTGATGTTATTCATTGCCAGGTAAAGCAGCTTGAAAATTGCCTCGTCATTGGGAAACGATCCTCGCGTTTTTGTCACCTTTCTCAGAGACATGTTCAGCGACTCAATGGTGTTGGTCGTATAAATTATTTTCCTGATATCGGCTGGATAGGCGAAAAAGGGTATTATGAGTTCCCAGTTGCGGTACCAGGATTTGCTGATCGTCGGGTGTACTTTATCCCATTTTGCAGCAAAAGTTGCCAGTTCCATTTCGGCTTGCTCCGCAGTGGCAGACTGGTAGATTCGCTTCAGGTCAGCAGCCACTTCTCCGCGTGTCTTATACGAAACATATGCAAGAGAGTTCCTAACCATGTGCACTATGCAGGTTTGAATTTGGGTCTTGGGGAAGACCGTTCCAATGGCCTCTGGGAACCCCTTGAGTCCGTCAACACAGGCAATGAAAATGTCATTGACGCCACGGTTGTTAAGCTCGGTTACAACCTGTAACCAGAACTTGGCCCCTTCATTTTCGGAGATCCACATCCCCAGGACTTCCTTGTCGCCGTCTAGCTTGATGCCGATGGCAAGGTAGACGGCCTTGTTCACAATATGGCCATTCGCTCTGGCCTTCACCTGGATGGCGTCCATGTAAACGATGGGATAAAGCGCGTCGAGTTGACGATTCTGCCATATCCTGACTTCTTCCATCACCGCCTCGGTGACGGTAGATATAAGGGTGGGAGAAACCTCAACGCCATAGATTTCTTCAAGATGTCCCTTTATTTCGCGGGTAGTCATACCACGTGAATACAGGGAAATGATCTTGCTATCAAACTCAGCGAACCGAGTCTGACCCTTGCCAATAATCAAGGGTTCAAAACTTCCATCACGGTCACGGGGGATCTCAATCGGCATAGTGCCGAAGTCACCCTTCATGGTCTTTTTGGAGGTCCCATTGCGCGCATTACCACTTTTGTTGGATACTGGGGCGTGCTTCTCGTGCCCCAAGTGGTGAGTCATTTCGGCCTGGAGAGCTCGCTGCAAAACTGCCTTGGTCAGCTGCTTGAGCAGCCCATTATCACCGAGAATCTCTTCCGGGGTCTTATACTTTTTAAGCAGGTCATCGATAACGGCGAGATCAATGGTCATGTAAACTCCTTGAGGTACTCGGGTGTACCCCTTAAAGGCAATTTACACAAACCTTTTTACACGCCCCTATCGTCGGAAAAAATTGGGACGGTCTGACAGTAGTAAAGGCACCCATCACCGGCGGCGTGCCGGCGGGTCAAGGCACGTATCTTACCGGATCGAAATTGATCCCAGCTCAAAAGTACCATGATGCTCAGATATGGAGTGTAGGTAGTGCTGAGTATGATGATGAAATCGGCCTTAAAATTTATATTACAGAAACTGGTCAAGAATTCTATTTGGATAAATCTTCCCTAAAGGCTGTGAATAAGCGTGAAGGCAAAAAAAAGAAGAAAAGCCAAGAGGAATAGAAAGCAGTTGCGTGTCATTCTCGCTGCCCCCTGTCCAAGTTATCAGACAAAAAAACGGCCAGCTAGCGGTCCGGTCTGGCGCTCCTGGCCTACGTTGCTTCCTTGTCGATAATTTGCCCCATCCTGCCCAATCCATCTTGTGTTAGCCGAGAGGCTGAGCCTCATGGACAGTGCGGCAAAGTGAGCCGCACGTCTGCGGTTTGGTCGTGTCTAAGATGCAATACCTTATTTTACTGGTAACTTACCTTCATATGTCCTCTACCTTCCCTCTTCCGGGGCCTCACAACTATATCCACGTCCCGGCCCAGCAGAGTGAGGAAATGGCAAAGCTTCTCAAGGGAAAACCCCCTCAATTTTCCATTCTGAATCATTGAGATTTTAGGCTGCGGAATCCCAAGGATTACCGCAGCCTGCGTCTGCGAGAGATGGCTTTTCTCAATGATTGTATTTATTTTTACTGCTAGCGTGCTTTTGATCAACAAGTCTTCTGCGTCTGGCAAACCGAGATCTGCGAAGATATTCCCCGATGAGGGGGTTACTGTAATCTCCTTTTGGAGTGCCTCTACAACGAGCCCTTTACGCTCTTTCATCCTAATAATCCTCTATACATTATCTTTGAATTTGTATGCGCGTCTATGTGGATTTAGTAAACTAAATCCCGCGTCTTTTTAGTTTTAGATAGGATTTAGGTTTTTGGGTGTCTTTTTCCTTTTGGTTCTGGTTTTGGGTTTAGTTTTTTTCCTCTGCTAATTCTTTTGCTTTCTTTAGGCGGTCCTTAACAATTTGAATATCGGTTTTAGCTGTTTCTATGCCTTTCTTTGACTTCTTCTGGAAGGCATGGAGGACATAGACCTTTTTACCGATTTTGACGGTATACATAGCCCTGTATGTGTCTCCGTCGTGATCTTCACAAATTTCAATGACCGTTGCCCCACCGCCGAGTCCTTTGAGCGGTTTGGCATTAATTGCTTTCCCCCCTTCCTGTGCGGCTCTGATTGCATACCCGATACCGATACGGGCTTCCTCTGGGAACTCTTTTAGTCTGTCCAGAGAATCACCTACAAATATTACCTCTTTTGACACTTACGCCCCCCGGTTGCCACCTCTCGCAGACGTATGATGGATATTATACCAATATGGGTATAATATCAAGAAATTCTTTTTCCGACAGCCATATGGGCTATTATTGTCTCCTCCCCCGAAATTGTAAGATCAATCAGCCAAATGCGGCTCTTATATGGGACCCAGGGCTACCCATGAAGAAATGGCCCACAGCCATGAACACAGCCACGACGAGCATCACCACCATTTCCATGAAGAAGGTGATGAGACGGAAGCACATGAACACCGCCACGTCCATGAAGGGACCACTCACTCTCACGTTCATTGGCCGGACATACATCACCGGCATAGCCATTGATATCCTTCGGCCCAGGCTGCTCTTCATTAGGCTTTTCCGCTTACAACACGCCATTGCCCATGACGCTTCAAGGCTGTCAGCATGTACGATCCTTACATGCCGCCCCCCTGCCCTTCACCCTCCAATGTCAGGCAGCACAACGCCTTATTCTCTTTGTCTTAAACTCCATTCAAATATCAAATTTGGAAGCCTATTTTTGAGGGTGTCGAGGCGCCGAAACTCGGCGATTGCCTCCCTAAGAATCAACATGAGACAAAAGAATTCATTTTGTCTCATGTCTGAAATCGTGCTATAAGCAAACCGCGATGTTAGCGCACTCGTATCACCCCCAACATGAGACAAAACGATGGAAGAACGCAAACACCTGTCGCAATCGAGGTAGACAGGCTCATTACAGCGACCAAGGGCAGCCGGAACGCAGCCCGCGACCGTTGCCTGATGCTCTTGATGTTTCGCCACGGCCTACGAGTTTCGGAGGCGTGCGGCCTGGTGCGGTAGAGGCCCCCGCCGATTCCATCCCGGCGGTGGAAGTGTCACCTAAGATGGTGACCAATCCGCAGGGGGTGTATCTGAAAGGCCTCCGCTATCGGGAAGAATTGACCCAGCATCGGGCTTATGCTGGGAAAACCCAACGAGACGGACCGGCGCAGCCAGTCCACATTACCACGCCCATAGGGCGTGGGTTTCTACGTCATACTAAAAACCTGTAGGTTTAGCTGTGCCGGCGATCACAGATCTAATTCAGAATGCCTGAACTGAAGGGGTTGTGCCAATAGACATTGTTCATTACTCTTGTTTTCTGCGGAGTTATCTGTAGTTTGCCGTCGTTTCTCGCCAACTTACGCCTTGGCTCTCTCGGACGGAACTATCTGATAATTTGTCTTTATTGGCACTTTACTGGGAAAACGTCGCTCACGTATAAGGGGCGTTGAGTAACATCAAACCCGCCATAAACAACGACACCTGTTGGTGCCGTGTCAGTTGTCAGATTGATACCTGCACTAAATCCTGAAAAAGTAATTAAATCTGTGGCATCAGTGCTATTTACACAATATTGATCAACAGATCCTGAGGAACATGCGAGGCCATGATATCCATTTGTACCAAGCGCAATGTAGTTTGGGTATGCCACAGCCGTAATATAGTACCCTTTGGGTATATTATATGCTTCGCCAGTAAATGAGACCTTATAGTATATTTGCGATGGGATGCTAGACCCTATTGCGCCTAGACTCTCACAAGACGCACTCGTTATCTTGGCATAGGGGCCACTAACCGTAACTGTAACCGGGTTAGAAGAGACACCGGTAACTGGGTCTTTGACTGTTACTGTTGCTGTTCCTGATCCAATGGTAGTGAGTAATCCAGTTTGATCAACAGAAATATTGTTATTGTTAACTGACCATTCCAAAAATTTAGGAGCAGGCGTTGCTGAACCTGCACTATCAAGAGCAGACACCGATAGTTGCTGAGTCTGGTTAGTGTTTAATGTGACTTGAGTCGGACTAATTTTCAATTTAAAAGGACAGTTTATAATTGAACCAGAAGATTTACACACGGTTATAGTTTTGTTAGAATTCCATTCAAACCCTACCTGTGAAGCTTGCACTGCTAGAGATGCTGTATCCCATGCTGATAGTAGTGCAGAATACCCTGATATATATTTACCGAAGGCTTCAGTAAGTGGGGCTAATAAATTTGTTGCTTTGTTTGCAAAGTAAGACTCGCCGCAACTGACTGCGGCTAGGCCGAGAGCATTCCAGTTGGTCGGATCTAATCCCGATTCAAAGGCAGTCCAAACACCTGAAATATCATTTGAATTAACCCAAGAAGAATCAACACTAAATATAGCTGACACTAGATCCCTCCTACATGAAGTAGTCCCGGTCCCGAGTCCAGTATAGCTTAAGGCTAAGCTGATTATATTCTCTGAGAGCATATAGACGTTTGCTTTATGGGTACCTGGTGACTGTGCTATTGTAATATTAAATTCGTCACCATTGTCTAATAATTGGATAGAGTCTGGATTTGTCAGCCCTATCGACCGAGATATATACTGAGCTAATATCAAGCTGGGCAAAACTACAGTCCCTAATTTGACCCCTAATCCATTATCACTCGATGCTGCCCACTGAATCAAACTGCGGTTTGTCAAATTAACAATATTTGAAACAGAACTGACTATAGACACCTTTGCCCCGGTTTCAGATAGTATCACAAATGGCAATGAAGAATCAACCGTTGGAGATGACAGTAGTGCTGATTCTATTTTTGCTAACCCCGCAATGTTTGTCCCTAGCTGACCAATTAGTGTCATCACTGATTTAAGAACTGCGGTGGAATTAGCTGGCGACACTCCAGCATCTAACTGGTTGCTTATTGATGTTACCAGGTTAATATATTCTGTAGTAGTTTTGATAAATGAGGTAATTTCATCAGGAGTATATTGAGTTGTCAAAGTTTCTCCGAGGGCGATTTTAACAAGAGCCAATGCCGTCGAATCTACATTTAACGCTGTTACAGTTGATGCAGAAGTAATCGACTTTGCTAGGACTATATTCCCGCTAGAATCGAGAGCGAGTAAGATGGTTTCTTTCCCCCTCGGGACTTGGGGAATTAGAACCGTGGAGCCTATACCTTGGTTGTCAATAGGAGACACATAGCGCGTAATAACTCCGACCGCTTGAGTCGGCACAGCCGAATCGAGTACAATTTGTGTTGCTATCGTTTGCATTGGCCCCGATGCTGTGGATGTATTAAGGAATGCTGCTGAGGCATTGGAGGCCACCGAGGAAGATTGCGCCCCCCCTCCACCACTGCAACACGGCAACAAGGCCAATACGGCGAGCAATATTCCATAATGAGCGATTGTAAGCTTTGTTTTAAGTCCTCTTACCTTAACCCAGTCCACAGCGTTCATGATGAAGTTATTCATCCCCCCCCCTGAGCTACATATTTAATCAGTGGATAGGCTCCGAGTTGCGTGCGGAGCAATATTTGCGGTTATTATTAATAGCACAATTATTAATAAAAGACAAGGCCTAGGGGTACACCGAGTAAGTTGGGGACATCACAGAAAACGGAAAATAAAGCACGTTAAGGGGCGGGAATGCCAAAAATTCTGTAAACGTCAGCTATTTGCTGGCATAGACTCCGGGGGCTAGGCCTGCGGGGGCGAAACAAGCATGCCTACTTTTTCTTTTCAAAAATGCTATAATTTTTTTAAGGGAATTCCCACCGGAGATACAGGTAGTTTTGGAGGTGTACAATGGGAGAATACGACGATTTATTTCAGCATTACTCGAATGGGACAGGACAGGAATCTGCGGACACAGCAAGAGCCATAGGAGAAGCAGAAGCTCGGATGGGCCATGCGACTCCCATTTCTCAACAACCGAATGAATCACATGATCACTTTATTGGCCGAGTCAATACTTTTAATGAGAGCAAAAAATAGATTGGTAATGACATCTTAAAGCAAAATGAACCGCCAGGCGGAGCACAGCCTGGCGGTTTGGAGAATAGCAACTTTTTTCCTAATGTGCGGTAATATCCGGCCTTGGCTGATGCAAGACTCAGTTTAGTTCCACCATAAGGTGGCTAATCCCCCAATTAAAAAAATTAGACCTAGTATGCGTGCCGGTGTGCCTTGCACAAAGCCATCTTTGCATCCAAACAGCTTGGCTATCAAAATGCCACGGGCCGCAAGGCATATACCACCAAGCAATATTCCTCCCATTCCTACACCGGAAACAAAGAGTGCTAAACCATACTTCCCACCCCAAACCATTCCAATTATCAAACCCATCATTCCTGAAATAATGAGCACCAAAACCGAATGTACTCTTAGACGCCCATCTAACGACATGTTTTTATATATTTCCTGGAATGTCATGATATTGGATTCTCGCTATTAAATGGTGGTGTTTCTTGAGAACATCATGAGTACAGACAACGGAATATACCTTGTGGTTATTTCACACATTAATGGTTGTTTTTGGCTTCAAAAGATTCAAGATCCTGACAGGATACCTTGTAATCATTGTTTACATCAATTTTATCATCAGATAGCATCCTATGCATTATAGGGGTTGCAAAATTTACAGATATTTTATCATTTGATTTGTTTATAACAGCATATGCTATTTCGTCAGGCTCTTTGACATCTCTCCATTCTTTTAATGCATGGTCAAAATAAACACCATTTATTACTTTTAGCGAAACCCTTCCTCTGTATTGAACACCATTCGCTTTATCCGCGTCAGAATATTCTTTGTCATCTTCTATTGATTTTAACATTTTGCCGCGAAATTTGACTACACCAGAATGCCCATTCTCTACGTCAGCACTAAAAAAATATGTGTCACCGCACTTGTTTACATGTGTGTCCATTGCTGATTTTACATCGTTGATAGTCTTATTGACATCACTGGGTCTTTTTGAACACCCCACCAACGCTGTAACTAAAAGGATTATATATAATTTTTTCATAAAGACGTCATCCGTATTAAATGGTGGGGTTATGCCTAAACTTAAACAGGCTAGGCCGTTTTTTGTTTTACAGCCTGGCCTATAGGACGATCTGCCTCTTCGTCCTATAGGCGATCATTAGCATAAATAATTTGAAAAATATTATTTGTCAATTGTTTTTTAGCAATTGCCGGAGCTACCGAAAACGGATTGTAAAGTATGTCAATGGTATGATGATGCAGGAATCCAGCGGTACAACGTTGGTACCGAAACACCGAGGTTCTTGGCTACGTCACGAGGCGGCACGCCGTTGGTCAACAGTTTCTTGGCTGACTCGATTTTGCTGTCAGTCATCTGGCGCTTGCGGCCCCCTTTACGACCGAGCTGGCGGGCGACTTCTAGCCCTGCGCGGGTGCGCTCCACTGTCAGCTCCCGTTCCATTTCGGCCAAGCTCGCCATGACATGGAAGAAAAACCTGCCTGATGGAGTGCCGGTATCAATCGCATCGGTGAGACTCTTGAACTGGACGCTTTGCGTGTGCAACTCGCCAATCAAATCGACAAGGTTCTTGACGCTGCGACCGAGACGATCTAACTTCCAGACAACTAAGGTGTCGCCTTCACGCAACATCTCTAGTGCCTTGGCAAGTCCTGGCCGTTCGGCACGACTGCCGCTAATCTTGTCGTCGAAAACCTTCTCACAACCAGCTTTTATCAAGGCTTCTAACTGAAGGTCGAGGTTTTGATCCTGGGTCGAGACGCGAGCATAACCAATCAGCATTTATTATTCTCCACAGTGCGGTCCATTTTCTACGGTATGGTGGCTCATGACTTTGGGATACAAACGAATTGCAGCCTTGCCCACTTGCCTGCAAATCTTATTAAAACCCATTGTGATAGTAGAGAACTGAGAATAGTATTTCAAGAACTATTTTTGAGAACAGCAACATGCTGATTCTGTGTGCCGCACCTGGTATCATACAGATGTTCTCAAATACCCTCGTTTGCGAGAGGAGTGTAAATGCCCCGTCGTTCGATTTTGTCCGCCGCCGAGCGTGACAGCCTGCTCGCAATGCCCGATGCCAAGGATGAACTGATCCGGCATTACGCCTTCAACGAAACTGACCTTTCGATCATTCGCCAGCATCGCGGCCCGGCGAACCGGCTGGGCTTCGCCGTCCAGCTTTGTTACCTGAGATTTCCCGGCATAATCCTTGGCGCCGATGAATCCCCGTTTCCGCCCTTGCTTCGACTGGTAGCGGCGCAGCTCAAGGTGCCGACGGGGATCTGGGACAAATACGGCCAACGCGAGCAGACGCGGAGAGAGCACCTGGTTGAACTGCAATCGGTGTTCGGGTTCAAGCCCTTCACCACGAGCCATCACCGGCAAGCAGTGCACACACTTACCGAACTGGCCTTGCAGACCGACAAAGGCATTGTACTAGCCAGTGCGCTCATTGAGGACCTGCGGCGACAGGCCATCATTCTGCCCGTCATGAACGCCATCGAGAGCGCCTGCGCCGAGGCCATTACGCGAGCCAATCGGCGCATCTACTCGGCACTGACCGACTCCTTGTCGCCAGTACATTATCAGCGCCTGGATGATCTTCTCAAACTCAAGGAAGGTAACAAGACAACCCGGCTGGCCTGGCTGCGCCAGTCGCCTTCCAAGCCGAACTCTCGGCACATGCTTGAACACATCGAGCGCCTAAAAGCCTTGCAAACGCTAGATTTGCCCGTAGGGATCGAGCGGCAGGTTCACCAGAACCGCTTGCTCAAGATCGCCCGCGAAGGCGGGCAGATGACACCCGCCGACCTGGCCAAGTTTGAAACACAACGGCGCTACGCGACCCTGGTATCGCTGGCCATTGAAGGCATGGCCACCGTCACCGACGAAATCATTGACCTGCATGATCGCATCCTTGGCAAGCTGTTCAATGCAGCAAAGAACAAGCATCAACAGCAGTTCCAGGCATCAGGCAAGGCCATCAACGAAAAGGTGCGTCTGTACGGGCGCATCGGACAGGTCTTGTTGGAAGCCAAGCAGAGTGGCGAAGATCCTTTCGCAGCTATCGAAACGGTGATTTCCTGGGATGCCTTCATGGCCAGTGTTAGCGAGGCACAGAAGCTCGCTCTGCCTGCGGACTTTGACTTCCTGCCCCGCATCGGTGAGAGCTACGCCACGATGCGCCGCTACGCACCTCAGTTCCTTAACGTGCTCAAACTACGTGCGGCGCCGTCCGCCAAGGGTTTGCTTGATGCCATCGACGTTCTGCGCGGCATGAATGCCGAGAACGCCCGCAAGGTTCCTGCCGACGCACCAACCGAGTTCATCAAGAAACGCTGGGAGAAGTTGGTTCTTACTGATGAGGGCATCGACCGGCGCTACTACGAACTATGTGCTCTGTCGGAACTTAAAAACGCGCTGCGCTCAGGCGATGTATGGGTGCAAGGCTCACGGCAATTCCGGGATTTTGACGAGTATCTGATACCTGCTGAGAAATTCGCGGGGCGTAAGCTGGCCAACGACCTGCCACTTGCCATATCGACAGACTGCGACAAGTACCTTCATGACCGATTGTTGTTGCTGGAACAACAGCTCGAAACGGTCAACCGCTTAGCTGCGTCAAATGACTTACCAGAAGCCGTCATCACAGCAGAGTCGGGCCTAAAGATCACGCCGCTGGACGCCGCGATGCCCGATACCGCGCAAGCGTTAATCGACCAGACCGCAATGCTGCTTCCACACGTTAAGATCACCGATTTGCTAATGGAGGTTGATGAGTGGACCGGCTTTACTAGGAAATTTGCGCATTTGAAGACGGGCGAGGTAGCCAAAGACAAAACCTTACTGCTGACGACGATCCTGGCCGACGGGATCAACCTCGGTTTGACCAAAATGGCTGAGTCATGCCCTGGTACGACCTACGCCAAGCTTTCGTGGTTGCAAGCTTGGCATATCCGGGATGAGACCTACTCGGCGGCTCTGGCCGAACTGGTTAATGCACAGTTCCGTCAGCCATTCGCCGGGAACTGGGGTGACGGGACCACTTCGTCATCAGATGGGCAACGCTTTCGTGCCGGCGGTAGGGCTGAGAGCACCGGCCACATAAACCCGAAGTACGGTGCTGAACCGGGGCGGTTGTTCTATACCCACATTTCTGACCAATATTCGCCCTTCAACGCCAAAGTGGTAAATGTTGGCGTGCGCGATTCGACCTACGTGCTTGACGGCTTGCTGTACCACGAATCTGACTTGCGCATTGAAGAACATTATACAGATACGGCAGGTTTCACGGATCACGTCTTCGCCCTGATGCACTTGCTGGGCTTTAGCTTCGCGCCGCGCATTCGCGACCTGGGCGAAACAAAGCTTTACACACTGAGGGGTACGACAACGATTCGTTCTTTTTGGGGCCATAAGGCCTGAACCTCATGCCCATAAGTTATAGTCCAAATCGGGAGGACATCTACCTGGGTCCTGATCGTAGCGGCCGAATCTATTGATGTGGT
>Ga0209123_1001757_pt1 | contig 20324 bp, 19 predicted proteins | sample BarGraIncu00431A_FD_184500 | JGI IMG/M metagenome (GOLD analysis project Ga0209123, IMG submission 184500) | Arctic peat soil microbial communities from Barrow, Alaska, USA - Barrow Graham LP Incubations 004-31A (SPAdes) (version 2) | ecosystem: Environmental > Terrestrial > Soil > Wetlands >... | reverse complement strand
AAAATGCAAAAAGAAATAACATTACTAACGTACATTTTTTCAATGCAGATTCTGGAGATTTTATTACTGATATAGTAAATAGCAAAGAAGCTGTTGATGTTGTAATAATGGATCCACCTCGTAGTGGTAGTGACGAAAAATTCTTATCAAATCTAGTTACTCTAATGCCTAAAAAAGTAATATATATATCTTGTAATCCAGTTACATTAGAAAGAGACCTTGAATATTTAACATCTCATAAGTATAAAGTAACTGCAGTACAACCAGTGGATATGTTTCCACAAACTGTACACATAGAATGTGTAGTTAAATTAGAAAGAATTTAACTATAATATAAAATAAAAACATTAATTACAATATTATTTGTAATTAATGTTTTCTTTATTTAATTTAAAGTAGTAAATTGTAAACTATCATAATCTACAATTCCCCATATGCTATTGATACACTGTACATTGATTTCTTTCGGCATATTGGCTCTAACTTTGACTAAAAATCTTTTAGTTAACCGTTTCCCATGGTACTTCTCTTTTAAGAATTCACGTATATCGATAATAATTGTTTTTCGCAAATCATATACGTACAATTTCAAAAGAGTATACGATACCTTTCCGCCTAACATTAGATATCTTCCATTGCTTCCATTACTCTTACCTCGAATAGACCGTTCGAATACCTTCTGTTTATCTTTTCTCATACTTGAAGATAGATCCATACCAATGTCATGGTTATATAACTCATTTACTTTTGCATTGTATATCCTTGTATCTATCGATTCTAATTCCACTCTGTTTACCTCCTAAATTTTTAGTTAGTTTTTTAGCTTTTTTATATTATATCACATTTTACATAAAATGTAAAGTCGTAAAAATTTATTGTATTATTGTTTAAGACTATAGTAATAATAACTAATAAAAAACATTAATTACAATATTATTTGTAATTAATGTTTTCTTTATTTAATTTAAAGTGTTAATTTGTAAACTATCATAGTCTACAATTTCCCATATATTATTGGTACGCTGTACCTTAATCTTTTTTGGCATATTGGCACGAACTTTAATTAAAAATCTTTTAGTTAACCGTTTGCTTGTATACTTCTCTTTAAGAAACTCGCGTATATCGATAGTAATTGTTTTTTGCAAATCATACACATACAATTTAACAAAGGTATATGTTACCTTTCCATCAATCATTAGATAACTTCCATGACTGCCTCTGCCTTCAATTGATTTTTCAAATCTGCTTTGTTGATTTCTCTTTACACCTTGAGTTAAATACAAACCTGAGTCATGATTGTATATATCATTCACTTTAGCTGTGTATATACTGGTATTAACCGCTTTTACTTCCATATAGTCCCCTCCTAAATTTTTAGTTGGTTATTTAGTGTTTTTTGATATTATATCACATTTTACATAAAATGTAAAGTCGTAAATAGCACATACTGAACATATGTGATTTTTGGTTATTGAAAATTCCATTTTATTTGTTAGATATTTTGGCTGCCAGTTTCTTTATTATCTTCTATATTATCATTAGATATTTTATTTGCTTTATTATTGTTTGATATTATAGCAGCAACAATTATTAACAAAATTAGGCCAATTAAAAATATTGCAATTTCTCTAATCATCATATTTTTTCTCCTTCGAATATAGTATATATCATATATAAATTATTATATATGAATTATTAATTTTTGTCAATAACATCTCGACTTATTTCGACATTTTTTTGAAAAATATTATATTTAAGCCAAAAAGAACCTGTTGCAAGTATATTTTATAGTCATTATCAAATAATAACATCATAACTTCATGGTATAAACGATATTTTATTTGTTGTGTTAGGTAGAATGATGCTAAGTCAATTATATTTAGGTAAAGTAAATGAAGATTTAAATCTTTTTAAAGTAGATATAATAAAATATATGAAGAGGAGTAGAAATATGTTTATACCCAAAAGAATTATATTTAATAATGATTCATTAAATTATGATATGGGCAAGGAAATTTTTAATAAGTTCAAAGATGATTCTAATGTTGAAATCATACACTTAACTTCAAATAAACTTATGCAATATATTCCAGGTAATGATTTGTTTTCACAATTTAGAGAAGGCAAAAAAACTTTAGTTGTTTCATTTAAGAAAAATTTAAATTTCCAGTCATGTAAACCATCAGCCCACTATCAACTTCCATTAGTATCTGGATGTATGGGACAATGTGAATACTGTTATTTAAATACTAAATTAGGAGATAAACCTGTAGTAAAAATATATACTAATATAGATGATATTTTAAATAAAGCTCAAAAATACATTGATGAAAGATTACCTGATATAACTATATTTGAAGGAGCAGCTACATCTGACCCTATACCTGTAGAACCTTACACACATTCGTTGCAAAAGTGTATAGAGTATTTTGGAAAATCAGTACATGCTAGATTTAGGTTTGTAACAAAGTACAATGATATAGAATCATTGCTTAATTTAGAACATAATGGTCATACAGAAATAAGGTTTAGTATAAATACATCTACTATTATAGATAAATATGAACATTTCACTGCCTCTACTGATAAAAGAATTGAAGCAAGTATAAAATTAGCAGAAGTAGGATATCCAATAGGATTTTTAATTGCTCCAATATTCATTTATCATAATTGGAAAGAAGAATATCATAATTTGTTATTACAATTAAGTAATAGACTTCCAAATGATTTAAAATTCCCAGTAACTTTTGAAATTATATCACATAGATATACTACAATAGCTAAAAACAGAATACATCTTGTATTCCCTAAAACTGAACTACCAATGAATGATGAAGATCGTAAGTTTAAATTTGGACAATTTGGATATGGTAAGTATGTATATCCAAAAGAGAGTATAGATGAAATAAAACAATTCTTTAAAAAAGAGATAGATGAATTATTTTTAAAGAAAGATGTAAAATATATTATATAAAAAAATACATTAGAGTTTTTAATGCTCTAATGTATTTTTTAGTACCAATTGTACCAACCTTTTATTAAATTAAATAACTTTGTATGATCCTACCATAGTCTTAAATTGATCTAAAGTCATAGAATTATCATTACTATTAATAGCGCTATAATCATTCATATTAAACGAAATAGACTTTAATCCTTTAGCAAATCCATAAGTATGAAGTGTATACCCTAGTGGAGCAACATCTGTATAATAGCTTGCACTTAATCCGTTAATAGTTACTTTAGTATCCTCTAATTTACTATCTCCTACATAAATATAAGCAAAAGAAGTCTTTTCTTGTACTACACCATCTGCTGTAACAGTTCCAATTTTATTAATTGACAGCATATAAAATTTATTATTATCCTCTGATTTTTCTTGTGTCACAACAAAGTCAGATGGGTACTTAAAGCTAAATCCAAAATTTTTATCTGTATATGTTTTCCAGTTTGAAGTTGAATCTGCTACAGTTGTACTAGTAGAATTACTAGTTTGTACTTTCATCATTTCATTAATTTGTCCTTGTAAATCTTGAATTGTACTATCAGCCTCAGCTTTGTTTATTTTAATTTGCTGTTCCATAACATAATAAATTGAACCTCCTATTACTACGGCGGTAAAAATTACTATTACCAATATTAGGAATAGATTTAACCAATTATTTTTTACTTCTTTCTCCATATTTTTCCCCTCTCATTTATAAAACAACCTCAATTGACTAATGTTTTATTTATTAAATTGTATTATAAAACAAAAAAAATGTCAATATTTTTTTACAACAAAAAAATATTTGGGTAAACTCTTCTTTAAGAACTTGAACCCAAATATTTTTATTAATATATCACTATTTAATTTGACTTAATCTTTCTGTAACTTTATCTAACATTTCTGTATATTTAGTAACTTTATCTTTTTCTGTTTGAATTAAATTATCTGGTGCCTTACTTGTAAATTTCTCGTTTTTAAGCATTCCAGTAGCTCTATTTAATTCGCTTGTTATTTTAATTATTTCTTCGTTTAATTTAGCTATTTCTTCTTCTTTATCTACAGCCGAAGAAAAATCTAAGAAACCATCAAAATATTCTAAATGAAATGCTGAATACTCTTCATATCCTTTATTACCAGTAATATATTCTATATCTTGTATATATGCTAACTTTTTGATATATTCCTCACTTTGTAATAATATATCTTTGTTATTATTATCTTTTAATAATATTTTGCTGTCAATTTTTTTAGAATTTGGAATATTACTTTCAGCTCTATAATTTCTAACTTGTTTAATATATTCCATTATATTCTCAACAACTTTATATTCATCTTTAAATGTATATTTTATTTCTGGATATTTAGATACCATTATAGATTCATCATTATGTTTTAAATTTAAGTATATCTCTTCTGTTACAAATGGCATGTATGGATGTAACATCTTAACTGTTTCACACAATACATAATTTAATGTAAATACAGCCGATTCAAATGAAGTTCCTTCTTTTTTATATAATCGTGGTTTTACCATTTCTATATACCAATCACAAAAATCTGACCATATGAAATTGTATAAACTACTTAAAGCTACTCCTATTTCAAATTTATCTGTATTGTCCGTTACATTTTTAACTAGTTCGTTTAACTTTGTTATAATCCACATATCTTCAGGTTTAAAATCTATATTTATATTATTTAATTCAATATTTTCTAAATACATATTTACAAATCTAGCAGCATTCCATAATTTATTAACAAAATTTCTAGATGATTCTATTTTTTCTGGTACATATCTTACATCATTACCAGGTGAAGTATTTTGTATAAGTGAGAATCTAAGTGCATCTGCGCCGTATGTATCAATTACTTCAAGTGGGTCTATTCCATTACCAAGCGATTTAGACATTTTTCTTCCTGAACTGTCTCTTACTATTCCATGAATATATACGTGTTTAAATGGTGCCTTACCGGTAAATTCTAAACCACTAAATATCATTTTACTAACCCAGAAAGTTATTATATCATATCCAGTAACTAAAGTAGATGTTGGATAAAAATATTCTAATTCTTCTGTTTTGTTTGGCCAACCTAATGTTGAAAATGGCCATAATGCTGAACTAAACCATGTATCTAAGCAATCTTCATCTTGTTTTAAATTTCCTCCACATTTACATGTAGTTATATTTTCTTTTGATATTGTAACTTTGTCACAATTATCACAATAATATGCAGGTACTCTATGTCCCCACCAAAGTTGTCTTGATATACACCAATCTTGTATGTTCTCCATCCAATTGAAGTAAGTTTTTTCAAATCTTTTTGGAACAAATGTTATATCACCATTTCTTACAGCTTCTAATGCAGGTTTAACAAGTTCAGACATCTTAACAAACCATTGTAATGATAGATATGGTTCTATTACTGTATGACATCTATAGCAGCTACCAACATTGTTTGTATAGTCTTCTATTTTATCTATATGATTACTCATTTCTAAATCATTAACAATATTTTTTCTTGCTTCAAATCTATCTTGACCAATATATTTTCCAGTTTTATCATTTAAAGTACCATCTTCATTAAGAATATTTATTCTCTCTAAATTATGTCTTTCTCCTACTAAAAAATCATTTGGATCATGAGCAGGAGTTATTTTTACTACTCCAGTTCCAAAATCTATTTCTACATAATCATCAGCTATAACTGGTATTTTTTTATTAACTAGTGGAAGTATAACATTTTTTCCTATTAAATGTTTATATCTATCATCTTTAGGATTAACAGCAACAGCTGTATCACCTAATATAGTTTCTGGTCTTGTTGTTGCAACAACTAAATAATCAGTACTATCTTCAATCATGTATCTTATATACCATAATTTAGAGTTACTCTCTTCATAATCAACTTCTGTTTCAGAAATTGATGTTTTACAATGAGGACACCAATTTACTATACGCTCTCCTCTATATATGTACCCTTTATTATATAACTTTTCAAAAGATTCAAGAACAGCTACGCTACACATTTCATCCATTGTAAATCTTTCTTTTTCCCAATCACAAGAAGAACCTATTTTTATGATCTGTTGTTTTATTTCATTACCGTATTCATTCTTCCAATTCCAAGCTTCTTCTAAAAACTTTTCTCTACCGATCATGTCTTTAGTTATACCACTCTTTCTAAGTTTTTCAACAACCTTTACTTCAGTAGCTATACTTGCATGATCTGTTCCTGGTATCCATAATGTTGGTACACCTTTTAATCTATTATATCTTATAAATATATCTTGAACTGTTTGATCTAATGCATGGCCCATATGTAATTTACCCGTTACATTTGGTGGAGGCATTACAATTGTGAAAGGTTTTTTACTCTTATCTATTTTACATTTAAAATAGCCTTTATCCTCCCATTTTTTATACATTTTGTTTTCTATTTCTAATGGCATAAATTTATTTTCCATTTTGATGACACTCCTTTTTTATCTAAAATAGCAAAGTATAGTTAAAGAGATTATCACTAGTATAAAGCATACTATTTTCAAACCTAAAACTACCCTGTTTTCGTTTTCTATATTTACTTTAGTTTTGACTATTCCTCTTGCACCATATATACATATTACTGAAATAAGTAATATTACTAGTGCTACAAATACAATTACATTATCCATCTTAATTCCTCATTCATTTTCATTATATATATAATATCAAAAATACTGCTAAAAGTCAATGTTTATAGCATATTTTAATTAAATATGTAAGTTATATTTTTAACTTTACTTTAAATGATTTTTATTACAAAAAATAGAATATATTACTTATATTTAACTAATAAGTATTATATTCTAAATTACATTATTTTAAAATGATTTCTTTAATTTTTTCAAATACTCTTTTAGAGTTATTTTTGTCTATATTTACAAATGTATTATTAACTCTTTCTAAATATACCTCGTCCATTTTTGGACCATCACATACTTGTTTAATTATATCATTTACTAATTCATCTTCATCTTTTACAATCTTTCCAAATCCGTCATTATCATACGAAAAATAACCAGGTTTATAGTGCTTTGTAAAATATTCTTCACGATCAAATTGATATAACAGCATGGGCTTTTTAAGATATGCAACGTCAAATATTATACTTGAATAATCTGTTATAAGCAATGAAAGTTTTTCAAATATTTCTGAATATTTTATATTCTCTACATTTTTCACTTCAATTATATCATTCTCTAGTTTTTTGAAAAAACCTTCGTATAGTTTAAATCCTGGATGAAGTAAAAACAATATTTTATATCCATTTTCTTTTAATTTCTTAAGCATTTCTTCATTAGATAGTAAATTACAGTATCTTTTATAATATTCTGACTCATCAAAATTTTCATTAACATCATGAAATCCTTCGCTATTTATAGGTCCAGATAAATATGTTCTCCAAGTCGGAGCAATCAGTATCATTTTTTCTTTATTATTAATTAGTTTATCAAATCTAGGTAATCCCGTTAATACTACTTCGTTATCAAACATATATTTATTTGTATTTATTTCTTCAAACTCTTTTTTTGTACTTGTTACAAACATATCTATATTAGCTTTACATTTGTTTAGTGGAAGATGAACATCATTCATAATAACACCATGTTGTAGGAATATAAACTTATATGCAAACAAATCTTTAAAACATTCTGTTTCAGTCGTATTAAAAGGATTATAGAAATTAGCATGAGAAGATATTATCATCTTTGCATTTAAAAACTTAATTTTATGTCTAAAACTATCTTTGATTAATACCTTTCCGATTTTCTTTAATTGTTTTAAATTTTTAGAATCTTTCGAAATTACAAAATATGATTTCTTAGCAAATTTTTTTTCGTTTTTACATACATATTCAAAAAGTGCTTGTGCATTATCGTTTCCAACCATTGGTCTATCATTAAACAAAATATTTCTTTTAGTAGTGTCTGAAAATAGTCTATAAGTCCAATTTACATAAAAGAATTGCTTAATGTATTTTATTCTTTTAATTTCGTACAAGGTTCTAGATAACAAACTTCTCTTTTTGATATGTATTCCATTATTAGAAAACGATACAACTCTACTCTTATTAATAAAATTATATTCTTCGTCCTTTTTCAAATAATCTTCAACAACGTGGTTTTTATCCATAGTAGCAAATTTCATAGGTATTTCAACTCCTGCTACTTTTAGTATAGGCATATATGTAGTTAAATTATCGATAGGTAATTTTGCCTCAAATTTATATGTAGTGTTAAATTCCATACCCAATATTTTATTCAAAAAAAACTTATTTTCACTTTTATTTATGATAGTATTGTATGTCTTACCTCTTTTGTCTTTAAATTTGATACTGCCATTCATATTAATAGGTAATATATCATTATAAACACCTATAAATTTAATATATTCATCAGTTACTGAATATTGACTTAAAATCATTTTACATTCCCTGACTTTTTCTATCTTAACTGAATTTACATATAAAATATTATCTTGAATTTTACATTCAACTAGTTTAGAATCAAATCCATATTTAAGCGTAAAAAAAGCAATTTTCATCATATGATCTTTATCATAAAAATTTACTATATATTTATCTTCAATTTTACTCAATATTTCTTTGCAAAGTTCATGATATATGCCTATCTTTTCGCCTTTTTCAGCATTTAATGCTTTGTTTCTTTTTTTTATTTCTCCAAGTAATATATACTTCAAAAACTCTGGCATTTCCATATTTTTTTCTTCTAGTATTCTGCAAAAATTTTCATATAAATATCTAGTATTTGTTATAAATGAATCTATATCATATTTTGCTTTTCCAGATAAAGAATTTGATTTTTTTCTAATTCTATAATTATAGACAGCTTCATCGTGACCAATTATTCCTATATGTCTATTATCAAAGTATATTTGGCAATTTGCAAATAAATCTTCAGCAACTTCTAGGTTAGTATCAAACTTTATATTATCAAATATTTTAGTTTTATAAAAAGTAGCCGCCGATGATAATATATAATTTTGTGGACTTTCATCTAAATTAACAACAGTAGTCTCTTTACCAAATTTTTCATATCTTGGATGTACTCCTGTTTTACCTTCAAAGTATTCAACAACCAAACCAGCTAAATTTATATCTTCGTTTTGATCAAAAAAGTTAGCTACTGATTTAAGTACATCTTTACTTAATGTGTCATCTGGATCGAAAAAATTCACATATTTTCCGCGCACAAAATTTAACCCGAAATTTCTAGCAGAGGATAACCCACCATTAGACTTTTCATGGTATTCAATATTTTCTGGATATTGAGTAACGTATTTTTTACATATTTCACCAGATTCATCAATCGAACCATCATTAACTATTATTAATTGTACATTTTCTTCAAAATCAAGTGATTGTTGTATTAACGAATCAATAGCTTCTACTAAATATTCTTCAACATTATATATAGACATTATTATAGAAAACTTGTATTTATATTGTATCATAATAACTCTCCTTTTATCAATAAATTAAAATTAATTTTTTAGTTTACTTATTATACATTATTTTTCCTAAATAGTCATTTTTATCCACTATCTCATCGAATATATATTTATAATTTAAATCTTATATATATTTATCAGTATTTACAACTGTCATTACCATTTTATCAACCTTTTTTACGTTTTAAATACACGCATTTCGGCGTGATATTTTTAATCTTATTTTACCTTATATTTTAAATATTATATCAAACATTTTGTCGAATGTCAAATTTCGACAAAATGTTTGAATAACACTCAGTATAAATTGTAAAAAAAATAGCTAAGAACTATTATCTTAAGCTACTCTTTTATAATTTAATTTGATTTATTAAGCTTGTTCTGGTGCATTTACTGGGCAAACTGATGAACAAGCGCCACAATCGATGCAAAGTTCAGGATCTATTATATATTTTTCGTCTCCCTCAGATATTGCATTTACTGGACATTCAGGTTCACATGCTCCACATTTTATGCAAGCATCTGTTATTTTGTATGACATTAAAATCACCTCCTATAATCTATTTTACATTCCAAGTTAACTCTTCAGCATTGTAAGTTTCATATTTTTCGTTTTCTCTAGAATCACCAAATCTAACTCTTACTTTTAAATTTAATATATCAACATTTGCAACTTTTCCAGAATCATTTGTTGCTTTTACTTTAACTAATTCGCCATATTTAGGTAATTTCTTAAGATTTTCTTTATATTCAATTTCTTCATATTTAATACAACACATAAGTCGTCCACAAGCTCCTGATAATTTAGACATATTAATTTGAAGACCTTGATCTTTTGCATCTTTTATTGTAACAGATTTAAAATCTTGAAGATGTGTTCTACAACATACTTCTCTACCACACATACCTAAATTAGGGTAAATTTTTATTTCATCTCTTGGACCAATTTGTCTTAATTCAATTCTTGTTTTAGCTTCTGAAGCTAATATTCTTACTAAATCTCTAAAATCCACTCTTTCTTCAGCTGTGAAAAACATAGTGATTTTAGACTTATCAAAAGTATATTCAGCAAGTAGAAACTTCATGTTAAGATTAAGTTTAATAGCTTCTTTTTTAGCAAATATTAACACCTCTAAAGCTGCTGCTTCATTATCTTTTTGAACTTGTAAATCACTCTTTGTTGCAGGTCTTATTATATCTTGCAGCACAGCGTCTTTAGGTAATTCATCAGTTGTAAGTAATTTAACAACTCGTCCTATTTCTTGTCCTTTATCTGTTTCAGCTATTACAGTATCGTTTACTCTAAACCCAAATTTAAGTGGATTCATATATACTAATTTTCCTGTTTTTCTGAATCTAACTCCTATAACAACTTCCATATTTCCTCCTCTACATATTTTCTATACATTTAATTATCATATTATCTATTACTATATCATAATTACCATTATATTTCAATCTTTCTTTTGCTTTTTCTACAATTTCTGTACACAAATATTTATCATTTGAAAAGAATACATGTTGTAAATAGTCTAAAATATATTTCTTCGTAAAATCAATTTTTTCAGACTCTTTCATACATTTCACAATATCTTTTGTAATAATATAAGTGTACAACTCATTTATTTTATTTAATTCGTCAATCAATTTTTCGTTTATAATTTCTAATGCAAAACCTATAGATCCATCTATAAATTCTATAATGTTATTGTCTAGTTTAGTACCTATATTTTCACTTATATACTTACCTACAATTTTACCATCTAATTTATTAAAATTTATTTTATATACTCTAGAAATAACTGTAGGAAGAATATTAGCACTGCTTGCTGCTATTAATATTATAACAGCATGTTTTGGCGGTTCTTCAAGCGTTTTAAGTAGTGCATTTTGTGATGCATCATTTAAAGATTCAGCACCATCAATTATATATACTTTCATATTTCCGAGTTGCAGGAGCTATATATATACTATCCACAATATTTTCTCTAATTTGTTCTACTAATATGTTTTTTTTATCTTCTTTTTTACAAATGTATATGTAATCAGGACAACTATTTAAGTTATCTACATTAAGAATAAATTTAGCAAATTCTTGTGCTACCATTAATTTACCAATCCCAGAAGGTCCAGAAAACAGGTAAGAATGAGAAACTTTATTACTAGAAATAACATTACTTAATATATTAATTTCGTTTTCATGTCCTAATATATTTTCAAACATTTATAACACCTACTTTAAATCACCTATTTTATTAAGTGGCCATACACGTGATAATACATAACCATCAATTTTAGATATTGGAACACAACCAAAACTTCTTGAATCCATGCTTTGAAGTCTATTATCACCCATTGCAAATATTGTTCCTTCTGGTACTATAATATCCACATATGCACCATTTCTACTTGTTGAACCATCTTTTAAATATGGTTCATTTATCAATTCATCATTTCTGTATACTTTTCCATATTCACTGACTACAATGTGATCACCAGCAAGTCCTATAACACGTTTTATATAACTTTTTTTACCTATTCCCATAAAGTTAAAAGTAAAAGATTCTATTCCATTATGTTTATCATAATTTGCTATAGCATCCTCACCTGTCAACACTTTATTTTCTTCTATTACTTTTTTATTAACATCTTCAGAAGGCGCAATAAAAGTTATAATATCTCCATGTTTAAGATCCTTCTTACCAAGAATAGTTCTTTGAATTAATACTTTTTCTCCATCATTTGCAGTTGGTTTCATAGATATCTGTTTAACTCCAGATACTGTACCTATAAAATAATTTAGAAACAAATATATAACGTATGCTGCTATAAAACAAAAAACCCATTCAATAATTTCTTTTTTAACTTTTTCATTAAAAATCTTTTTAACCACTTTTACATTCTCCTTCATCAGTTTTTTTAGTGTATATTTTCTCCATTTGCAATGTCACCATCTGGCGTAAGAAGTCTTACAACATCTTTATCTCCTGCAGCAAGTAACATTCCATTAGACTCTACTCCACGTAATTTAACGGGTTTCAAATTAGATACTACAACTATTTTTTTATTCATTAATTCTTCTTCAGTATAGTAACCAATAAGCCCAGACACTATAGTTCTTGTTTCACTTCCTAAATCAACTGTTAACTTATATAATCTGTCAGATTTTTCTATTCTCTCGACATTTATTATTTGACCTACTTTTAAACTAACTTTTGACAACTCTTCAATTGTAATTATTCCTTCTAATTTAACTTCTTCTTCTTTTTTTTCTTCCACTATAATTTCCTCTTCCTTTAATACCAAATCTTTATCTATTCTAGGAAATAAATTTTCGGTTTTTTTACATACTGTACCATTTGGAATTTGTCCAAAAACTTGTATATCATTCCAGTTATTTTCTAATTCTAAAGAACCTATTTGACCAATTATTTTATCAGGAATTGTAACCATAAAAGGTTTCAACATTACTGATACAATTCTTACGCTTTCGGCTAATACGTATAATACTTTATCTAATCTTTCTTTATGAATTTCATTTTTTGCTAATTTCCAAGGTTCATTCAAATCAATATATTTATTTGAAAAACTAACTATTTCCATTACTTTATCTATTGCAATATCTGGTCTTAAATTATCCATATTTACTTTGTATTCATTAACATTTTTCTTTATTAAATCTATAATAAGTTGATCAGACTCTGAATTTTCTATATTTACAAATGAATCTTTAGATAATATACCATCATTGTATTTTTCAGTCATTGCAACTACTCTACTAACTAAGTTTCCAAGATCATTTGATAAGTCTGAATTTATTTTCTGTATATACATTTCCTCATCAAAATTACCATCTGTTCCTAGTTTAACTTCTTTCAATAAAAAGTATCTAAGAGAATCTACACTTGAATATTTTATATATTCTCTAGGATCTTTGTAATTTCCAAAAGATTTAGATATTTTCTTTCCATCAACTATAAGCCATCCATGTCCAAAAACCTTTTTAGGTAATGGTAAGTCTAATGCCATTAGTAATGCTGGCCATATAATACTATGAAAACGTGTTATTTCTTTGCCAACTAAATGTAAATCTGCTGGCCAATATTTTTTCATTAAACTGTCATCTTGACTTAAATATCCAAGTGCAGATATGTAGTTTGATAACGCATCAATCCATACATATACAACATGTTTAGTATCAAATGGAACTTGTATACCCCATTTAAATGTAGTTCTAGATACACATAAATCTTCTAATCCTTTATCTATAAAACTAGCAAACATTTCATTTTTACGTGCTTCAGGTTGTAAAAACAAAGGATTGTCTATAAATAATTGTTTAAGTCTATCTTCATATTTTGATAATTTGAAAAAGTAACTTTCTTCTTTTACTACTTCAACTTCTCTACCACAATCTGGACATTTTCCATCTACTAACTGTGATTCTGTAAAAAAAGATTCACAAGGTGTACAGTATTTTCCTTCATACTCACTTTTATAGATATCACCTTGATTAAATAACTTAACAAATATTTTTTGTACACATTCTATATGATCTTCATCTGTTGTACGTATAAATCTATCGTATGATATGTCTAAAGTTCTCCACAATTCTTTCGAATCCTCAACTATTTTATCAACATATTCCTTAGGCTTCATGTTTAATTCTTCTGCTTTTCTTTCTATTTTTTGTCCATGTTCATCTGTTCCTGTTAAAAAAAATACATCTTTACCAATTAATCTATTGTATCTAGCTATAACATCAGCTACAACTGTACAATAACAATGGCCAACGTGAAAATTCCCACTAGGATAATATATCGGTGTTGCTATATAAAATTTATTATTTTGCATAATTTTCTCCTACTTTCAGATGTATATATTATACCATATAATACTAAGTATTACAATAACATTAAATAACATATTACAAAATTTAAATGAAAATACCATTACACATAAAAAAGAAAAAACAAACAGAAGAAAATTTACTTCTATTTGTTTCTAATTTTAAAGAATAAAATATGATGAACTAAATATTATTGTTGCTGTGATTCCAGCTGCACCAACAAAAATTCCACATATAATACCTTTACCTAAAAATTTCTTGATGTCATCTTTTTTCATTAATAACATACCCATTGCAAATAAACTAATAAACAACATTACAGCATAAAATATCATAATATAATTTCTAATATTAACTTGATTTTTAAGTGAAGCAGATGTTGCATTATTGTATATATTTAATTCAGCGCTTAAATTTGCAGCATTTATCTTATCTACTGCTGCTTTATACTCTTCATTTGAATTTGATTGTTTAGAATTAAGATTCATTGTATTAGTAATATTAGGATAGATCATTATTACCGGAATTATATACATAATTAGTATTGATAACATATATCCAACAAAAAATAGTCCTACTTTTTTGTTCACGAAATCACCTCCTTTTATAATTATTTTAGACATACAGTGCACATAGCTATTGCATTTTCTTTTACATGAGATATGCTTATATCTATAGTATAATCAGCCATTAATTTATTTATATCACTAACCAAAATATTAACTTTTGGTCTTCTTTTTAAATCATCTACATTTTCTATTTCTATATCCTTAAATTCAATCGTCATTTCATTATCAATTAATAACTTAGACATAGCTTTGTATACTGATTCTTTAGCAGCAAATCTTCCTGCATATCTTTGGTATTTTGTATCATTAGATATTTTATCAATATCTTGAATTTCTTTTTCAGTGAATATTTTATACTTAAAGTTATCACTTTTCTCAATTGCATCTTTTATTCTAGAAACTTCAATTATATCTGTTCCACAATACATTTACATTCTGCCCCCTAAGCGCTTTTCAAGTTTATGTTTTAACCATCTTACTACTAAATATATTGGATAACTCAATGCTGTTAATATTATTGAATATATTAACAGTGGTTCCATCCACGTATTTTTTATATCATATAATTGAACTACTATTCCAAGTCCAGCAAATACTATACTTGCACTATACAATATAATTAAAATAATATTTATTTTTGATTGTCCTGATGTTACAACAGTATTATAGTATTCAACATATTCTCTATGAACTTCATCATATAATTCAGGTAATTCAAAAGCTTTTTGCCATCTTTTCCAAATATCCATACCATGTTCAGAATTTGTTATTTGACTAAACCAACTAAAATGTGTGAATTTAGTTAAATCACTGTTTAGTTTTGGCATCATTGTTTTATCATTTCTTAATATATCTTGTAAAAAGTTTATTAAGCTCATTCTTTGATAAAATGCTAGTAATAACATATAAAAATAATCCTTTTCAAAACTATGTGGCATTTTAGTTATATTGTACATCTCTTTTTCAGAAACAAGTACAACACCACTTTCTCTAGAAAATCCAAACATAGAATATTTCCATCTTGAATAAGTGTTTTCTTCTAGTCTGTCACAATCATTATTAAATATTGCGCTATTTTTACTATCTACTACATATTGAAATTTATAGAAATCATTTTTCAAACTACTAAACTTTGTATCCTCGTCCCAATCTTCTTTACATAAACATACATATGAATATGTAAACATCTTGTCATAATATATTTTGTCTAAATCAGTGCTTTCAAAACCAGAAATTGTTGATTTAATAAATATTATAATATCATTTAAATTATCTATTCCTTTTGCTTTTATATTAAATTTATTATGACCGCTACTTCTTGGAGTTACATCTCTAAACATACTATTAAAATCTAGTATATTATCAAAATCTATATTTTCATTATCATCTTCAACTTCAGTTTTAATATCTAAAAAACATATACCTGGCTCAAAACATATAATTTTAATACTTCTTATATCAAAATCAATAACACCATATCTTTTTTTAGAATCCGTTCCTGTTTTTATACTATCTAGATTAAACTCAAATGTAGCACAAGACGACTTTTTTACAAAGTTTAATTTCTTTGAATTTGACATTGCTTTATATTTTTTAACAAAATCATTATTCCAAAATAGAGTAGGAAACAAGAATTTCTTCATATATGGAAGAAAAAAATTATATGTTCCTTCATCTTCTTTATGATCATGTATTTTTAACTTCCAGTTTTTCTCATCATTTAATAGATTACCAATAAAGCTAGAATATTTATTTTTCTCAACTAAAAAAGGATATATGAAATGTGAATATTGATATTTAGCGCTTAATGACATAAAATTCACCCCTCTGCATATATTTATTCTATAATGTTTTTTGAAAAATGTCAATGTTTTTTGAATTTTTTGTATAAAACTATTGATTTTTAACTTTTTTGATGCTATAATAATTAAGTATAATATTTCGGGGTGTAGCGCAATTGGTAGCGTACATGGTTTGGGACCATGGGGTTGCAGGTTCAAGTCCTGTCACTCCGACCATTTAGAGGCTTTTAGCCTCTTTTTTGATGTCAAATTAACATAAAAGAGTTGAAACACAGCCATTTAAGGCAAATGTTCCAACTCTTGTTTTTTCGTTGATATATCAATGTTTATAACCGTTTTATCTTTTGTAGAAACTGTCATTTCCACCTGGGTAACTGTATTGTAACTGTCAAACAACTGTATTTTTAACTATTTTGAAAGACAGAATGTTGATATATAAAGGTTTGTTAAAGTGGTGAACCTGCAATCAGGGTGTCCCAAACCACTTATCATAATATTTTTTAGATTATTAAGTATCTTTTGCTACTCTCTCTATTAACTTTGGATGTTGTAACTTATTGTCTTCTTTAAGTTTAAATGGTAAAATACGAGTAGCTTCCAAATATACGTTTTCTAATTTATATAATTTTGAACCTTTTACTTCACATTTTTCATAATTAAATATGGCATAATTTCTTCCTCTACCATATAAAGAACTGTTATATTTAATACCATCATATCCATTTTTCTTCGCTAATTCTCCTATATACTGTGTTAGAATATAAGAAATGGGATCCTCTTTATTCAACCTTGAAAACTCTTGCATAATCATGAAAAATAAGTTATTTTCTTCCTCATTATCGGATTCAAATCCAGTGAATGTAAAATTAACTATTTTTAATTCTTCATTCGTAGCAATTTCCGCAATACTTATATTTTCTTCTAAAAAAGGTCTAACTTCAGCCAATGCAGTATATTCAGAATCTCCAGCATATAGATATCCTATTTTTTCCGGATTAACTCTTCCACTTTTTATTATATTTGGATTTTTAGGAACAAAGCTATTTTCTTTATCATACCCCCACAATCCTGTTTTTTCTCCGTTTTCAAATCTTGATGTTATTTCAGCATATCTAAATTGATTATAAAAATTGTAGTCACCGTTCTCAGAATCTTTCTTAGTCTTTTCATAAGCATCTATCAAGTCATTTATGTTCATTACTTTATCATTATAAATTCTTGCTCTATATATAATACTCCCTTCATCTAGCAATTCTACTTTTTTTGAAAAGATTTTCTCAATATTTTTTATTATGGGAAGATCTATAATGAACCTATTCTTATACATTATTTCATTCTTAAATTCATTCCATTCATTAAAAACTTTCTCTAGTGAATTATCCTTCATACTTTATCTCCTTTTTTATATAGTTGTTTTTAACTGCCTCCTACTATAGTAACATTATTAAAAACAAATTTTAACTCTAAATTTTTATGTTATATTCAATATGCCTTTTTTATCAATAGTTTCATATTCTAATTTACCACTATACATTTTTCCATCTTTAAATATTCCCGAAAACGTTGCTCTTATATTAGTTTCTAAATTTGATTTTTTTAATTCATTTTTTATTTGCATTGCACATTTATCTTTTATTAAATCGAAACTATTAATCTTGTCTTTTGGTTTAAATAGATCTTTTGAATAATAATAATATCTTCCTTCTCCGTTAAACTCATTATTTTCTATATTGCCTTCATATATAATATCAGCCAATAATTTTGTCGATGGATCACCAAATATAAAAATTGTTTCGTATTGTTTTATATTTCCACTTATTCCGTTTTTAGTTGATATACTAAAATTACTTCTGTAGTTTTTTTCAATATATATTTTACTTCCATTATCCTTTATTTTTATTATTTGAGCATCACATTTGTATTCTTCATATTCTTCTAATATATTCAACACTTTCTTTAGTTTACATATAATTACCAGAATCTTTAAACTCGCTAAAAATTCTATTTTTTCATGTTCATAATCTTTCTTTATATCGTCTGTACATACATTTAAATCAAATATTTTTTTATATATCCACTTTACTTGTAAATCATCATATATAGTAGAACCTTTCTTACCATCACAATATCTTTTTACATAATCATATAACTCTCTTATGTATTTTACTTCTTGTTGGTCTAATATATTTGAATTTAAATCTACTAAATATTCTCCATATACTGATTCGTACGATATTGATTCATAAGCTTTACTTCCATAAGCAAAAGTATGTTTGAACTTATTTAAAAGTTCCAATAGGTAATCATATGTCATACTTACAGATTTTAAAATAGCATCATCATATTTTTTCTTTTCTCTTTTTTCTGTATTTGCAGATATTTTATATGCTAATACAGCCACAAATATGGTTGCGAAAGAAAAAATAACCGTAACTATAACTCCAAATATATCAATCACATCACTTATTTTCATATCTGATTTTAAAAATATTGATGTTAACAAGGATACCAAAAATTCAATTCTTTCAATCATCATAATTTCTCCTTCTATAATTATACAAATTATACCATAATTATATAAAAAATACAATAATTTAGCTTATAGTTTTCCCTGGTGTCCTCCACGTCCCTGGGGGTAACTGTAAAGTAACTGTAATTCTCTATTTTTAGTAGTAATGAAATAGTTACAAACAGCTATATACAGCCATTTGTAACACTATCCCTTTTTGAATAACTCCCCGCCCATGGGGTTGCAGGTTCAAGTCCTGTCACTCCGACCAATTTGAGAGGTTTTTAACCCCTCTTTTTACATAATACTTCACTTATGTAAAAAACAGTCGTCTGTTTTTTATTTTAATATAATTTTAGTGATATAAATATGAGTTTTAACACTAATATCAACGGAACCTATTTATACAAATAGGTTCTTTTTTTATTATTCTAATTAAATTTGATTTTGATTTAATTAATTTCTAGTCTATTGTTATTCCTGCACTAGCATCAGCTACCACTGTATTTATTAAAGTTACTCCCGCTGCTGTTGCAGTAAATACTAACATTAGACGTGTTCCAGCTGTCACTGGAATTGTTAATCCAGTTGTTATTCCTGAACTAATGGTACCAACTGCTACTATTCCAGTTAATGCTGGTGCTAATGTTACTATTGCACCTGGAATAGGTGAAAAGACGTTATCTAGTGCAGTAGAACTATATAGTTGTGCTGTTATCGTAACAGTAGTACCTACAAGTGTAAGTGCTAATACTGTACTAACTAATGCAGACATAGAAGTAATTGTTCCATCTCTTGGTACTGAAAATGCTAAATTTGGTAAACCAGTTATATCTATTGTTGTACCAACTAGAGTTGTTAAGCCAGCTGATGTTCCAAATGCTACAACACCTGGTAAACCAACTAAACCTCCAGCTATAGTTGATAATGCTAGTGGTGTACTGCCTGATGCGAATGGTATAATTGCCCCTGGGCCTGCTGGGCCAGTTGCACCTGTTGGACCTGTTGCACCTGCTGGGCCTGCTGGGCCTGTTGCACCTGCTGGGCCTGTTGCACCCGTTGGACCTGTTGGACCTGTTGCACCTGCTGGGCCT
>Ga0209123_1001756_pt1 | contig 20325 bp, 11 predicted proteins | sample BarGraIncu00431A_FD_184500 | JGI IMG/M metagenome (GOLD analysis project Ga0209123, IMG submission 184500) | Arctic peat soil microbial communities from Barrow, Alaska, USA - Barrow Graham LP Incubations 004-31A (SPAdes) (version 2) | ecosystem: Environmental > Terrestrial > Soil > Wetlands >... | reverse complement strand
ATTTGCGAATCAGCAAGTTACAAGTTACATTTGGCGAAGTGATGATGGTGATTTAATTTCTGCTTCACCATTAGCTGAAGTGGGAACACCAATAACCGTTAATGATCCCAATGCAGTTATAAGATTAAGGGTACGAGTGGACAATATGCAAGACGCTGCTAAAAATATAACCGGATTGAAATATTTAACTACTCCATCAGCAGTAAAAATAAGTGCTGATAATACCAGTTTAATAGAAGTATTGGACGGTACTAATGGTGCTGCTTTTGAATTTACATCCAGCGCTTATGTATCTGATGGTACTGCAACTGAAAGTATGGGACTTACTGCTACCACAGTACAATCAGGTAATATCCAATCTACTTTCACTCCTGGATTATTTCAAACACAAAGCCTGGCTTTTGCTGTGCCAACTTTAACCTTTTCAGAAGTGGAATATTGCATTAAACCTACCACTGACATTGTTGATGGTACAACATACTACTTTATTCCCGGTGGTGACATTGACATTTATCCGGAAAATGGAGAAAAATTTCCTGAATTGACCTATACATTTACAAGCTCCATTAAATCTGCAACTAAACTTACAGATGTAACTGTTTCTTATCCATCCAGTGACTTAGTTCAATTTTCTTCTTTGCCTAAAGGCGCTGCCACAGTATCAATCATTAATACCGTTGGTAAAGTAGTTAAAACTTTCAATGCTTCTGCAACGGATGGTTCTTTGTCTTTTTCTACAAGTGATTTAGCACAAGGAATGTACATTGCTCAAATTAAGAGCGGTAATGTAACTGTAAATCAAAAGATCAGAAAAATTTAATCGTTGATTATCCTATTAAAAAGCCTGCCAAAGTTCTAAACTTTAGCAGGCTTTTTTTCAGGACCAATTCGCACTTCTGAATGAGTCCTACTGTCAATGAATGGATTTCAACACCTTCATGATCTCTTCTTTTAATTTCAGAAAGTCTACCTTGCAGGTATCCACCAAAAGTTTCTTCTTCCCAAAGGAATAGTTAAGGCGTCTTAATGGCATTCTTAAGGCCTGCCTGGCGCGTTCGCTTATCATACCATACGTAGTAATAATAAGTAAGGTAAAAGCAGTCAGCAAAACCGAAGTCTGTGCGAAACAGGCAATGCCTATTATTACTATTAAATATGTGATCATATATAAAATCATACCTAAAACGAAAGCAAGCGTGCTTCGCATCTGGGTATCATCTATCTTTTGGCGAATTTTTTTTGTGAGATACCATACCGGAAAATTCATTAAAAAGCCGGGTAGGAGTAGAGTGGATAAAACCATCAGTATTCCAGAAAAGAGTTTGGGCTGCTTATCATCCATCCATTCGGAAACTTCGGCAGGGGAGCCCGGCAATTCTTTCAATCGATTGCAAAGTGCATCCAGTCGAATAAGCTGATCGGGATTTTCTACATCCATTTTATCCAGAATCTTTGCTAAATCACAACGAGCATCAAACCGTAAACCTGCCATGGAGGTGGCTTCTGTTTGTTCGCCTTTTTCTAGTAAAAATTCCAGATATGCAGGCGTTCCATAACAGCATAAATTAAAAATCGCATCGTAGTGATTCGTGCTCCTGATATCAAGCATCAGTGGTGATATTGCAGCAGAAAGCTCCTCTCTTAAACTATTCAGACCAGTGGCCTGATTCTCCCTATAAATTTCTATATAATCCTTTACCTCAATAGGTTTTCCATACGTTAAAACCAAATCCATCCCAGCATGTTCGTAATAATTAAAATCTATTCCAACAGGGATGATTTTCACATGTGCATCGTCCTTCAAGCGTTCCTCGGCTGCGAAAGCTATACGAAAAAGACCTTTTACCAAGGGGCGTAATTTATGTTGATTGCCATGATTCCCTTCAGGCATCAGGCAAAGCTGTTTTCTATTAAAAAGAACATTGACAGCCTCGTTCATTTGCTCTTCATTTTTCGCCAGATTTTCATAGCCATCCCTGATTCGGTAAATGGGAGCAAGCTTGATGGATCTAAGCAATTTAGCCGCTATTTTATTTTGAAAAATATCGGCACGAGCCATAAACACAATCGGATTTTTCTGAAAAGAAATGATAGCCAAAGCATCGATTAAAGCATTCTGATGATTGCCGGCAAAAATAACGGGTACTCCGGAGGGAATATTTTCGGAACCACGTATTTCGATTTGTCTGAAAAATTTTGAATAGGCAAAGCTTACAGAAAAGCGAAGCGTCTTATAGTAAAGCGTATTGTCGTAAATTTGGATCATACAATGATTTTATTCGATTTCTTTTATAGGTTTTTTGTGCCAGTAAGTTCCCAATGTAAGTCCGGCGACAATATGCCAGATGCCCCACCAGGCTGTTACAAGCAACATTCCTCCAATAGCCATATCCACTGGAAATATTTTTGGGTTAAAAAGCAATGCCAGTCCCAATCCGCTGTTTTGTATACCAACTTCAATGGTCATAGCTCTGCGTTCTATCTTTTTTACTCCAAAAGCGGTGCCTGTTGCATAACCGGTCAAAAAGGCAAAGGCGTTGTGTACCAAAACAATAATAAAAATATAGCCGATATAATGAAGGAATATATCCAGATTACTTGAAAAAGCAATGACGATCATTGCGGCAAACATAAGAATCGATCCTCTTTGAAACCAGGGTGCCATTTTTCGGGATAAGTACGGCAAGAAATGGGAGCAGGCAAGACCGAGTATTAAAGGTATTCCCAATAAAATAAATACCGTATAAAACATCTGAACGGGATCAATAACGAGGGGCTGAACGAGTTCCGTGGTGTGTTTAGCCAGATAATTCTCGTACATTTTACCCCAAAAAGCGAAATTAAAAGGTGTTGTCAATATAGCAGCGATGGTGGTCATGGCCGTCATAGTAATGGAGAGCTCCACTTTGCCTTTTGCATAATTACAGATAAAATTGGAAATATTTCCTCCGGGACACGCTGCCACCAGTATCATTCCCATCGCGACAGTGGGGGTTAGTACTTGGTGAAACAAAATGATGATTAAAAAAGTTACCGCCGGTAAAAAAAACATCTGCGCCAACAAACCGGCAATCAAAGCTTTGGGCTTTTGAATAACTTCCTTGAATTCATGTGGACGAATATCCAGCGCCACACCAAACATGATAAACCCCAAGATAATATTCAGAATAAGTGAACCTGAAGTTGAAAAGTTTATTTTAACCTGATCTAGCGACAGTAGGGTTTCATACATGCTATTTATCTTAAAATTTCAGCGACAATCATTTTTTGCTTCCGCGAAATTAATGATTTCAGTTTGCTATCCAAGCAATGTTTGCTAAATTTGTGGATTATTTAAAAGGTAACAGACTATTTAGTTTACAGACATTTTTTATGGCAAAAGAATTGAAAGAATTGACTTCCAGAAGTGTAGATTATTCACAATGGTATCAGGATTTGGTTATTAAGGCCGATTTGGCAGAAAATTCAGCCGTTCGCGGTTGTATGGTCATCAAACCTTATGGTTATGCCATCTGGGAAAAAATTCAACGTCAGTTGGATGACATGTTTAAGGAAACTGGTCACTCGAATGCTTATTTTCCCTTATTTATTCCTAAATCCTTTTTGAGTCGTGAAGCAGAACACGTGGAAGGCTTTGCAAAGGAATGTGCCGTAGTGACTCATCACCGCCTGATGAAAGATCCAAACGGTCCTGGCGTGATCGTTGATCCGGATGCCAAACTGGAAGAAGAACTCATTGTTCGTCCTACTTCAGAAACCATTATCTGGAATACCTATAAGAATTGGATCACGTCCTACAGGGATTTGCCTCTTTTGATCAATCAATGGGCCAATGTAGTACGTTGGGAAATGCGTACCCGTTTATTTTTACGCACTACTGAATTTTTGTGGCAAGAAGGCCATACCGCTCACGCTACCCGCGAAGAAGCTGAAATTGAAGCGCGCAAAATGCTGGAAGTTTATGCCACATTTGCTGAAAAATATATGGCTATGCCTGTAGTTAAAGGGCTCAAATCGGCCACTGAACGGTTTGCCGGTGCTTTGGACACCTATACCATTGAAGCCATGATGCAGGATGGTAAAGCCCTTCAGTCTGGAACCTCTCATTTTCTGGGTCAGAATTTTGCCAAGGCATTTGATGTGACTTTTGTAAACAAGGAAAACAAATCAGAATATGTATGGGCTACCTCCTGGGGAGTTTCCACCCGTTTGATGGGTGCGCTGATTATGTCGCATTCCGATGACAATGGCCTTGTACTTCCTCCAGCTTTGGCTCCTTTCCAGGTGGTGATTGTTCCTATCTATAAAAACGAAGAACAACTAAACGCCATCAATGAAAAAGCCAATCAGATCATGGCTGGTCTTAAAGCTTTGGGTGTAAGTGTTAAATACGACAACAACGACAACAAAAAACCAGGTTGGAAATTTGCCGAATATGAATTGAAAGGGGTGCCCGTTCGTTTGGCTATTGGTGGCCGCGATCTGGAAAACAATACTGTTGAAGTGGCCAGACGCGATACGTTGACCAAAGAAACCCTTTCTTGCGAAGGCATTGAGGTTTACATCAAGAATTTGATGGATGAAATTCAGACCAACATTTTTGATAAGGCCTTTAATTATCGCACAGCCAATACCCGTGAAGTGAACAGTTACGAAGAATTTAAAGTGGAAATCGAAAAAGGTGGTTTCTTGCTTTGTCACTGGGACGGAACACCGGAAACGGAAGAGCTTGTTAAAAATGAGACCAAGGCAACCATTCGTTGCATACCTTTAGATGGTGATAAGACACCTGGAAAGTGCATGGTTACAGGTAAACCTTCTGCTTGCAGAGTCATTTTTGCACGTTCCTATTGATTTAGATCAGTCTGAATATAAAATCAAACGAGGATATCCCAGAAGGACATCCTCGTTTTCGTTATATAAAAAGAAGTGGTTAATTTTATACTCTGAAATCAAAACGTTCTGTACGGTTATTTTCGTAAACTTCACGATCAAACTTGTACAAACGTGCAGGTTTATGAGAAACACCTGTCTGAATTTCATCCAACTGGATCAGGTAAGGCATCTTATTGACTTTACGGCGGTAATTTCGTTTGTCGTAAGTCGTATTGAATATAGTTTCGTATAGTTTTTGCATCTGAGTAAGTGTAAACTTCTCAGGCATCAATTCAAAAACAAGAGGTTCGTGCAGTAAATCGTAACGCAATTTCTTAAACGCTTCATCAAAAATTTCGTTGTGGTCAAACATCAACGCTTCAATTTTATAGGCATTCGCCCAGTTGGCATCCTCCATTAAAGTGCTGTTGTCTACATCTTTCACATTGACCAGAGAATAAAATCCAACGGTAAGAACCCGCTCGTCAGCCAATCTGGGTTGAATCCATTCATAGTCACGCTCCCTGCGTTTAAGACGATTGGGGTCGCTGAAAACCATGAATTGCTTCATGTAAATATTTTCCAAACCTGTTTGCTCTTTCAGAATACGGGAAGCTGTATCGTTAATATTTTCATCACGGCGAACGTGATTTCCCGGAAGTTTCCACTCTACATATACTAGCCCACCTGAAGGGATAAATTCTCTGCGAACCAAGACTTTGAGTTCGTTTTCCTCGTAACCGAAAATAACACAATCCACAGAAATGTTATCCAAGGTTTCAAAAACAGTTTTATTAACAACAGTAGATGATTCCATTCAAAAATAAATTGACCTATTATATACGGGTGCAAATATAAATAAAAAGGAATGATTTAAGCAACTGAATGCGTCATTCTCACACAAATATTAATTCAATTTTAGAGAAAAAAAAGACTTAGTGTAAAAAAAACACACTTTTGTTTGGAAAAAGTAAAAATAGCATTTATATTTGTCCCCGGATACTTATTGTGTTTTTAACACTAACGCCACCGCTAAATCTGAATTTAAATCCAAAACACATTGAAAAGCATGAAATTGACAAGATATTCGTGGATCGGGCTCTTATTTCTCACCGTAGCCTGTAGTCAGAACAAGCAATCGGATATTGACGATCGTGCCAAAGAAATATTGAGACAGATGACCCTGGAGGAGAAGGTAGGTCAGATGGCACAAATTACGCTGGATGCAATTGGTAACGGTGCAGATGTTTTCAAAAGTAAGGTTCCTTTTGCAATTGATTCCACCCGTTTACACGATGCTGTGACAAAATACCATGTCGGTTCCATTCTAAATACGACCAACAATTATGCACTTACTCCTCAACAATGGAATGCAATCATTGGAGAAATTCAAAAAGTGGCTATCACTGAAACCAGATTGAAAATTCCTATTGTCTATGGTATAGATGCGATGCACGGAGTGACCTATGCAGCCGGTGCCACCATGTTTCCACAGGAAATCACGCTCGCAGCAAGTTTCAACCCAGACAATGCCTACAACATGGCCAATGTGACAGCCTACGAAACACGTGCATGTGGTATTCCATGGAACTTCTCACCCGTTTTGGATTTGGGAGCAGACCCACGTTTTTCCCGTCAGTTTGAAGGTTTTGGAGAAGATCCCTACTTAATTACTCAAATGGGGAATCAGATGATAAAAGGGTATGAAGGCATGACTGACAGCGTTGGTTATCCAACAAAGGTGGCTGCCTGTCTCAAACATTTCATGGGTTATTCTGTTCCTTTCAGCGGAAAAGACCGCACATCGGCTTACATACCTGACAATGTGCTGCGTGAATACCACTTGCCACCTTTTAAAGCTGCCATTGAAGATGGGGTAGAGTCTGTTATGATGAATTCTGGTTTAATCAACGGTATTTCTGTCCATGCCAGTCACGACATCATAACCAAATTATTGAAAGAAGAACTAAAATTTAAAGGGGTCGTAGTAACCGATTGGATGGATATCACCAATCTGCAGAAACGGGATAAAATAGCCATGACCAACAAAGAAGCTGTTAAACTAGCCATCAATGCAGGTATTGACATGTCTATGGTTCCTTATGATTATCAGGGATTCTGCAAAGATTTGATTGCATTGGTTCAGGAAGGAGAAGTAAAGGAAAGTCGAATTGATGATGCGGTTTTGCGTATTCTGAGAATGAAACTGAAACTTGGATTGTTTGAGAAACCTGTCACCAAATTATCCGATTATCCGGATTTCGGTTCCAAAGCACATGCACAATTGGCCTATAATGCAGCAGCAGAGGCCATCACCTTATTGAAAAACAAACAATCTATACTGCCATTGTCCAAATCAACCAGAGTACTTATTACCGGACCCAATGCAAATAGCATGCGTTCGTTGAATGGGGGCTGGACCTATTCCTGGCAAGGCGATAAAACGGAACGTTTTGCAGGAGCATACAATACCATTCTGGAGGCTGTCCAAAAGGAGATTGGAGAAAACAACGTCAACTATATTCCAGGAGTAAGTTACGATGAAAAAGGCGCCTATTACGAAGAAAATGAAAACCGTTTTGCCGAAGCAGTTGCAGCTGCCCGAGGAGTAGACGTTGTCATTTTATGCCTTGGTGAAAATTCCTATACTGAAAAACCGGGCGATTTGAACAATTTAAATCTGAGTGCCTTGCAAATTCGTTTGGCAAAGGCACTGGCAGAAACAGGTAAACCAATCGTTTTAGTATTAAACGAAGGTCGTCCACGTTGCATCAGCGATATCGAGCCAATGACTTCTGCCGTTGTTCAAACCTATTTACCCGGGAATTATGGAGGGGATGCTTTGGCAGATATTCTATTTGGTGATGTGAATCCATCAGGAAAATTACCGTATACCTATCCGGCTTATCCAAATTCAATTGTCAATTACTACCACAAATACGCTGAAGAACAGAAAGCATCCGAAGGTGCTTATAAATACGAGTCGGATTTCAATCCACAATATCAATTCGGATTTGGTTTGAGTTACACCACCTTTAAATATAGCAATCTGAAACTTTCTAAAAAAGAATTTACAGGAAACGAAGAAGTAAAAATAAGTGTGGATGTAACAAACACCGGAAAACGTACAGGTAAGGAAACAGTCTTATTGTTTACCTCCGATTTGTACGCTACTATCAGTCCTGATGTAAAGAGACTCAGGCATTTAGACAAAATTGAGCTTAAATCCGGTGAAACAAAAAGAGTTATTTTTTTGTTGAATGCAAAGGATTTGGCTTATGTAAACACAGAGGACCAATGGATTACAGAACCCGGTAAGTTTGAATTAAAAATCGGAAACCTAAAATCATATTTGATCTATCAATAAATCAGACTTCAATCTTTAAATCAAACCAAAAATGAGAAAACAACGACAAAATCGAAAAAAGGTGCACGTGAATCTTCACGAATCGCGACTGTTTCGGTATGTATGGACCGTACTTTTTTGTATGATCACTTCGCTGAATGCTTTTGCACAAAAGACGGATATCACAGGTCAGATATTCGATTCGAACAATGAGCCTATGGCTGGTGTAAATGTTTTGGTAAAAGGTACCACAGCTGGAACTATGACCGATATAAATGGAAAATTCAACATCAATGCTGCAAAGAGTGATGTTCTGATTTTCAATTTTTTAGGAACGGTGTCACAGGAAGTGACTATTGGCTCATCTACAACATTAAAAATCGTGATGAAAGACGATGTACGGATGTTGAATGAAGTGGTAGCCATCGGTTACGGAACAGCCAAAAGAGGCGATTTGACCACAGCAATTACCTCTGTTTCGACCAAAGATCTGGATCAACGACCTATGGTATCTGCAGATCAGGCCTTACAAGGCAAAGCCGCTGGTGTTTCCGTTGTCAGACCCAACGGACTGCCAGGTCAAACAATGGTCATTCGTGTTCGCGGAACAACATCCATGAATTCGAGCAACGACCCATTGTATGTAGTTGATGGAGTTCCTATGGACAACATCTCCTATCTCTCTGCAAACGACATTGAAAGCATGGATGTACTTAAAGATGCATCTTCTGCTGCCATTTATGGTTCTCGTGCAGCCAATGGAATTATTTTGATTACAACCAAATCCGGAAAAGCCGGAGCAACAAAAATTTCTTTAAGTTCGTATGCAGGTGTTACCAGTCTAAGTAAAAAAATTGAATCCCTGAATGTGGAACAATATAAGGAATTATTGAGTGACATGGGTTCATCAACAGCAATACCGGATGACGCAACCGATGTCACTGACTGGTACGATGAAACCTTCCAGAATGCATTTACGGAGAATCATCAATTATCTGTTTCGAGCGGAAACGACAAACTTAAATACTACATATCAGGTGGATATACCAGAGAAGATGGTATCATTAAGGTTGCTTTCTTCGAACGTTATAATTTCAGGTCCAACGTTGAAAACCAAATTAAACCATGGTTGAAAATTGGTGCCAACCTTTCTTATTCAGACTATTCCAGCAATGGTATTATCTCAGGACAAGGAGCCAATAGGGCAGGAGTCGTTCTTTCAGTCATCAATACTCCAACATATGCTTCCGTTTGGGATGTCAACAATCCCGGGCAATACAACACGGATTTTTCGGGAGTCAACATTACTTCTCCGGCTGAAAATATGGCTCGTTCTGAAGATAATAAATCATCCAACAACCGTATCTTGGCAACTGGTAATGCTGAAATAAAATTTTCAAAAGACCTGAAATTCAAGTCATCCGTAACCTTAGACCGTTACTACCTTAATAACACAACTTTTTTGGATCCAGTTAAAACATCCTATGGTAGATCCCAAAACGGGGAAGCTTCAGATACCAGATCTTTGAGTACGGTCATGATTTTTGATAACATTTTAACCTACAATAAGAAAATTGGTCTTCATGCACTTGAATTAATGGGTGGAACTTCAAGTACAACTTCTGATTATTCTCAATCCTATCAGACTGTCAGCAATTTTGAAGATGGACAGATTAAAACACTGAATGGTGGAAATAAAGTGTCGCAAGATAATGGTACAAATGCTTCACAATGGGCCATTATGTCTTACATTGGAAGAGCTTCTTACAATTACGACAGAAAGTATTTAGTATCGGCCAATATGCGTATTGATGGTTCGTCTAAACTGCATCCGGACTACCGTTGGGGCTATTTCCCATCTGCATCTGCAGCCTGGAGAATTTCATCGGAAGATTTCATGAGTAGCTTCACTTGGATTGACGATCTAAAATTAAGAGGTGGTTGGGGACAAACAGGTAATCAGGCTGGTCTTAGTGACTATAATTATTTAGCTGGAATGTCAATTAATCGTATAAACTGGTGGGAAACCGGTAATGCAAATGCAACTGCTACTAGAACTCAATCATCCGGGCAAAATTATGAATTATCCTGGGAAACAACCACTCAAACGAACGTTGGTCTTGACTTATCAGTTCTAAACAATCGCTTGACTTTTGCAGTTGATTACTATTACAAGTTAACCACGGATATGTTAATGACTGTACAACTGGATGCAGTAAATCTTGGTTCAACTATTACACGTAATGAAGGTGCTATGACCAATAAAGGAGTAGAATTTGCAGTAAATTCCATCAATATTAATGGCCCATTTAGTTGGAAATCAGATTTCAATATATCATTTAATAAAAATGAATTGACCAGACTCGATATGACACAAGTCTATTATGCAGCACAAGCGACCGATGTACTCAAAGAATATATTGTACGTAACGAACCCGGACATTCTTTGGGCGGTTTTTACGGATACATCTGTGATGGCGTTGATTCTGAAACCGGTGAGCTAATTTATCGGGATGTCAACAAAAACGGTCAGGTCACTTCTTCAGACAGAACCTATATTGGTGACCCTAATCCAGATTTCACTTTTGGTTTCACCAATAATTTTTCATACAAGGGATTAAACCTCAGTATACTTTTACAAGGTTCCTATGGAAACGATGTTTTTAATGCATCTAGAATTGAAACAGAAGGTATGTACGATGGCAAGAACCAATCAACCAGAGTTTTGGATCGTTGGAGACGTCCAGGTATGGAGACTTCTATTCCTAAAGCCGGATATGATATGAAAGTCTCTTCCTATTTTGTAGAAGATGGTAGTTTTTTACGTGTAAAAGATGTCACATTATCGTATAATATTTCTACAAAACTGATGAAAAAATGGGGCATCACCCGCTTTCAACCTTATTTATCCGGAACCAATCTACTTACTTTGACCAAATATCTTGGATTTGATCCGGAAGTAAATCAATGGGGGAACAACGGTCAAGTTCAAGGCATTGACTGGGGTACTTATCCTCAGACAAGATCATTCATTCTTGGTATAAATGTAGAATTTTAATAAATAAAGTGTCATGAAATCAAAATATATAAGTAAAACATTAATCATTGGCTCTTTAGTCTTGTCCGCGTACTCGTGTTCGCTGGACAGAGATCCGATTTCAAGTGTGGTCATTGCGGAAACAACTGCCACAGATTCAATTAAATATGATACTAAAGAGGAAATGAGCTCTCAGTACCAGGCATTGTACCAGAAATTAAAAGACAGACAGGAACATTGGTATCTGGACCTGATGCTGGTAGCAGAAGCTCATGCAGACAATGCCTACGCCGGAACGACCGGTTCTGAAGTGGTACCTATGGAAAAAAACACCATCGATGGTGGAAACAGTGTTATGACACGTGACTGGAACAACTATCTGGCAGATGTTGCTCAGGCAAATGCTGTAATTGAAAATATCGATGCAGTCCCTGATGAAACCTTGACTTCAGCAGAACGCAAACAATGGAAAGCAGAAGCCAAAATATTCCGCGCAATGGTTTGGTTTGATATGATCCGTCTTTGGAAAAATATTCCAATAGTTACAAAAGAAGCTCCCAATGTAACTGCAGAAAATATTCTTGAGGTTTATCCACTTTATTATCCTTCTCAAACAAAACCTGAAGAAGCTTATGCACAAATAATTAAGGACCTTGAAGATGGAATTGTAGATGCACCTGCTAATAATGTTGCTGACAAAACAATCCTTACAAAGTCCGTAGCAAAAGCAATGCTTGCAAAAGTTTATGCAGAAAAGACAGCCAGAGACTATAGTAAAGTACTTGATTATTGCAATCAAGTACTTGCTGATGGATTCTCACTTGTAAATAATTATGCAGACCTTTTCGCATTAGATGAAGCTGGTACTGATGCCAAAGCCAGATCTACCAGTGAGTCTATTCTGGAAATCAATTATTTCACTGGTGGTGGAAATTGGGTTACCTGGATGTTTGGCAGGGACTTGATAAATTTTGAATCAAATTTTACCTGGGCTAAATGGGTAACACCATCACGTGATTTGATTAAGGATTTTACGGATGAAGGCGATAATATTCGTTTAAACCAGTCTGTTGTATATTACGCATGTACCTGGAGCAACTACTATCCGGCAACGAACTATCCCTTTATGTATAAATGCCGTTCAGGTGTAAGCAGCATCCTGAAAATCCGTTTGGCTGATATTATACTTCTAAAAGCAGAAGCACTTGCTAATATAGGTGGAACATCCAATATAACTGAAGCTGGCGGATTAGTCAATCAGATTAGAAACCGGGTTAAATTAGCCAATTTGACCAGTGTAGCTTATGCTTCAAAGGAAAATATGCTGGATGCCATACTTCATGAAAGAAGACTAGAACTGGCCTTTGAATGTCAACGTTGGTTTGACCTTGTCAGATATGGAAAATTGGAAGATGTAATGAATAACCTGAACAGTAGAGACAGTGGCAGACTTCCTTTAGTTCGTCCATATTCGGAAAACTATGAATTGATGCCTATTCCTCAAACCGTTCTCGACTTAAATTCCAACTTAGTTCAAAACCCGGGCTATTAATTAAAAATTCACTATAGAAATGAAAAACTACCTTATAAATACGATACTTCTCCTGGCGGTAATTTCTTTTACCGCTTGTCAGCAAGACGATCTGAGGGTTAAGTATCCAGCTTCAGTGCCGGTTATCAACTCTGCCGTTGTTGCCGAAAACGAGATAACATACGGAGATTCAATCACCGTTGATGTAGAAGTGACTGATAACGTTGCACCACTTTCCACGTTGGAAATTAAAGTAGTGGTCAATGATGAAATTCTTGCATCAGAATCTGTGCGAACCAAAGTAAACAATGCTACTTATTCTCAAAAATACAGCATTCCTTTTGGTCCACGCATGCCGGACAATGCTGAAGTGGAAGTGCATATTTCTTCCATAAATGTGGAAGGATTTCACAAGGATACCATTCTGTTCAACACCATAGCCAAGCGGATTGCTATTCCAACGATGTATCTGGTGACCAGAGATAAAACCAAGAGAATTGAACTAAAATTGACTGATCCGGTCAACTTCATTTATTCGGTCGAAGGTTTGACTCTTGGTAGTGAAGTGACCTTTTTACTACCAACCAAAGTTACAAAATTTGGTCGGGTAGACTGGACTGGGATGGTTTTTGGTCAAACAGATAACGGACTTGGAATAGTTGTAAATACGACCGATTCCATTACCCTTTCAGACCCAACCTTGATCGGTTTTGAAAAGATAACCCTTGATTTGTTCAATTTTACTGTAAAGGGTGAAGGTCAAAAACTGGTGCCTGCTACCGAAATGAACACGGCAAACCTTGTTGAAACACCATTGAGCTCCATAAACCACTTAGGTACTACAACTATTGACACCTGGAAAACAGCACAAATATATTTGGGTAAAGATGTTGAGATAACCTTTACAGGCATCGCTAATTTAGCGAATGGATTAGATCCGGATTTCTTTAAAGTGACGAGTGCAACGACTGCTAAATTCTTGGGTGAAACAGGTATATATACCGTTTATTATCTGCCATCTGCCGATTATTTATACGTTGAACAACCTACTGCGGTTTATCCGGATGCTATGTGGTTAGACGGTGTCGGCTTTGGACGTCCGGTAACACCGTATGCTAAAACATCTTCCTGGAACTGGACAACTCCGCTAGAATATAAATTCTGTCGCAAGATTTCAGATGGCGTTTTCCAGGCAACCATTTATGTACAGCATGGAGATGGTGCCGGTTTGGCGGAAGCAGATCTCTGGGAAGATAAACTGAGTGCCAAATTTTTCCATCAACGTGGATGGGGTGACGAAGAAGATGCTACGACGTATCTGAATATTCCTGCATTGCTAACTGCTCCAACCGTAACAGATATAGGCAATTTTATTGGATCAGATGCTCTGCTCACAGCCCCAGGAGTCTATAAATTCACGATCGATGTTACGAATAAAACAGTCACATTTGTAAAGATTAATTGATAAACAAATTCCTCCAATGGGTTCAACAAAGCCCATTGGAGGAATAATGAAACAACCTGATGAAAAAAATGAATCTGTATCTTTTATCCTTTTTACTATTAGCTCTGTCTTACTTAAGTTGTACGGTACAGGAAGTATTACCTGCAGTCGATACCAACCCGGTAGTAGAGACAGGAGATGTTAACCTATGGCTGACAACTGCAGGTGAGTCGTTTTTGTTAAAAAAGCAAACACCCATCAACTTTTCAAGAGATTTGGGTGACTTTACCATATTGCTCGACTCAACAACGACTTATCAGGCTATTGATGGATTTGGAGCTGCCCTGACAGGTTCATCGGCTTATTTGATCCATAAAATGAGTGCCAGCGACAGGGCTACTTTATTGACAGATTTATTTGACCCTGAAACAGGAATTGGAATCAACTATCTAAGAATTACCATCGGATCCTCCGATTTTTCAATAGGAACGTACAGCTATTGCGATGGTGGAAGCATCAACTCTTTTGATATACCTACACAAGACAGAACGGATTTGTTGCCCGTATTGAAAGAAATACTAGCCATCAATCCAGATATAAAAATTCTGGCAAGCCCCTGGAGCGCACCGGCATGGATGAAAGGCAACAACAGCATGTATGGTGGAAGTTTGAAAGACAGCAGCGTTTACGAAACTTTTTCCGAATATTTTATCCGATACATTAAAGCGTTTAAGACGGAAGGTATCACCATTGATGCCATTACCATTCAAAATGAGCCCATGTATGAAACCCCTGGTTATCCGACCATGAAAATGGAATGGCAGGAACAAAACACCATTATCCGGGATTATCTCGGACCAAAAATGCTGGAAAACAACCTCCAAACTAAAATCATTATTTGGGATCATAATTTTGACATGTCTTACTATCCAATGAATATCCTGAACGACCAGGTAACCCGCAAATTTGTAGCAGGAACCGGTTGGCACGGATATGGAGGCACTGCAACAGCCATTGATGAAGTTCAGGCAAAAAATCCGGACAAGGACGTCTATTTTACCGAACAATCCGGAGGTGGATGGAATACCGACACCAGAATGGGCAATATGTTTTATTATATGAAGGATTTCCTGATGGCATCCGTAAATCGTGGCTCAAAAAATTTCCTGATGTGGAACTTGGCGTTAAATACAAAAAATGGTCCTACAACCACTACAGGAGGATGTCAGACTTGCCGTGGTGTTGTTACCATCAATGACGATGGAACTTTCCTCAGAAATGAAGAATATTATTTGCTGGGGCATTTTTCCAAAAACGTTCGACTTGGTGCAAAACGTATCAATTATTCCTGCAGCAATCTACCCACTGGAATGACTCTTTCTGCTTTTATGAATATAGATGGAAGCAAAGTCGTGGTTGTGATGAATAGGAGTGGAGCCAGTCAAAGCTACAATATACGTTGTGGAAGTCGAAAATTTGCATATACACAGTTGGGTGAGTCCGTTGTAACATTTAAATTCTAAAATAATGGTATTTAATACATTAAACAAGACTTTCATATTGGCAGGATTCTTGCTTTCAATATCGACAACTGTCGTTTCGCAAGTGGTAACCCCATGGTTGACAAATGCGGACAAGAGCAGCTTACTTCAACAGCAGACAGCAGTCAATTTCGGCACAGGAAAAAATTCAACGAAAATTACTTTATCGGAAAGTACAACCTATCAAACCATCGATGGTTTTGGATTTACGCTGACGGAAGGCAGTGCTGAAGTTATGGCCAGTCTGGCATATACCCAACAGACCAACTTGTTGAACGAATTATTTAACACAACAACAGGATTGGGTATTTCTGTTATACGAATCAGTATCGGAGCATCCGATTTAGGAAGTTCATCGTACAGTTACAACGAGGTCTCCGGAGATGTAAACATGACAAACTTTAGTCTGGCAGGCCCTGATCTGACGTATCTGATTCCCATACTAAAGAAAGTAATTGCCATCAATCCAAACATCAAAATTTTAGCAACTCCCTGGTCTGCACCAAGATGGATGAAAACTGTCACTTCATGGACTGGGGGCAGCTTAAGAGCCACTTATTACAGCGCATACAGCAAATACTTCATCAAGTATTTTGATGCGATGAAAGCTCAGGGAATCAACATTTGGGCAATCACTCCACAAAACGAACCGGAAAATGCAGGAAATGAACCCAGCATGCTTATGTCACAGACCGAACAGACCAACTTTATCAACAACAATCTGGGGCCGGATATGGCTGCTGCCGGTTACTCAAACATAAAGATTATTGCCTTTGACCACAACTGCGACAATACCGCATATCCCATTGCTGTCAGCAAAAACAGCACCTATGTGGATGGCGCAGCTTTTCACTTGTATGCAGGAGATATTTCGGCTTTAACCACCTATTACAACGCCACTGGTAAAAACGTTTATTTCACAGAACAGTATACCGAAGCTGGAGGTAGTTTTTCTGGTGACTTGTCGTGGCACATGTCGAATGTAATGCTTGGGTCTGTTAAAAACCGGGCAAAAGTAGCTTTGGAATGGAACCTTGCAACCAATGCCAGTTACGGCCCTCATACCTCGGGTGGTTGCAATTTGTGCCAGGGAGCCATAACTGTCAATAGCAGTACAAGCCTAATAAGAAATGTATCCTATTACATTGTCGGTCAAATGTCTAAAGTCATTAAGACTGGAGCTGTAAGAATTTCATCATCAACCACTAACAGCGGTTTGTTAAATGCAGCTTTTAAAAATTTAGATGGCTCATTTGCACTGGTCATTATCAATAATACTGGATCAACCAGTACCTTTGATGTCTACAAAGATGGAGTTGCATTCCCGTTTACCTTAAAAAATGGAGCCGTCGTATCTTTTAGCTGGACGAATGAACCACAATCGGTTACGTTTCAAAAAGAAAAGGAATTGATCATTACACCCAATCCAGCCTTTAGTACCTTGACCTTTGATAATCTGAAAGAAAATATGACTCTTAACCTCTATTCCTTATCAGGAGATCTGGTCATTCAAAAGGATTTGAAGACAATTAATAATGAAAATACAGTTGATATATCCATGATTGATACTGGTATCTATCTGGCCAAGCTTTATAACGACACGGATTCATTTGTCCGAAAAGTTATAAAGAATTAACTATCAAAAGCATAACCTAAATCAAATTTTAAGTATTAACAATTAAATTTTACCATTATGAAAAAGATTTTACTTTCTCTGGCTTCACTGCTTATTTTAGCAGTTCCAACAAAAGCTCTGACGGTGACAGCAACTGTTCCGTCTGAAGCAAGCACTTGCTATCTGGCTGGAAATTTTAACGGTTGGTCAACCTCAGCGACACCCATGACAAAAGTCGATGCAACCACGTATACGGCTGATATCGATGTTTCTTCCATTACCAATGATTCATTGGAATTCAGAGTTTTAGCTGGTGCAGCATGGGCTTACGAACAATCAGATCCTGCTGATAATTTTAAATTAAAAATTAGCGAAAACCCTACAGTTAACGTAACCGTTGTTGCTTTTAAGGCTTATCCTACAACAGCTGAAGATTTGGTTATTGAAGTGTTGGTTCCTTCCGATGTTGTAGACTGTTATATTGTCGGTAGTTTTAATAATTGGTCAGGTCCAAGTGCTGAAACAAAAATGGCGTTGGTAGAAACTACTGTTGATGGAGATGTCTTTCAAATAACAATCAATGCAGAAGCAGCAACGGTTGAATATAAATTCTGTGCCGGTCCTGCCTGGGACTACGAACAAACAGATGCTACCAATTTTAAATATGCAACTGATGGTGGCACAGTGGCTGTAAATTCATTTAAGAAAATTTTTGACCCGTCTAAAACCGGTACCATTGTTATCACAGCTACTGTACCAGAAGGAACTGTAGCTTCCTGGCTGGTTGGAAGTAATATTAGCTGGAGCATGGACAATGCAGTAGCAGGAGTGAAAAATGTAGACAATACGTTTACTTTCACTGTAACTGATACCGAAGGTTTTGAATATCGTTTGTACAACTTAAACGACTGGAGCTATCCTGAAATTGATGAATTAGGTGCTGATCGCCCAAATCGTGTCGTAGCTTATCCAGCCGATGCCGCTACAAGTATAACTGTTTATGCATGGAAACAAGTTCCAAGTAGCATTGCTTCCATTTCAGCAAACAAGTTCAACGTTTTCAGTGCTGACAAAACAATTAAGGTTGAAGGTGTTGACTCTCAGGTCAAAATATTCAATTTGACCGGACGTTTGATTCAGGCAGTAAAAACTACCGGATCTTTTATTTCACAGAAATTGAATTCAGGCATCTATATTATCAATGTAGATGGTCTAGCTCAAAAAGTACTGGTTAAATAGTATTTCTGAACATATAAGCTTGAGGCTGTCCATATAATAGGGCAGCCTTTGCTGTTTTATAATAGCAAGAATTAATTGGTTACGCTTTTCACTTCCTTCCGGAAAGGCCTCTGTAAATTTTCTACCATCTGTTTAAACAGATCAGAAACCTTATTAAAATCTTCCTTGTAAACCAGACCTAGACCCTGCGTATTGAGTGCGGACTTGAAGTAACGGTTGTCATTGGCCTTATTAAAAAACCGGGCACTCCATTTCTCTGAATTTTTCAACTTAAGGTTGAAGTCAAACTCCCCGATAAACTGACTCTTATTGGTTTGAACCAAATTCTCGCGTGTACCAAGATTACCATTAAATGTCAGACGGTTGTCCAGCCATTGTCCACTCATTCCCACTTTCCATTCACCGGGAGTTCCCAACTCATAGGCCGCATTTCTATAGTCAAAATCAAAGGACATTTTGGATTTTCCAAAAACATCATTAATCATATTGTTCAGTTGGGAAGAAACAGTCGATATGGTGGTATTTAAAGCTGTTGACATGTTGCTGGTTGAACTTTGAACAGCCGTGGTATAGGAAGGTGTACTAAATCGCCCGAAAAGCATGAGGAAAACAATCTGCTGATTCACCATTTCATCCGTATTGATCACATTTGCTATCTGTTTTTTCAAATTGTCATCCGCAGAAGGAAAAGCTAAATCCAGTTGAATACCTGGTTTCTGAAGTTCACCATCCAGTTTCAGCACACAGTTCACGGGAATGCTGCTTCGGTTCAGATTCAGACTACTCAGCGCTTCAGTCGATAACAAATCAGACAGATTGGCATTCACCGTATAGTTCGCTTTAATATTCAATTCAGCCGCAAATGGATCACCTGAAAAATTGATGCTGCCACCATTTTCAATGTTAAAATCTCTTCGCAACAAATTTTCATAAATAAACTTATAACTTCCACTTTCAATCGTATAACGTCCAAATAACTGCATATCATTGGCGTTATTAAATACTGCACGTATGGCTCCATTTCCGCGCGCTTTAATTTCATCACCGGAATTGGGGTCTGGTATCAACGTCAATTCGGCATTGGGGGTAGCCTCAATTTTTAAATCGACGGTTAAATTTGTTGGAATTTTAAACGCTACCGGCAAAATCGGTTTCTTTTTAAGATCAAGGTCGTAATCTTCATTCACTTTTTTCTTTTGAATGAATTTGATAAAACTGTTTTCAGTAACTTGGTTTTTATTCTTTATAGAAATAGTCGCCTTTGTCTTATCTTCCGTACGCGCATTTATATCAATCGTGATGTTATCCTGCGGCCCATTGATTGATACTGTTCCAGTTGCATAGGCTGTGCCATAAAAGAAAGCATCCGGGGAGGGAGGAATATCCATAGCCAATAAATTTTTAGCCTGTATATCGATGGATGTCTGCATGTTTTTCCAATATTGATGCCTCAAAATACCTGTTGCTTTGGCTATATTACCCTCTCTGTCTTTTACTATAACATTTCTGAAAACCACAATCCGCGGTGACACCAAAACGGAATCGCTGAAAGAATATCGGGTATTCAACATCTGAACACCAAATGAAACATTTTCTACATAAGCCTGTGCATAGACTCCAAGTTGTTTCATAGGACCAATCAAATGTGCATTTCCTGAAGCTACACCTTGCAGATTGTATAAGATCTTACCCAAATA
>Ga0209123_1001755_pt1 | contig 20325 bp, 25 predicted proteins | sample BarGraIncu00431A_FD_184500 | JGI IMG/M metagenome (GOLD analysis project Ga0209123, IMG submission 184500) | Arctic peat soil microbial communities from Barrow, Alaska, USA - Barrow Graham LP Incubations 004-31A (SPAdes) (version 2) | ecosystem: Environmental > Terrestrial > Soil > Wetlands >... | reverse complement strand
TATGTACTCCAAATTTTCATCTAATAATTTTATAATTTCATCCATAAAACAACCCCGTTTTTAACATACTGATAATTTTAGTATATTACATTTTGCGAGGTATTTCAACCAACAATGGAAAGAACCAGAAATTCATTGACATTCACAAGATGACTTCGTACCCAAGTACCTGCAACGTCCCGCCTAAGGCCTTACTAATCGCCATACAAGCATCTGCTTCAGTTACACCACCAGCACAAGCTCCAGGCTCATAGGGTCCAGAATGTCCAGGATCAATACAAATTTTCATGATATCATCTCCAATGTTTAATTTCACCAATAAAACATATGTTCGATACATGAAAGGAAATTCCTTCCTATTTTGAAAGAATTTTATTTATTGTAGAATGTTACTTTTTAGCCTTGATAATTATTCACATCCTAGTCAATTTTATACTTTGTATCTAATCCAGTTCCGATAAAACACTATCAATTGAGCTGAATTCAATAGTTCCATTAGGATTACTAAAAATATGCATAAAAAAAGCACCTGAATGATAGATGCTTCTAAACGATACTCTTTCCAAAATCAATGTTGCGCATATCTCTATAACAAACTCACAGAACTCTACATTGGTTTCGGCCTAGATACTCAAATATGTGATGCCTCGCCGGATGTGGATTTCGATGATTATTACAATAGTCCGCTGGCAAAATACTGCGTGGATTAACATTGTAATCTTCCATAGTACATTTAACAATCTCATCACAATTCAAGAGCTCTCTAGGGGAATATCTTCTTTTTACTAAATCTCTAATTACATCAGCAATAATCTGGCGAAATTTATTTTATTTCAAATAAGTTAATTCTGCTCCTACTGATTTTCAAATCAGCGAAACGTTCCTTTGGTTCCTCTAAATGATACTGTTCCCCCGATACAGAGACACAATGACGGTAGTACTGTCTAAGACAATACCACCGTCCCCTGTCGCCGCTCTTTTGTTTTTATCACTCCCCATTATTAGATCATCTTATCGAACTTAATTGTGTTTATACTCGTACATTATTTTTTTTATTTGAGCGTTAAAGTTTGAATCCCTCAAAACATCGTCAGTGCTATGTGCAACTACTTTCTTCTTGTACTCTGCAATTGTGTCACATACAATTTTTTTAGCCAATAAGAATGTATCTATTACTTGGCTTTCATCGTTTTTCAAAATCCCAATGATTTTTTTAGCATCTTTTTCGATATCCTTGGAATTCAATTCATATGTTTTGGGCTGCCCTGATAAAAGAAGCCTCACTACCATAATGACATAATACCGTATCTTGTAATCACCATATGTAACGATCTTCTTACTTTGCAATTCAACAAATTTAGCAAGCAAGTAATTTGATAAATAGTATATTTCGGGTTTGTGATCTTCTTGAAATAGTTTTTCGCTTCGATTTCTCAATATATTTGCGGGATTATTATTGTATACAACATGCGAATCAAGAAAATAGACACTAGTAACAGCTCTTATTAAACTGTGAAGATTCACTTTCTGGTAAACAAATATGCTTTTTTCTTGGAAACTCAATTCGCCTGATCGCCTTTCATAATGCAATACGATTGGCATTTCGCGTGAATACATATCAAATAATTCCTGTAATCGCTTATGATACTTCTCTAATGCTATAAACGCTTCGGCTGGAACAGGCGTCTGCCGATTAGTAGCTTTTACAATCATTGAAATTAAATCCGGATCTGTTGTATGTATAATTTTTATAGGAACCAGAACATCACTAATAATCTCTTTTGAGTTAAAAATCTCGTTGCTTGTTTGACAACCATTTACAATTTGAAAGTCCCGCATTTCATATGCGTTTGAACCAAGTGATTTTAAATGCTTAGTAACAATAGTAACCCCATTATTTAGCAAAATAAATTTAGCCTTTAAATCACTATTTGTTAATGTTTCACGAATTTCTTTATTTACATTATTGTCTAATCCCTGATAATCACGTACATTTTCATAAAACAATCTGCGTCTTAAATTACCATGTGAATCAGTAATAATTTTTAGGTATTCGTCACAAGGAATATATCCCAAATAAGACTGTTCAACTTTATCAATCTTATCCAGAGATAAATTATTCTTAAAAATTATGTTTACTTCAACGCGATTTTCAACCTCATTATAAGATTCTATAACATGTTCACTACTTAGCAAATGAATATGAGCCGTTTTTATATCCGTAGAGATAGATAAGAACTTCTCTTCTTTTGATGATACTAAATTAAAAATCAAATTATCAGTACATGGTTTTGCTGCAGTTGCGTAATAAATAACAGCTTCAGGGCTAGTTTTTCGTAAATATTTTGAGTTCGAATATTTCATTATCTCATCATATATTTGATATGCATTAATTATTGATTCATTTTTGGGTAACATTTCTCTATCACCAAAAAAATTGTGTACTGCTTCAATCGTCTTGAGTATTTTACCACTATCATAAGATTCCTCAGTTTTTGTTTGAATAAATAGAATTTTCACATCTAAAGTTTTTGATTTTGAATATAATGCAATATCCGCTTTGTTAATCACTAGGTTCTCGTTCACAATAAATGCTATACCATCGATTCCAAAAGTTGATCCGTCATCAACATTAATTTTCTCAAGATCTCTGATATCTGAAAACGCTTCGGGATGCATTTTAGATATCAAAACATAGTTTACAAGATATTCATACGCCTTTTCTTCTGAAAATCCCATAATAGAATTTCTTTCACAGAATTCTTTTACCATGCCACTCAGAATTTTATTTAGTGCCATCCTATTTTCCCCCTCAACAGCCACAAAGTTAAGTAACTGCTATATTTATTCCCTATATATACAAGAACTCCTGCCAAATAATCAAGTTTTTTATAGAATTACTACTTTTTTCGCCATACCAATGATACAGTTATCCCCAATTAATCTTAAGCCATTCACTGCCATCTTCAACGCCACACCACTCTACCCCTGTCCGTTCCCTCCATCCGCTCATACTTCGCTACTTACGCTCACTACCAGCCGCCCGCTATCGCTAGAGTCGTGTGGCTGTCAACTGCTAACTCATCATCTGCTAAAGAGGCAGGCCAGGACATTCCTTCCTGCATCATTGGCACCCCGCAAAACACGCGTGGCCCCACTGACGCCTCCACTCACGCCCAGACCTGCACGAAGACCGACCGAAAAATTATTTTACCAACATCGTGCGCCGTACATAAATTGTAAACCACGATGGGGAATAACCCGCCCCCTTATCAAAAAACAAAGGAAAGAATATTTCCCCAGCGAATGGTGCCCCCCTCCCCATTCACCGCGAAAATATTCTCATGAGCCAATCTAAGCAATTCCGTTCGGTCCTCACTCCATTGCCGAAGATCGTCATACCACTGTCCATAATTGAATCCGTATATCAATTACGACCAGTCGTATTCCTCCACGAAGCGTCGCATGATTGCCGTCTCTATTCCGTTCCCAAAACCTCACTCCATAGAGCCGACAATCATGCTCCCTGTTTCACTGCTACAGGCCTTAGGCTTAGGCAAGAAGCGCCTGCGGGCGCCCGCTGCGCTGAAAGATTACGCTCCCAAACTCACCTATGGTCGGCCTCTAGCTTCTCTATTGGTTGAATTCAATGTATTACTTTCGACCTACGCACAACAACGAACTCACGTCAAATGCGTCCGGCACTCCAGCAGGTCTCGTCATTTTTTAATGCAAAGGGGCGGGAAAACAGAAGGCCACTTACCTCACTATGGTAAGTGGCCTTCTGTTTACATTCATTGCAAATCCAGATCTTCGTTATCTTCTTCCTCTAGTTCGTCATAGTTGCGCCCGCAACTAGCGCAAATTACGCAATCCTCATTTTCATCTTCACTCAATTTATTTACACTTCCGCAGCTTGGGCATACGATAGCCACCATTATAAATCCCTCCTTCCCTTACAACTTCATTTCCATCTCATTTTCATAGAAAGATTGTTATTACATTTAATCCTTATGCGAACACATTCTACAGTAAGGAAATTATTCCCTTTTTATATGCTAATAATATAGTATTTTTTCTATTTTCATTACTTTTATCAACACCATTCATGACCTAAGATATCAAATCACTTTCACCTGGACATCTACCCCTCTACCGTTTATACCCAGCAGTATCACAGCACTTCCCCCTAACCCTGCCGCCATTAAACATACAAGGCACACATTCAATTTTAATCCAGCCGCTCGGCAAAAGAATCATCTGATAGGTGTACCCTGCAGAATTTAATAACTCAGGGCACATATCAATCCCCATGCAGCAGGATTGACATTGATACTCCGCATCATGTGCCGTTATCAATTCACACAGATTTTGCTTAATCAATGCCTCACTGATCTCTGGAAATTTAGTACGGGCATACCGGACATATTCAAAGTGTGTCCTAGCGTTAACCATAGTTGAGAAATCCGGCAGATACTTGGCGCTCGCCTCCATTAGCACATCACCTCGTGATATGCATGAATAAACTGCCCCATACAACCTGCGCCATTTTGCAATAAATTCATAAAGCCAACGCGTTTCACGGCTTGTCCGATGGCCTCACTGGACCATTGAATCCCTTTTTGTTTATTTAAAATTAGCTTCGTGTGCACTTCCTCCCAGGCCGCCTGGGCAGAAATAAGCTCGGCCTGCTGCTGACTGTGTTTTATGTTTTGTCGCGTTTTCAGCCTTTCCTCCATCTGCAGCTCTAAACGGTCAAACTTCTCCCGCAAGGCATCCGCGCTCAAAATATTGACTTTCCAAAAGGTATCCCTCTGGCACCAGTCAATGACGGTCGCAATACGTTTTGGATCTCTTGCATCCCGCTCAATCATGAGCCGAATGGTATTTGCCCATTGCCCTAAGGATGAGGATAGCTTCATGTTTGGCTTATTTTCGAGCATACATTTCTTCAAATGCTGAGCTAATTCCATATGCTCCTGAGAATATTTATGTTTTTCTTTTGCGCGTTGCTGCATCTCCTCTGCTGGCTGTTGCTGATCGACCAGGTTATCCGCCTCGGCCAAACCATGGACGATTATAGTACTTATTTCTTTATCTATTTCTAAATCTTTATCTATCATAGAGAGAGGGCGTGACCACTCTGTGACGGTCACGTGACCTTCCGTGACCTGCTTTGCTGCCAGTTGCTTATGGCTTAGGCGCTGCCGTTGTTTACGAATTTTATTTTGCTCACGAATTCTTTCTAACCCTTGTACATTCTGATGTTTATCCCAATTTGCAATTCGAATCCCAGCATCATCAAAGGTTACCATGTCAAGTTTTGCAAAAGTTTGCAATGCAAATTTTACAGTATTGAGCTGCCGCTTAAATTTATGGGCCAGCATTTCATCGGTATAAGGTATTTCTTCAGTCAGTAAAATGTACCCGCCCATATTACTCCTGCCGGCCATGGTTAAAAGCCTGACCCAAATCATCAAAATGGTATCAGCTTCAGGCATACTCTCAATATAATCAATCTTTTCATCTTCGAACATATTCGTTGTGATCTTAATCCAATTCACGTCACCCACAACTCGTCACCCTGCCTTTTAACAAGGAATTTATCGCCCTACTAACATCACTCAGAACTTATTTATTATGGCAGTGACACTTTTCCCGCCCCAACTTATGTAAGAACGTAAATAAGCCAAAATCTCTTGACTCCCCTCCGAAATAGCTGACCGCAAAACCGGTACAAAAATCCCTGCACGCCTCACACAACTTAATATTGCCTAACTCAAAAACGGCACCACTGAGTCCGCAATGACTGCAACCTGAAGTATACTTACGTAACATGACATTCTGGTCCTGGACGAAAAACTCGATGGAGCCTTTAATATCAATATCTAGCTTTCGTCTAAGTTCAATTGGAACCACAACCCTGCCAAACTCGTCCACTTTTTTTACAATGCCTGTTGATTTCATCTTAAACCCTCCCATTTATTCAACTACCACCATCTCATTGATCAGATGTATATGTTCATTTCCCTTAAGCCCCTCTAAGTAGTTGTCTTTTCTATTCCCCAAAGGCAAACACCAAACCAATAATGAAACATAGGATGGCTACCGCCCCTAGCAGCATATCAAGTGCTTCTCGCCAGGTAACGGTTTGTAAAATATCAATGACGCTAGCCTCATGCTCTGCCATCACCATGCCCCCCCCAAAGATTTGGTACAAACTAAATCTTTTCATATGGCCATACGTATCCTGAACTTTTAGTAAATACGTCTCATTTTCGACGCTATGCTAGACTGACGACATTTCTTGGGTATTGCAACCTCGACTGTTTTGACTGGCTTTTCTTGACCTAATATTTTCTTATGGGCCGCAATCCACAATTCATAATCACTTAATTCAATATAGACCCGCCTACCAATCTGAACGACTGGCAAACTGTGGCGATAGATCCAGGTATCAACAATCGCCTTTGATATTTTTCTTGTTTGCGCAAATTCTTGAACAGTTTGCATTCACTCCTTCTCCTTTCCGTTACTTAGCAGCCCTGAGAGATTTTCACGAAAACATCGACCAATATTGCCTTTTGATGTGGTAATACTTGCTTTATACCTAAGGCCATTTCTTGCAGGGTTGATTTTGATATGTTACTTTCAGGATAAAATATTTTGATCTGAGCGGCCAGTCTCCGATAACTCAACTTGTTCTTGACCATGATTTGCGCTAACTGCAACACTGTCATCACCTTCCGTTTCTCCTAATAAATAAGAAACTGTCACCCCAAATAAACAACCAATTTTGCGCAGTGCTGTAAGTGATGGCGCTCTTTCTCCTTGCTCCCATTGTGAAATGGTCCCTTGTTTTACCTTTAGTCGCTGGGCCAACTCCTCCTGGGTCCAGTCTTTCCCTTTTCTTAGTGTTAGTAACGCTTTCATTACGCCTCCTTATTTATTGCAAATTGCAATAAAATTACGTAAAAGATAGCTGCTAGTACAATATTTAAGTGTACTTTTAAATAAACATGTTTACCATTGCGGTAAACAGTGACTTCCACTACACCAGTCTAATTTTTCTGCAGCTATCATTTATCTCATTATAGCCATTTGCAATAACCACGTCAATAACAAATTGCAATAATTTTCCATTTAAATATTGCAATTTGCAAAAAGGTAACGCATTTATCCTTGACGTATAATAGCATAGTGCTATAATAATACTCAGAGGTGATTGTTTTGCTAACTTTAGGCGATAAAATCAAATACGCACGAGAAAAATCAGAACTCAAACCACAAGAGTTAGCGGTACGGATTCATATTAGCCAACCCTATATGTCTCAAATCGAAAATAACTCTCGAAAGCCTGGCAGAGAAACGCTAATTAAAATTTCAAAGGTTTTGAATTTCCCTCTCGATTTCTTCATTAGCAATGACATTGAAGTGTTTCCTGTGGAAAATGAACTTACTGAAATTACAGTATATACAGCTGAGGGCAAGGCCATGAAAGTTAATCCAGGAAAATATATCAATCACTTTGCGATATTAGATGATGCTACCGCAGCAGGCTTATCGGAAAAACAAATTCATGAAGCCATACAATTTGCTATTAACATGAAGACACAAGCTTAATCAATTTGCTTGTGTCTTTCTTTGAATACATTTATAAAATTAGGATTCACTAAGTATACCCCTGCGATCTCGATCCACTTCGCCTCAGTGCAACCATCCCAAATACAATAGGCAACCTGCAATTCCCCATTTTGCTCATGATTGATTGGATCAACACACCTTACCTGAGAAGTATTCGTCATCTAAAAACGCTCCTCTTTCATTTATCAAACATATGTTTGCTCTGCTCTTTTTATATACTTTCGCGGACATGATGATTTTATCCTCCCACAATATTCCATAAATATTCCGACTTGCAATATGATAAATCGACAGATCAACGTGTTAAGTGGGCAATTTATAAAAATCCCAGATGTGACGGTGTAACAACCTATCGCATATTCCACCCAAAAAGGGATACACTTTACCTTAAAATGAACTATACTAGCACCCTATCCCTATGATTCCTAAAATAATAATTGATGAGGTGATCGTTTTGCCATCCAAGATTAAAAAGCGTGGTAAAAATTCTTATCAACTCTTTGTACCTGATGGATATGATACGACTGGTAAGCAGCAAGGTTTCACTAAAACAGTGATCGCGGACAACCCTACCGAAGCGAAAAAGCTCTACGATCAATTTCTCAGCGAATGTTTACAAGGTAAAGTCCTGACTGCTGGTACTGATAAAATGACACTCAAACAGTTTTATGAGTATTGGAAAGATCACTTTGCCACTACGCGCTACGCCAAAACAACAATGGCTTGTTATAATCAAATCTTTGTCCGTATTGAAGCTGCGGTGGGCCATTTGCGAATGGATAAGATTAAACCCATACAGATGGTTGATTTCTTTGCTCAGCTATCCCGGCCAGATGCCAAAAAAAATAATACTCCGTTAACTGATCGAAGTATCGGAAAATATCGTGAATTACTACAACTGCTTTTTTCGTGCGCGCTGAAATGGGAATTAATTATTTCCAATCCCATCGAAAAATTAGATAAACCGCGTACAAGAAAAAAACGCAAACTTATGCCAAAACAAGAAGATGTCATTACCTTCTTTGAGCATCTCAGTCAAGCCCCTCTCAAAAATCAACTGATGTGCATGCTGGCTTTTGCAGGCGGCATGAGAAGAGAAGAATTTTCAGCATTAAAGCAAGGTGATTTTAATGTCGAAAAGAACACTGTAAAAATCGAACGTGCCGCCACCTACATTCCAGGGGAGGAAATCAACGTCGGCTTAACAAAAACCGATAACAGCGAACGCTATGTAACGCTTCCGCCTACTGTCATGAAACTATGTGAAAGCTATAACGCCGAACTAAAGACATCGGCTGCCCGCCGAGCACAGCGCAATAAGGTTGTCCTATTCGATGATCCAATAGGCAGCACGAAGTGGCTTTTCTCTAAACCCGATGGCAGCATTGGTCATCCCCATGCTTTAAATTCATTCCTAAAAGCCTTTTGCAAAAAATATAACCTATTTAACTTTACACCGCACCTCTTAAGACATTTACACGGCTCATACTTACTGCGAAATGGAATGGACATTGCCGCTGTCAGTAGAAGCCTAGGTCATTCAAAAAAATCATTTACCCTAGATACTTACATCCACACCATCGAAAGCATCGAGAATGAAACAGCCTCAGTGATGCAAAATGTGTTAAATAGCTTAAAAAGTCAAAAATTAAAAGCTGAATAAACTATCCACTTCACGCGTACAAACAAGGAAAAAGTCCACAACAAAATACCGTAAGGGTCAACGCAAGGGACATGTTAACATAAAAAAAGATCCGCATCCCTGCGAACCGTGAATTTACTGGTGGGGTTAAACGGATTCGAACCGCCGACCTCTTCGATGTCAACGAAGCGCTCTAACCAACTGAGCTATAACCCCTTGGACAAGCTCTATTATATTACGGTAAACACATAATGTCAATAGTCATTGCTATTAACTTAGATTTAAGTTGTAATCTAAGTTATTGTAATAGCAACTTCGCTCCAAATACTAGCAGAATAAGACCTGCAATTTGATTCCAGCCATACGCTATTTTTTCTAGGCCGAACGCGCCCAGATGATCAATAATAATGGCTGTGACTACCTGTCCAACAATAATTGCCGTGGTGGCATTAGCCACGCCCAGCTGCGGTATGCTAGCAGCGACTAGATAAATAATGCCAACACCGATCACTCCACCTAAATAAGCATACCATGGTGCCTCTGGCAGGGCATACAAATTGCCTGTGCCCATTCGGAGTACGAACAATAGAACCACTAAAAAAAACGTGCCTGTAATATGTACAATAAAGGTTGTTTCTAGTAAGCCGACAACTTTACTTAAAGCGGTATTGAGGGAACCTTGTACCGCCATGAGTATACCAGAAATAAGGGCTAGCACAAGTGATAGTATGTTTCCTGACATACCCACTGTATCCACCTCTTTAATACAACGTACGCTCACTAATCATCTATTTTTGAGCGCCATTATTTAATCCCATAAAATTAGTATGACATCTAGTATCTATTTCTATACAAGTAGACTTAAAATAAAAAAAAGCAGGCATAATGCCTGTTAATCTAAAATATATACTGTTACTGTTTGTCTACCAAAGTCCATCGCTTCACCATGACTACCAAATGCCATATCAATTCTATTCCCTTTTATTGCACCGCCAGTATCATCAGCGATTGCATAACCATAACCTGGTATAAATACACGCGTCCCCAATGGAATAACGTTTGGATCAACAGCGATTATACCTTTACGCAGGTAAGTACCACCCGCAGTATAATGACCATTCCCCTCGTCATAAGCAGAATAGGCCGATGCATTCATGTTCATTGATCGACTTGATCGGCTTGGATTAAACTCACTATTACTGGCACGTCCTAAATACATTAATGTTTCTTTACTGACAACCCCATCTGCGTTCAAGCCACTACTGCTTTGAAAAGATTTAACTGATTTAAACGTTAAATTACCAAAAATACCATCAATTTCGCCCATATAATAACCTTTTTCTGAAAGTAACTTTTGCAGCATTTGCACATTATCGCCACGCATACCAATTTTTATACTGTCATCGGCAGGTGCGGCAAAGACGATAACACATGTCAGCAGCATACATATTGTCAATGCAACGATTAGACAACCTTTTTTCAATGGCTTCACCTCTCTTTTTAAGCCTCCGGGGTTAGCTGTCGGATTCGGGTTGAAGAGAAGATTTGAGAAATAACCCTACCACTATCAGTGGACTCACCCCTATTTGTTTGTTGGGTCCCCCGTACCTATTAGGATTCGGCCTTACGTGTATTTTACACTAACTATGTCTTTTAAGTCAAATAAATGTCCATAAAGATGTGGTAATATTCTGTTATCATTAATAATAAGGCAATACTATAAAAAATATATAGTATTGCAGGAAAGCAGTATATGAAAAAAAACCGGTATAAACCGGTTAATTTAATACATAGATTTTTACATTTTGAATACCATAATCGAGGGCATCACTGCGCTTATCAAATGCTAGATCAATACGGTTACCTTTAATTGCGCTACCTTGATCTTCAGCAACAGCTTCACCATAACCTTCTACCCAGAGTTTTGTTCCCATGGGGATGACCCGTGGATCTACTGCAACAACGCCGTGGCGTACTGTACCGCCCGCATAGGTTTGGTTCTTCCACTTACCATTATCCAGTGTTCCTGGCGCATACGCCGTAGCGGTCATATTGAGCACTCGTTTATAATTTTCCGGAGCTCCTGTTAATGAATTATTATCACGAACGCCCTTGGTCTCTAGTGACTGATTGTTAAATAGTGAAGCAAGGACTGCTAATTCTTTTTCATAGGGAGCCGCTTTATCAGTGATAGTTTTTCCTACTTGTTGGCGCAGTACGTTTTCAGCCACTTGATTAATATTGCCTTGAGATACTGCAGTGACAATGTTTGTCACTCCTCCTTGATTGGATTGATCTAAAGCAGCTTTGGTCAGAGCCGACATAATACTTTGCTTGTCACTCTGCTCTAATTGTTTCTTTATTGTCAGCAATTGCTGTATACGAGCTACACTCGCGTCTTGCGCGATAACTTGTGTTAGCTGATTTTCTATACTTCCAGCATGGGCTAGCGGTGCCACTGGAGAAAAAATATTGAATAATACAACTGCTAATGTACTGGCAATAATTTTTTTCATTATTTATCCCCTTTCAAAAATATACATATAACTAAGGTATGACCATGTTATTGTACCATATAGTTTACATAATTAATAAGGGTAATATTAGGCAATAATAAGCTAATAAGCGGGCAGTGGTGATTCCTGCTCACTTATTAGCTTATTATTTAGAGTATTAATCACTCTTTACACTTACATACCAAGAAGGTTTTAGGATAGAGTTGCTCTTTTTGGAGACGACTTAATGCACCTACTTTGCTAATTGATATAAGGTTTCTGCCAATACATCAATACCTATCATAATATCATCATAATGCGTATATTCATCTGGATTATGACTGATTCCATTTTTTGAAGGAACAAAGATCATACCCGTTGGTGCTAACCTTGACATATTCATGGCATCATGTCCAGCTCTGCTATGTATCATCTGATAAGATGCGCCAATGTCAATACAACTTTTTTCAATGAGTTCACTAATCTCCGGGTTCATATCTACAGGTTTCTCTGCCGATAACATTTCAATCGCTACCACAATGTCTTGTTGTTCAGCAATCGTGCTAATTGCATCTTTAATATCCTGCAGACATTCAATAATACTTTCTTGATTGACGCCACGAAGATCTACCATCATTTCTACCAATCCAGGTACAACATTGATGGATCCTGGATGAACCTTAAGGACTCCCACTGTGGTTACCGTCCCTCGGCTTGACTGATCCAAACCGATCTCTTGTATTGCCAAAATAATCCTCGCGGCACTCACTAAGGCATCATGCCGCTCTTCCATAGGTGTAGAACCAGAATGAGCCGCGATTCCCTCCACTGTAATTTTGAAACGAGTCGGCGCAGCAATTGCATTCACAATACCAATCGTATTACCTGCTTTTTCTAAAATCTGCCCCTGTTCAATATGTAGCTCGATAAAAGCTTTTATTTGGTCGCTACTTCTTGTTGCTGCACTTATCTGCTGTATATCAATGTTATGTTGGGACATTACTTGCGTAAAACTAATGCCATTCGGGTCTTTCGATTTACTCCATGTAAAAGTATCAGCCAAACCAGACATTGCCTTGCTTCCCATCGTAGCAAAACCAAAACGGCTTGATTCCTCACAGACAAAGACGATCAGTTCAACTGTATGATTTAATTCCCCCATGTCCTGAATCTTCCTAATTGCCGCCAAGCCGCCGACGACGCCAACAACACCATCGAACTTACCACCTTCTGGTACCGTATCTAAATGAGACCCGGTAATTACTGCGGGCAAGGATTTATCCTGACCTTCCAAGCGACCAATAATATTACCCATTTGATCTCTACTTACAACCAGGCCAGCCTCATCCATCAAACTCATTATATATTCCTGGGCCTTTATATCTTCTTCTGTAAATGCTAAGCGAGTGATGCCACGCTCCCCTTTGCCAAAACAGGCAATCTTCTCTATATGATCTATTACCCATTCCTTCTCTATTTTCATCAACACGCCCCCTTATGTTTTATATCTTACTATAGCAACAGTATAACTCAAGTGTAGCAATAATTCCATCTATTAGCTATACAATAATCAGACGTAAACTACAAAATTCATCAATATAAGAACAGCGCTAACACGTCCCTATTGAACCGCAGAGAACGCCGAGAGTTCATAAGACTTATACTTTCTCATATAGAAAAATAAGACGCCTGAAACCAGACGTCTTATTTTGGGTTAAGCCAATATCGCCTGCTTAACTGTTTCTAATCCCAATCGCTGAATCATAGTACCCATCCGTTCATAACTTTTTCCATTTTCTTTATAATAAGTAACCACTTTATCAACTAACGGCAAAACTTCTTCTTGGGGTACATTTTCTAACAAAACATCAGCAATTCGCGGCTTAATTCCAGCATTGCCACCAATCATAATCGTATAACCTTTGCGAGTACCGATAAGTCCTAAATCCTTAACTGCGGATTCACTACAGGAATTGATACAACCTGAAACACCTATTTTAAATTTAGACGGTAATTTCATGCCGTGATATCGTTTATCAAGTTCCAGGCCAAGACTCACAGCATCTTGCAAAGCACGTTTGCAAAAATGCGTCGCCGGGCAAATTTTTACACTGCGTACACAAAGCCCAACCGCATGCCCTTTGTCCATACCTAACTCTTGCCAAGCTTCATCAATTTTATCTTCCTCAATGCCAACAATAGCAATCCGTTGAGCGCTCGTCAACTTAAGGGCCTGAGCACCATATTTTTCTGCTACATCGACAATCTTACGCAACACATTAAAATCTAAGATAATACCTCCGGGTATATGTGGCGCAATTGCATATGTATTTTTGTCACGTTGCACAATTGCACCTTTTTCCAATATATCCTGTTTTGCTTCCATTATATGTCCTCCATTTAAATAACAATTTACCGTAATACGATATTGTATTTTACTATTTAAAATATGTATCTCTGCTTTTAATAGACCTCTTTCATAAAGAAAACTTGGCTTACACCAAGATTTCTCTGCTCTTATGTGGGATCAAAAATATAATAATTTTTGAATCGGTTAGAAAGTATAATACCTTCTACTTACCTAAAACAGTGATGAGACTTATACAACATGTCCAACATTGGATAGGAAAGCACGTACTTCAAAGATAGAAAAAACTATTTTATAAAAGAAACAATAATAACCAGCAGAATAACCGCTGCTAGTACACCGCCAATCGTAAGTGCCGTTCTCTTTTGCTTATTCATATCTTGTTTATGGTACGCACGTTTTCCAATTCCCTTAGCCACTGTATAACCCCTCCCTATTATAAGAAAAGACTTGTCTTGTGCCAAGTGTTCAGACTCAGGCAGAAGCCTTAGCCATTCTTACTTGGAGTCGAGAAAGTGATAAACTTTCTGATTCCGACAGAAAACTTGACTTATGCCAAGCTACAGCGCATCGAAAGCCTTAGTTGCCCTTACCTAGCCTCCGAATGTAATATCCTCTCTTGGTCTATAGTAAAAATTACTTATCACATGCCAAAAATGATTTTTTGTTGACAATGCTGACAAACTATTTCTTCACCGTTGACAGCTTTGCACATGGGCACTTGGATCATCCGACCACAATTAGGGCAAATTATTTGAACTTTATTTTCTATCTTACATTCTCGTTTCTTATCCATAATGTGCCTCCTTCATATTTTATTATATAATATGAAGAAGTATTACACTTTGTTCAATAGCCTTCGCCCTATTTGCTATTGATTACAAGCAGTGCATCTAATATTTGGCGAAGTTTAACCACATGAGTTTGCTCTTCAGCCTTAAGCACCGTAAAGATCTTCTTAGCTTCTGCAAACTTAGATTTACTTGCTAACTCATCATAAAATAAAATGGAATCTTTTTCAGCCTGAATAGCCATGTACAAAATTTCTACAATAGTTGTCGCTGCGGCAATTTTGACTTCAGCATTTTCTGCTGTCGGGAATATATGTCCCTCTGCTAAAACTGTAAGATAACGGGAGGTCTCCTGATCAAACAGATACTCCTCAGATCCCGCTTCTTTGTTCGCATTTACTTGTTTAAAAATTTCACTAAATGTTTCATAATGACTTACTTCTTCACTTTTTAATAGCTGAAATAAATCTTTATGATTCTGCTCTGTGGCCTGTTCGTAAGCCTGCTGATAAAAATCACGCCCCGAACCTTCGATTGATATTGCAATTCGCAGGCCTTCAAGATCACTAAATAATTTTACATCCATGTGTATACCTCCCTAAATTAAAACAAAATGTATTACTAATTTAAATTCGACTATTTTGAGCAAACTCCTGCACTCTACGAAAATAAAATATTAACTATTTAATAATAATTATCATTTACATTTTCCATTATCTATGATACCATATAACTATTGAATGATAATTAACTAGGAGGAATTCTGATATGGAAAAACGTAATAATGTTATAAAATTTGCTGGTCATGGGATGACACTCGTTGGTAAGGAAATTAAAATTGGTGATAAAGCTCCAGATTTTACTGCTCTTACTCCTGATTTAAGTCCCCTATCACTAAGTAGTACAAAAGGTCAAGTACGTGTAATTAGTGTCGTCCCTTCAATTGACACATCAGTGTGCGATATTCAAACCCGCTGGTTTAACGAAGCTGCTGCCAAAATTGAAGGTTTAACAATTATCTCCATCAGTGTTGATTTACCTTTTGCCATCAAAAAATATTGTGCAACGAAAGGTATTGAAAATATCAAAACCCTTTCTGATCATAAAGATCTTGATTTTGGTCTGAAATACGGTTTCGTAATTGAAGAACTACGTCTATTGGCCCGCGGTACAGTGGTCATTGATCGTGATGATATTGTACGCCATGTAGAATATGTTCCTAATGTAAGCGATCTTCCTGATTATGAAAAAGTCATGGCAACAGTAAAACAATACCTATAATCGGCTACTATTAGTTATCCTGCAGTCAAACACTTCATACTTCTATAGTAAAGAGCGACCATATAAAATGGTCGCTCTTTTTTATGCAACTCTTAGACAAAAGACCCCCTATTTATAAATAAGGGGCCTTTTGTATGAATAACCTATTAAATAATGTTTCGTTTGTATTGAGCGTATAATGCTTTTAATTCTTCAACTTTACCATACATTTCAACTTGGAGGTCCGAAGCCAAATCATAATTAGCCGCTACAATAGCATCATTAAGACGAGTAAAAATACTACTTGAAGCAACAGAATCTTTAGCTAAGAATAAACGTAGGGAATTAATTTTTTTCCAATTATATAAATCAATATCAACTGATGTTTCTGCAGTATGCAAACATTTGCACTCTCTCACAATTGACAAATTTTCTGGAATAATCCGTTTTACAAGTTCAGTGGTCCAGCGTATTAAAGCTCCTGCAACAAAAGCATCAATGATCTCTTGACGCAGAATATTACCAGCCTTAATGACTTCAGTTTTTATAGGGAACTTTTTTAAATTCTCCATGTTTTCCCACACTGTGGCAGGAGGTTTACCAAATAGACGATTACGTTCATCTTCTTCATAATCTTCGAATACGTCATGTTCACTACGATAAGCACGATCTTTTTCTAAATAGAAACCATCAGCGCCAGCTTCTTTTGACAATTCAGCCAAGATTTCTGTCGTATTTTTACCTGATTCAACAACAGCTTTAACACCATCAAGCATACTCATATAAATAGCTGATAATGCTACATAAGTATTGGTATAAGGATTAGCCGCACGCACTTCAAAACGAGTCGCTAAAGGATTATTTATATCACGCACGAGGCCTGCAAGTATTGTCCGATTACGGGAAGGGATCTCTGGAGTGTGGCCAAGAGAAGTTACGATGCAAACAGGTGCTTCAAAACCTGGTTTCAAACGATTAAGAGCATCATTCGTTGAGGAAATAAATGGATTGATCGACTCATAATTTTTGAGTAAGCCCATAATAGCACCATAACCAACAGCACTCATGAAATCAGCTTTCATATTAGTAGGTGCAAAGAGATTAACCAATTTGCCTGATTTCATTTTAGCTGCAAAGCCAACATGAGTATGCTCGCCATTACCAGCTACACCAATGATTGGTTTTGCTTTGAAGGTCACTTCAAGACCATTTGCTCTAAATACTTCTTTTACAACAATACGTGCTTGCAATTCATTATCAGCAGCTTGCAATGCATCAGCAAAACGCCAGTCAATTTCAAGTTGTTCGCAAACATGAGTCAAATTACCAGATTCGTCAATAGAGGATTTAATGCCACCAACTTCTTTATGACCCATTTCAGTTTTCAAGCCATAATTATCAAGCATAACAATTGTTTGCTCTAAAGCAGTGCGTACACGACCACGAGTACGTTGCCAATATTGTTCTTGCATCGTTTGAGATGCTGATAATTCTGCCACTTCCGCTTTATCGACGGGTGTTTTAACCCAGAATTCAAGTTCAGTACCTGATGTAAATACAATATCTTCAATGTCTGCACCATTAATATGTTCAAGACCAGGAACCGTAGGATATTTGACAAACAAGCTTTTCAGTTCGTTCTTTATGTAATTAAGGCTATCAGCTAAAATTGAACGAGAATCTACACGTAGTCCATTATGAATAAGAAATGCTGGAATACGGAGTGAACCAACAGGTTTATCCGTTTCTTCATCATAATTATCGTAATTATAATCTATAAACCAATTTACATTACCGTCAGCAGGCATGTCGACTTTTGCATTATTTAAAGTAGCGATCCCTGTAAGAACTACAGAAGAACCATCTGTTTGCACTGCGCTTCCTTGAAAAAATTCATCCATATTTTTCAGAAATAACTCCATAGGAATTTTCTCATCAGTATCATTACCTGCAAGATCGATACCCACCAATGAAACAAACTTAATCTCTGAATGCTCCTTTAATAAGGTAACTAACTCTTCATTACTATACTTACCAGCTGGTATTACATACAACAAGTCATTTTTCATTAACATCCACCCCTTAAAGTATTTATTATATGTTACTCAAATCCACTAAAAACAATACTGCAAATCGACAAAAATCTCCCTTGCATTGATATACAATACAGGGAGTCTCCATTGACTCAACTTATTTGCTTAGAACTATAGTAATATTATAATCAAATAATACCTTTTTGTCTAGTATAAAAAAATAAAACTTGTATTAAATTTCATTTTAATTATTGCAATAATTCAGTATATTATAGTATCTTTTAGTATCTTTTGGTATTTTCATGTTATTTACTATTTGGTTATGCTATACTGAATTTGGTACAATCTGTATAATAAAAAGGAGATGGAGCAATGAAAATGAGTAAAAAGCTAATCCTAAGCCTAGCTATTGTATGTCTACTTGTATTTAGTTTGCAAGTAGCCTTCGCCGCAGAAGGTCCGGCTAAGCCCAATATTGTAATCCTTGCAACAGGGGGGACAATTGCTGGAGCAGGCGTCACTAGTACCACCACAGTTGGATATACCGCCGCTGTTACAGCAGTAGACAAACTGATTTCAAATGTTCCCGAGCTGGCAAAAATAGCCAATGTAACTGGGGAACAAACCGCACAAATTGCCAGCGAAAGTATGACAATGGACATTTGGCTTACACTAGCTAAACGTGTAAACGTACTTCTCGCTCAAGATAACGTCGATGGTATCGTTATCACTCACGGTACTGATACGTTAGAAGAAACTGCTTATTTTCTTGATCTGGTAGTAAAAAGTAATAAGCCCGTTGTTATCGTCGGATCAATGCGCCCTGGTACTGCTATGAGTGCTGATGGCCCTCTCAATTTGTATCGTGCAGTTATTCTTGCTGGCACTAAAGAAGCTGCTGGCAAAGGCGTAATGGTAATGCTCAATGACACCATTAATGCTGGTCGTGAAGTCACTAAAACGATCACCGATCGTGTGGATACTTTCCAAGCCCCTATCATTGGTGCTCTTGGCGTCTTTACAGGTGACAAACCAGTATTCTATCGTAAATCTTTGCGTAAAAATACGACAGAAACAGAATTTGATGTAACTAAATTGACTACATTACCTCGCGTTGATATAGTTTACCACTATGCTGGTAATGCAGGCACCATGATTGATGCTGCTGTAAACGCTAATGCCAAAGGTATTGTTCATGCTGGAACTGGCGATGGCAGTATTGGCAAAGCAGAATATCCAGCCATTGAAAACGCTCTCAAAAAAGGCGTGGTAGTCGTAAGAAGTGCCCGGGTTGGTAGTGGCATTATTGCACGTAACGGCGAAGCGGATGACGACAAATATGGCTTTATCGCTAGCGATAACCTCAATCCACAAAAAGCTCGCATTTTATTAATGTTGGCTCTTACCAAGACTACTGATGTTAAAGAAATACAACGGATGTTCTGGGAATACTAATATTAGATTTCCTTCTTATCAGAACTATGTATCTAAAGACTTGGCTTAGGCCAAGTCTTTTATTATTCTATTTTGGATACTATCGATCATAGTTTTCTTCGAGATTCTGGAGTATTCTCACCAATCTCAGCAACGAGAAAGTAGGACACGAAGAAAAGAACACTCACAAAATGAGTGTTCTTTAACTTAACCAGCAACTATCTATCCTCCCAGGCCGTTTCCAACCAAGTACTTTCGACGTATAAGGGCTTAACTACTGTGTTCGGTATGGGAACAGGTGGAACCCCTTAGCTATCGTCACTGAATTTTGAAGTACATATTTTCATATGTTCTTTCAAAACTGCACAGAAGAAAGCGTGTATTTTAGAATGAATGGTTGTTAGCACGTAGTGCTAACTTTATTAAGTCAAGCCCTCGACCTATTAGTACCAGTCAGCTGAGTTTATTACTAAACTTACACACCTGGCCTATCAACCTTGTGATCTACAAGGGGTCTTACTAGCTTACGCTATGAGAGATCTCATCTTAAGGCTGGTTTCACGCTTAGATGCTTTCAGCGTTTATCCTTCCCGAACGTAGCTACCCAGCATATACCCCTGGCGGGATAACTGGTACACCATTGGTTCGTCCACTCCGG
>Ga0209123_1001751_pt1 | contig 20356 bp, 13 predicted proteins | sample BarGraIncu00431A_FD_184500 | JGI IMG/M metagenome (GOLD analysis project Ga0209123, IMG submission 184500) | Arctic peat soil microbial communities from Barrow, Alaska, USA - Barrow Graham LP Incubations 004-31A (SPAdes) (version 2) | ecosystem: Environmental > Terrestrial > Soil > Wetlands >... | reverse complement strand
AGCATCTACAATCTTACCTGGAAGAGTTCACCTTCAGGTTCAACAGACGTGCATCCAAAAGCCGGGGTTTGGTATTCTATCGGCTTATGGAACAATCCGTAGCAACCAAGCCGATCACCTTTAATGACGTAACATTTGGATATGATTGGGAAAATCACGGGAGGAGGAGCTAACTGCCCACCCCCTTTGTGAAAATATCGAGATGCAAAGTAGTAAAGGTCACCCTGACCTCTATCATTGCGGGTAGTCATATTTCGCGCCAAATATACTCTGAAATTTAGAATTTCCAACAATTCCAACAGCGATATCAACCGATCATCACAACCTTGTAGTTTGATCACCAAGGCCAAAAACAAAGGCATGATAGAGGCTTGTTGTCCCTGCGCACGCAGTTTGCTCAAGATCGGAACCAACCTCGAATCAATTCCATTGTATTGCTTACCATAAAGCCGCTTATACCAAAGCGCCGCTTTTTTCAGGAAACATACGAAGGACTGAATTCGTTCAATGGCTGCTTTCTTTGAAGTGCTGACCTTCAAAGCAGCGTCGAGGTTCATCAGCTTTTTTAGCTCATCATATCCATACTGGCTATCGGTCTTATTTAACTTAAAATGAACTGCAACGCAATAACGCAAAAACGCACCCTCGTCGGAAGGCGATGTTTTTTTGGCGACATTCAAATCACGTATGATTTCCGACCAGTCAGAATCAATCTCGGTGCGCAGGGTTGTGGCCGATAGCTTAACGCTGCAATAGATGAGGTAGTTTTTAACCTTTTCTAGTTCGCTGAGTGGCTTGCCTCGATTATTGATAACCTCAAACATGATGCCTGTTTCTGCATCTTCCTTCGGTGCATAAACTAAAAAGCCCAACTCAGTCTCAATGGTATTGCGGATCTCATCGACCGTCACTCCGGCGTTTATATGTTCTGTCAGCCATTTGCCGGCCAACTTACGCGATTCCAGCAGCCGTTCGTGCGACTCTAACGTTATTGGCGAGTTCACCGGGTTACCATCGCCCATAACAACCCTCTCAAAAAAAAGACGGGTGTCGGAGTTCAGGCGCAAGACTGATCGGTCACTGCCAACTTCGCCGCGCCGCAAATAGCGAGCATCAAATGCGGGATGGTCCTTTTCTGGGAGGAAGTCTCGCAACATACGCATGAAAATGACAACGGTCGTCAGTCGCTGCTGTCCATCAACCACATGGAACTCACCATCATTAACTCCCTCAGGTCGACTAAGAACAAGCGTGCCGGTGTAGTGGCGTAACGCCACCCCATCCATCATGAGATGATCGATGTCTTTGAGTATTTCTTCCACCTGCTTTGGCCCCCAGGCATACCCACGCTGATAATCTGGGATGGTGAATAACCTGTTTTCAAAAATATAGGGCAACGTTAACAGTTGTGCACCAAATTGATCTGAGTTCATAAAATCCCCAATTCCAGGTTAATAGGTTTCCCGTGGTGCTACCCTACGGGGTAAAAACTCCATTTTGCAATAAATTCTCTCTATGTCAGGGAAGCATATGCCCCATAACTGCTGAAATTATTGGCCAAATTAGCTTTTCTTTTTTATAGAGACCGGCAAGGTCAAAGGATTGTCCGCCCTTAATCCATGCTGTTCCGGTCGTTTCTATACATGCTACCGGGTTGCCATCCTTGAGAAGAAACCAGAAACGATAGGCTGACGTCTGGAGAACATCACTTGGCATAGGAACCCTCAGGCGGTCTTGCACCGCGGGAAAGTGATCAAATGCCGAACTGACGCCGGATCCTTCCATTCCCGATGAGTCAAAATATCCATTGCGGCACTCCCACCTTGCTTTTCCGAATACAGAGTGCGATAGAAACGCCGCGACAAATCGGTAAGTGATAACCTCTGGAGTACTGGCCGGGACCTTCGCAGGTATGGACAAACCAAGACGGCGACAGACCTGATCAAGGGCTACTTGAACATTTTCTTCGGCCATTAATCGCCATATGTCTATGGACGGTTCGCCACTGGGATTATCAGTCAAACGAAAGGTCCCAATACGATTGAAATCCGCGATGTGATGTTGGTTAGAGAATAAGGTCAGACAGTCGTATTGCCCTCCGCCTGGGTGCGTCTCTATCAGGTTAAACTTCCCAGGGTAACGTCGGAATAATTCGCTAACCAAGCGCCACGAGGCGATTTCAACCAATTGACTGTTCATCTGTCCCTCATATGGTAATTGGCTCTTTAAGGTGGACCTTGTTCTTTGGACATCTCCCTTTGCAGGCTAATCATGACCCGTGATCACCAGTCGTATAGATAGGAAGGAAGATTCTTGGCTACTCAGCTCGTTCCATAGCCTCACTCCCAGGCAATGTCCAAATACTGACCCGCTCGGTCACCCTTCATGGTTTATGAACCGGCACATTTCATAACGTCCTAAAGGGGATCGTAGATTGAATGACATCTATTTCGAATTCAATGTTACCGGTTTCTTCCTGATAATTCTTTTCAACACTCCGAACAAATCCCCACAAGGAATTGAACGCTAGATCTTGATGATGCATTGGGCCTACATGAACTGCCTTTATAGAGTCAAGTGAAATGGGTATTTCGCAGTATGGTATCATCAAGTCGGCTCGTGTCCGGTACAGAATATTTTCATCTGTATCATCCATTTTTAGGATAGCTCTTACCTCATTTTCCTCTTTAAATCCTTCATTTTTGAAAGTCGCAGCTAATTCATACAGGCTCGAAACCTGGTCAAGGGACGCTACACTTATGCAGCCATCGCTTTGGCTCATGTCTTTGCTTATAACTTCAACTGATTTAGTTATCGCTATTAAAGCTTTATCTTCCTTGATTTTTTTGTCATAAATGCAAACGTGTAACTTGTCAAGATCATTCAATAACAACTCCTGATCAAATTCAAGAATATATTTTCCGTATGATCTCCACTGGCTTAATTGGTCACAAGAATGACTGAATGAGCACGCACAGTGGACCTGCTCCAAGAATCCAGCATCGAGCTCTTCCTTAATAAATTTTTTGGCAGATTTAATATAAGACTTTTCAGCCCACAGAGAACCTCTCCATCGTTTGAAGGCTTGCATTAAAGTTGATATACCGTCTTTCAGTTCTGATGAATCATTCATGTATCTTAAGTCGGTAAACCAAATTTTTCTTTCAGTGAGGATAGACTTAATTGCGTTTATATCGGTGTAGTGGAACAATCGCATGGTTGACCTCTAACATATAAAAATCATTCTAACAGTCAAATCTGCCCCGCCGAACAGGCTCGATTTGGGTCACATCTAAAAGCTAATTACGTGTAGTCCTACTGCTGACGATTCAGCTATACGTACCAGTTATTTTGCGAAGGGCGTAGATGAAATCTTTCGCACAACTGATTGCAAAGTTTGCAGTATCTACATCGACCTTACGCCGATCTGCAAATTTTATTTGATCTGGCGATTGTTTCCTGAAATCCACGAAACCCTTCCGATGTTTGAAATCATTCACCGTTTCTCGAACTTTGAAGACTTCAACGTAACCAGGGAAATCTAAAAGCTTGACCTTGTATTCCTTTTCGATAAGGCTAATAGCATCCTTGATACTAAGGTCTTCGACCATTTTCATGAATTTCAAATCTTTACCACTGGATAGGCATTCAGAGAGGGTTTTAGGCCCTTTATGATTTGAAGCTTGCCATGGTCCACTTGCTGCAGCATAAATTTCGCTTTCAACCAAGGCATTCAGTTCGTAGTAAGCTGCACGCGCTGCAACATTCTGACGGTATAGCAACTTATCAAAATCTGCTTCGTCCAGGTCTCCATCTTCATTTTTTTCGACGTCATCCCAGCGGCAGGAATGTTTCAGAAAATCTTGCAAGAATCTGAACTCCATTATGAGAAGTATGTTATTGATACTCATGGAGTCTCCTATCTTTGTCCTAAATTTTCTTTCCAACGTCGGAGTCACCCGGAGCGGGCTTTCCTGCGATCGGGTGCACGAATAGCGAGCAATCGGTTTCTGAAGATGCCCTACCCCCCTTGGGGAGCACGATTGGGAACCGGGGCCATCGTTTTCCATAATGGGCTAGGTGACATGTGCCAGGACATCGGTTACCCGGATGTGCCAAGACATCGGTTACCCTGGCGGCCTTTTCCGGAGTTGAGCATCGGTTTCCTTAACGGTGACGATGTCGTCTATAACGTTGAGTACAGGGCGTCCGCAGGGGAAGCTCTACGGTAGTCTCCCCATCGCTAGGTATCCGGGTAACCGATGTCCTGGCACTTTTTAGCGTTAGGCTCGGGTAACCGATGTCCTGGCATTTGTGAGCTAGGCATGCCGGCCCTCTGTGGCGGTTCAACACCGATAGTGGGTCAGGATTCGAATCTGATCCACAGTTCACCTTAAGCAGCTAAAGTCCCATAAGACAACCAACGCGCCAACTCCGTTCGTCGCTTGGCTCCTGTGTTGCCTGATCGAATAAGCTCTTCCAACTCCAACAATTTTACAGGACGGAGAACCACCTTTGCTTGCGATGAACCATTGACAGGATCGTCGATCGACAAGGTCTGCTCACGTGCGGTGCTGTCCATTGTTGGGTATAGAATTGCTGCCATTCGATTCTGACCGGGCCGTCCGAGAGCATAAAGGGACAACTGGTACAGCATCTCGCGTGGTAACGACTTCTCCCACAAATCTCGATATTTCGCATCAAGGACAGCCATCATCTTGCCATTACGCATGACAACGAAGTCTGGCCGAGGTACTGGCGCCAATCTATTGCGTGGATTCTGCCCTGGGGCATAGCTGTAGATTCCCTTGAGGCGATATTCGTCGTACAGCACAACGTTAACGAGGTGGTCCCGCAGGAAACGAGACATGAGCGCCTGGAAAAATCGGTTCATATCGAATAGGAAGCCGGGCAATGTTACTTGCTCAGCATGATTATGTAAAGCGACCCCTTCTGCATTCAGCAACAGTTCAATGATTCGCAGGGCAGCCTCATAGGCTGTTGTTCTTCGATCCATGGTTCTTCTGGCATCATTGAGCAGCCTGGTATCCAGCAGTCGGGAGGAAACGTCGATACTCAGCGTTTTCATCAACCGATATAGATGTGCCCGGAGATCCACATTCGTGGTCAGCCTCACCGCAAACTGCAATCCACCCAAAAGTGCCTGGTTCAACAGGTTATCTTCAGTTCGAGGGTGATGAATGCAGGGCAGCGTAGCCTTGGTAGTATGAGCATCTCGGGCAAATCGGTTGAAGTCTATTCGTCCGCGTGGGCTGGATAGGTCAGCGTGGGTAAGCAAATAATCTCGATGGGTTCCGCGAGCGAGAATTTCACCGACCTCAGCAGCGAGTTGCTGGACGATCAGTTCCTGAAAGCTCCATTTCTCTGCCGCGTACCCAACCGGTTTATATAGTTCCAGATGCCGCAATCCGTAAGCGTAGCGGAGCAGGTGAAGCAGCGGAGCCCCAGTCAGCTTGGGATTGACTGTAACCTCGATCTCACCAAGGCGGAAACGGCCGACGTATGATGTAGCGCGTAGTTCCAGTCCCCTCGCCAACTCCAGAACCTCTATCCTGCCGGTACTCGTCAACCTTTCAGCCAACTGTCGATCCGCCTCATTTGCGCCAAATCCTCGTCCGGCCAGATCGCTCCCGTGCACGGGCTGAAGAATTTGCCATTCCTCTAGGCTGACACTTGTGAGACTCACGATTCGTCCTCTGCATCAACCTCGTCGGGTTCTTCAAGTGACTCTTCGGAAGAAGCGGCCTCCAATGATGTCACTATGTCAGGTGACTGAGAGAGCAGCACCTGCACCAATTCTTCCTGCCGGGTGGGCTCAAAAAGCTCTACACGAATACATTGGCGCTCCTCGTTGACGAGGCCAGTACCGAGTATCCTTGAAAGGACGTTGAAGTCTTCATAGCAATACTCTTCAAGCAATGGGATCAGGTCCTCTGCCAGAACCCGAACAAACTTGGATATATCCGTTACAGGCTTACCGTCGTGGAGCAGATATGCGTGACCTACCTGTAGGTTCCGGCTATCTCGACCCAGGTGTGCACGGATACGCTCATTGAGGGCATTCAACCAGAGACCAAGCGGAATGCCACCATCAACAACAGCGCCATCAAAGACGGTCGTGTCCGGCATAAGTTCGACGAAACCGAAACGACGTCGGAGAGCGGTATCGAGCAGAGCTATTGAGCGGTCTGCAGTGTTCATCGTACCGAGGACGAACAAATTCTTGGGCACCTGAAACCGCTTGCCGGACAGGGGGAGACTAAGAGATGTCTCGCGCTTGTCGAGTTCCAACAGCGTCAATAGCTCTCCGAAAATTCGAGGGATGTCTCCACGATTGATCTCGTCGATGAGCAGTATAAATTTCTGCCCAGCCGGTGCCTTCCGGGCATCATCACAAATGCTCTTGAAAATCCCATCGCGCAGCAAGAAAGTTAGCTGGCCCGCAGTGGTTGGTTGCGGGCGATACCCCTCCAAGAAATCCTCATATCCGTATGCGGGATGAAAGGTACAGCATCGGACCAGCCCGGGCTTAGAGTCGCTACCCTCTACCATGACTTTCTCTTCTGGCGACAGATCTTTGAACAATCGGCCGTATGCCTCGATGGACGCCAGGTCATAAGCCGTCTGCCGCGCCCAATATGTCTTGCCAGTGCCGGGAGGTCCATAAAGGATCGCTTGGCCCTTTCGCTCAAGAATCGCATGTATCCGTGCGGGGATACCTACGAGTCGGGGTTTGGTTGTTGCTGTCGGTTTTACGGGGCTGATTAGAGGGGGAGTGATTGGGGTCGCACCTTGGATCCGCGTCTCTATTTCCAAGAGATTATCGTTTTTCTTAAGTTCCCAAACGGTTGTACGTGGCCCGTCTTTAACTGGCTGTTTCCATTGATCGAATGACAGCCACTCAACGGATCGACGGTGCGGAGCCTTTACCGGAGTGGCATTATCGTAGAAATAGGGGCCGGTTACCCGACCAATCCCGAGAACCTTCTCCCCATCGCCAGCTATAACGATCTCGCCTTCGGAAATACCGGCAACGAAGTTGAGGAGTTCCCCTGCCTGGCGGGAGGCAACGTTTCGTACTTCATTAGGGTAGTGCAGTTCCTCAAGCTTAATTATTGCGCTTTTCTTTTCTTTCCAATCCCCATTTTTGGTGAACACCGACAAGTCACCAATTTCACTCCAGCCAACGGCAATATAGCTTCCGGACTTCATGTCCTCCCATATGGAGTCAGTTGCGCCAATCCTCGTCCCGATGCGCCAGTACGGTACAGGCCTGCCATTTCGTCCATTAAGTGTGCTTGTTAGTTCATCAATGCTCCACCCCAAGTATTCGGCCAGTCGTACAAAGCGACCGCCTACGACATATAACCCCTCTTCACCAGGTGGAGCTTGAAGCAACTTAACGAGGTGGTAGCGCTGCCAGCGTTCGTTGTGGAAGTCGTCTAGTTTATCAGGAAAGTTCAAGAAAAAGTACTTGTGAGCCCAGGCTTTTTTAGCTAAGTCCGGGGCTTGCTGCTCTAAGGATTTCTGGAGAGCCAGGTAATCAGCGTCACTTGCCTGTGCAGGTAAAGCCTCCAGCAATGCTGCCCCAGCAATAAGTTGGTCTCGATGTTTGCGGGCAATGACAATAGCTTCAGCTTCAGATATGTTTTCTTCACTGCGTGGGCTACCCTTAACCCACTGTTCAGTATTCCTACGCCGGAAGATACCGTACATGTGAGCACCGCCACCGGAGATGCCACCGAAATTCAGGCCTGCAAATTCATCATCGTTCTTATACTCGATCCAGTAAACCATACTGTCACGGTTGCCATGAGTATGCATTACCTGCAAAAGCTCAGGCCCATCCAAGGAGCGTAGACGATCCGGCCCGAACCGTGACCGGAAGGCATCGAAGCTGGCATTACGCAAATCGGGCGATATAAATTCGGCCTGTTCTCCAAGCTTTCCGTGGGTTATGCGAAGCCCTTTTTCAATTCGTGGGTCCAGAATACTCATCGGCACCGACCTCCCCTAAAAATTCCAAATAATCATAACCTAAGTTACCACCTCGGATATGTGGTGTCCCAGGTCTCCCGCTCCCCAAGAAATGGGTCCGAAATGACCTTTTGTCTTGTTAGTCGGACCCTCAGGCTACAGCATCGCCGGCCACTCCTGGTTGTAGTCCCAAACCATGTCCTGGTGAGCCTCAATCATTTTAAGCATCGTCCATGTTTCCGTGTCCGCAGGCCTCGGGGTGTTCTTCCAGCGTTCCCACCCACCGTCGCGCTTCCTGTTTGCCGCATTCTTACTTTCAGCTTCCGCACAGAGATATCCCCCCCCTGGCATCCCATGCCTGCGGAATTTGTCGTACAAGTTGTCTCCCTGGACGACTATCGCGGATATCGGTGGCAGCATCCTGTCGTCGCATTCCCTAAAAATTTCATATAACGATTTTGCTACAGCCCCTCCTGCTACTCCGAGAGGCACACCGGTAGCTTCGCTTACCTCTCCGTACGTGACCACCATTTTTTCTGGGACACGCTGAACCAGGAAGTGATAAACCAGATTCGCATGATTTGACATCGGCATAGATACCTCCCATACAAACATTGCACATGATGAATTACCCTACATTTTTGGTGGACTGGTGACCCAAGCATCATGGAGGTCAGCCCAGTCAGCAGAGTGGCTGCCGAGTCTGGCTGCCTGCCGCGGGTGGACGAGGGGGATCAGGTTAAACTTCCTTCCGGCAACCGTCATTGAATGGAGTTGCCCATACTCATTTGGAGACTTCCCATAAGCGGACAGTTCTGCCGATGTCCCGTAAAAGCTGGTGAACCACTTTAGTGGCTGATCTCCAAGGGTAACGACCGTATCCGCGCCGGAATCCAAAAGCTCGCGCTCTATTTCCATACGGCGAACCGGGTCCGTAAGTTTGCGGGGAAGACTTGGCCAATCATAGTTGGGAAGTCCAAGGGATTCGCGCACCGGGTCGTACTCTCGCTGGAGTGCGATCACTTGTTTCTCATTCTTGCAACTATGAGGGACAAGGTCGCACAACCATGCATCATCACGAGAAAGCCCCAATGGCATCAAAAAAAGTTCGTCAAGCGCTTTACCCGAAGGGCCGTTTAATTGATCGTTGGCAGCCGCAAGATGGCCAGCAGAAGGTAGCCTGATTGCGGAAATGATCTTCTGAGCGACGTCCCGACTTCCTCGCCAGAAGATTTCAGGTTCCGAGGCTATCGCGATAGCACCTATTTTTTGCCGTCCGTCTTTACCTACCCAGCGAGCATGGACAGCGCTCGCATAGACACCGAGGACAAAAACGCGCTTCTTTGTCCGGTCTTTCTGGACAATTGGGAGGATCTGTTGCCCAAAAGGGAATACGCCAAGATTTTCCATACTACCTCCGTTTCCACCTTTCTGCCGCCCTAAAGTGCCTTCATTTCACAGAACTAAATCAGGTTGGCCACTAAACCCACGACTATTACACGCCACACACATGTATTTCGCTGTAATCATCCAGGTAAAGTGTGGTCAGACAAAAAGCGGATTCTCGGGAACTTTGATATCGCTTACAATTTCCCGCTGTGCCTCGAATCCATTACGGCTAGAATTGACCCAATCGTGCCACAGTTTGACCCGAGTTATAAGCTTCAGTCACCACTTTGCGAAGGAGTTCAAGTGATTCATCGATGACGCTGTTGGCACTATTGTCAGGCAAAAAGACATGCATATTAAGTTGGATCGCCCTACCGATTCGGTCAAAGCGGGATAAAACCACCCACAAAGCTTCCTTGTTCCCCGGGATATCGTAAAATACAAGATCTGATGCGTCGGACAATTCGAAGCCCTGCAGCGGAGCAACTGTTGTGATTAATAAACCACCATCCTTATTAAACTGAGAAATGGACCTTTGACGATCACTTAAGGTCATCCTGCCATGCAAAAGTATGCATTTAGCGCCTTGGTTTTCCATTTCAGTTGCCAGGTAATAAAGAGTGCTGACATACTCAGTAATCACGCAAATCCTTGCGTTGAAGTTACTACCTTCATTTATACGGCTCAACAGCCCATTGAAGGCATCAAGCTTCGAATCCCGGTCAATGTCATAATTTTCCTGAATCACATTTGCTGCAATTTCCTGCACTTTGACGATATCTGAAACATCAGTGATGATAGGTGTTTTTTCTAGTAAATCAGCCCCTGCTAAGTCAGGGCTGGATGCCAAACTCTCCAGATTATTTGGCCGCTCCACCATTTTTTGCAGTATTCCCTCTAGAGCAGCTGGACTCGACTGACTGCTTTTAAGTAACAATTTAGCTATCAGGTTTTGGGACGGGACAGTATGTTTGAAAATTTGGAAGAGATCACTCACTTTATCTCGGATGTTCAGTTCCAACAGGGTAAGGCTATAAACTACTTCATGCAAGGCTGGCCGGGGCACTATTTTCGCGCCATACCGTTCACCGTACAATTCATGATTTGCGAACATGTCATGTCGCCACTCAACGACAGTAATACCCCTCTCAAAAAACGACTCATCGTCTTCTGAAGCAACAGTAGATGATACTATTACCTTATTTGATTTAGTACTAACATTGGAGAATAATTGTATGAGATTTTCTCTAAAAGCACGTGCTTCATCTATAATAACAAGATCCCAAATCGTGTTTGATATACTATCTTGAATGTCATTTTTATTTGCAAAGTCATGACTAATCAAATTTACCTGACCTACAGGCCAGAAATCACCATTCGCCTTAAAATCAAGCATTTCCCTAAATATATATCTCTCAATGATCTGTAACGGAGTATTAGTTTCGCGTAGCCTTTCTCCAAATGAGGGCAACAAACCTTCTGGAGCCATAAATAGTACGCGAGCTGACGGTCGTTGTTTGAGGAATTCCTGAGCAACCGCGTTTAAAACAGTTGTTTTCCCAGTTCCATAGCCGCCCTTTAGTAAAATCTGTCGCTTGCAATCGGTGCTAAAAAACATATCCAGAAATGCAGCCTGATGCGGGTACAATTTCACGATGGGTGCTTTCTGCTTTGGCTCATTACTAGTCATGACTGACCTCCGACTTTAAACATCCGCCAGCTTGTTTAACCTTGCTCAGTAACCAGTTGCGATGAGTTGCAAGTGACTGATGATCCTGCATAGTAATCTCTCTTTTAAAGTGAAAAAGATCGTTACGTATTTCGTTGATTTCTTTCAGCTTCGCACTTGTTCGAGTACGGGTGCCGCTAAATACCGGCTCAAAAGCTTCCCAATTATCACCGAATGAGACTATAGATTGATAATTATCAAAAGTCATATCTTCGAGTGAAGTTGGCACCTTATCCTCACTTCCGTAAATTGATGTTAAGCAACGTCTTGCTACTGTTACGATTTGGTCGGGATTTAAAGCTATATGAATTAATGCTCGTAACGCCAACTCGATCTCCGACAACATAACAAACGGACTGGCCACCTGATGAAGATATTTCAGAAAGTCCATCGGCGTCAGAATTCCAATGAGATTTTCGGGAGTTCCGATAAGAACACCGTTGTCCTTGTCCATGGCGTCAAAAACGTTTTTCATTTCTTCGTTCACCCGAGCAAACTTAAACTCCTCGAGCATATCGTCAACTTGAAGATCACCTGGCGAGCATTTCTGCTTTGACCAGTCATCCAATGAAGCACTTGCAGTTTCGAATGCAAAAGACCGGAATGAGAAAACACCGAGCACTTCGCCACTCATAACAACTGGCACCTGTGAGTAGCCGTGTTTCCGCATCAGCGCAATCGCGTCACGAACCTTGCAGGTCGGTTCTATAGTCAATACGACCTGGTCCTGTGGAATAATTCGGTTTATTCTGTGGAATAATTCAGAGGCAAGGTCCAGCCCTCTAGCCGCCTCAGAGTTATCTAATAATCTCAAATTGGAAATTACAGCTGCCATATGGTTTCTCTCCATTTGGTCGGCAAAGACTATGTGCTGACTCGGTGATTTCCCAATTCATCGTAGATGATTCTAATCAAGGTTTTGAAGATTTATGCAAGCACACCTCCCCCTCGCACATTCCCGCTGGAGGGCATTTCCACGTTTTCCCAGAATTCGGCTTGCCGGGATCGTCAGACGGTGCTTCTAGTGCATGTTTGTCTCTACGAAGAAACTCATCTATATTGTCAATTTCTAAGAACGCTATAGACGCTTGTGGCTGGCCGTGCATATGAAAGACCTGTCTTATATATGGTTTGCTATAAGGGGCATATGCATTGCTACCGCCAAAATGACCGTTATTTGCAATGATGACCATCTGAAACATATGATATTGGAGTGCCATGGCCATATGATCAAAGGTATTTACATCCTGATTCATTGCAGCGATAGCAAAAACATCGGATCGGCGACGAAGGTCTGCCGCAAGCCGGATATCCGTGGCATCGTAACAGATGGCAGCAGTCAGCCAAAGAGGACGGTTTACACCCGTCAGGTCCCACTCATAGCCGACTAGCCACTGACATGGTCGAAATCCTGTCACCTTCTGAACAGGGTTATTCATTCGTTTCTCTTCTGGTGCCAGGTATTGCTTGCCTTGCCTGCGGCGCATGACCTCTAATCCTTTAGATTTAGACCAAGTAGGAATTAACCAGAGAGCTGAATTGATCAGCGGCTTTCCTGGGAAAATTTCTTCGTAGGTCATTCCAGCGAGAATTATTGTCTTGTGTGTGCGGGCAAATGGAACCAGATGCGTTTCAACATCTCGGGGATGGACAGCCAATTCCGGTAGTATGAGTAAATCAAGCCTGCCATCACTGCCCTTATGCGTCTCCCGCAATTCGAGCATTTTTTCTACTGCGGCAAGGGCTGCGGACAAATGATTCCGGTGGCGTTTCCGGAAAACTGGATCGGACAATGAAAGGTCAGTGGCAGAACTGATGTCTTTTGGCTCAGGTATCACAGTCTGGACTACGCAAACTCGAAGTGGCCGGCCTGATATGCGCCTTTCTGGGCACGGCGCGAATAGTGGCAGCATCAAAATACCTGACATCTCTCCGCGGCAATCGTTGAGTTCCAAAATTCGTTTATCAATACGGCCCAGTGCCTCTGCAACGCCAAGGTTGACCCACAGGGAAAAGTCGGAAGGCCGACACCCAGGCCAACTCAATAAGGCATACAGAAACTGCTCAGTCCAATCCGTTATTGGCAACCAGTCGGCACCAAAGGCCGAATGCCCGCTATGAAATCCGTAGAACCTTTGATACCAATGACTATCAGGATTCCTGTAGGTGAACGTACCCTCTTTCCAATGAGGGATACGAATAGGCCTCGTAAAATCATGACGTGTAGTGAGAATAAAACGCAGCAAAAAGCCAAGTTGCAATCGCCACTGATCCTTGGGGCTGCACCATTTAGGAGGTTTATAAAGGGAGCCAACCGATGAAAGTTTATTAGGGCGAATCTCAACTTCTAAAGTTTCACCAAACTCATCGATCTTTATCAGCACGTCGGAAGGTGTAATGACCTCAAAGGTCCCCTCCGAAGGCCACCTAGTGAGCAGGGCCTTCACAAATCGGAGTAAACTCAGCTCGTTCCTGAGCATTTCGGTTTTACTAAGGACAAGGTCTGCTAGGGATATCCACCCTTCAGCCACTGAATGGGTAGTAAGACACAGATCGTGGCGAATTCTCGCTGAAACCGCCTGGGCAAGATCGGAATTATCAGTTATCAACTCTAAACCGAAGGAGGGGTCTCTGACAGCGATCTGTTGCGCTCTATTCGGCGTCAGACTGGCGCCGACCAATTTCACAGCCTGATTGGAGCTAAGAAATGATCGCCGCGATAACACCGCAAAAATGGCATAATCTCTATCTAGGAGGCCTTTCACCTCACCTTTAAGGAATCGAATGAGCTCACGGTAAGGTTTTGTTTCAGGGTTCCTCCCGGGGAGAGCAATGGGAGCTTCTTCCGGACAGTTAGCTGCTAAAAAAAGTAAAATCTGTTGCTTCAGATACCAGGGCAAGGTCGCTTGAGGTAGTGTAGCCAGTTTTTTTGCTTCCTCCAGCAGAACCGCACGATAGGCCGTGATATCGACACCATCAGGGAGGCGTTCGGAATCTTCTACGAAACCTGTTTCTGTCGCACCTGCACGAAAAATCTCAGCAAGGCAATATCTTGCTACTCGTCGGGGTGCTTTCCGCCCACCGCCCTTTGTAGTGTATTGGTGTAATAACTCAAGAACGCGTTCAAGGACATCAGCTGCGGGCCAAATATCTAACCCGATCCTAAGCAAGCGCACGTTAGAGGGATCTTCAACCCAGTTCTCAATAAGTCCCAAAGCAAATGCTCTTGCCTCGTCGTCAAGGTCGGCTCGCGTCCTAGGTGTATGTAATGAACTGAGATAGGTATCTTCACCCGTATCGTCATCACCTGCAACTTTAGGGTCACACCTATTCTCTAGCAGTGGCCTTAAGGAACGGAAAGTTGAGCGGAACCGAGCGGCTGCAAAACGGGCAACAGTCTCATCACGGACATCAGGAATCGGGGCAAATGCCCAACCTTGTTTCTCAATCCTGTCCTTAGAATACCGTTCTTGCGACCTCACCAGGCCTTGAACTGCATCCAATATTTCTTCTCCACCGATCGCATCGAAACCACCTGAGATTGCATGTTGTATTCGCTCCATCTTGCGACTCTGTCGCACCAACGGGCGGATGCCACCACGGAAGTACGCCGCCTGGGTCTTGTCTGCGGAGGGGACGAGTCCGTTCGCATGAAGTGTTAGCAACCCCTGGAGCCAAGTAACCACAGCCATCTCGATGTGGTTAAGCTCCGGTGTACCCTCAAATTTTAGAACCAGGCGTATGTCATCAACGTAATGGCATGCATCGCAAAGAATTATTCCTGGGATGATCTCTTTACCTATCTCATCACGAAGTCCCTGACCAAATTCCAGTAAAACTATATTGGAAAAGAAACCTGAAGCAACTAGCCCCTGTGGTAGCGCTACTTGTGCGAAGTCATCCATTTTGGATATTTTGGCATATTCCTCGACCTCATGACTGTCATTTTTATGCCATTCCCAGCACAATATTCGCTGAGTCATTTCAAAAAACCCGGCATCATCTCCTGCTTGCTGTAATCCAAGTATTTTAGCAGCTAACAGCTCAGGACGGACCCGGTCGTAAAACTGGCGTAAATCAGAGTGAACAATGATAACGTTGGGACCATACTCCTCCGCCACAACTTCTGGACGAGCGAGAAAGCTCCGGTAATCCTTAAAATATCCGCGATATAGCTTTGAAGAGCCCCATCGATGGTGCAATTCATTGCCGAAGGAGTCACAGAATAATCGGTTCCCATATGAGAGAACAGCCCTGCGATCCAGCGAGTCCTTAACGGAAACACAAGGGTCTCCTTGTTTTGTTTCAACACGATTCGCAAGACAGAGCATGAGAGCAGTTGCTGCAACTTGGTCCTTTAGGGTGACATGGGCAAGAGGCCTAAGCTTTTTAGCAACACCTTCAACCCCATCTACTGGTTTCCATGCTCCAGCGCTATCCACAAACCACCTTTGGCTTTTCGGGGCGGGAACTAATCTCAACGGATCATTTTTCCAGGTTTCTGGTGATGAAAGCTGCTTTGCTAGGTCCTCAAGAAAATCTGGCAGATTTACGGCTGCCCGGTCTAGTTCTAACGTATCTGCGTACCAGTTGTGTGATCGGATATAAGAGGCAGTCTTTTTCCAAGCCTGGATGAGCACATACTCTTCGCTCAGGAAGCTTAATTTTGGTCCAAGCATTTCAGGAATCATAATAATCCTTAAGGAAACGGCTGATGCATATTTAGAGTTATAGGTCACGCCTCAATAGCCTTGCATCCTCAGGAGCGCCTCCTAAGGTGTCTACTAGCCAGGGTTTTACTTGCAGTTCATCGGGCGGGCGAGTGGTGGTTGTGACTATATATTGGAAAAGAGGTTGGCTCCCAACTTGTTCAAGTTCCTTCATCAAGTGGAAAAGCTGATGATAGATGCTCAAACCAAGGTCCGCTTCTCGCGGGCTATCATGTATGAGGAAAGCCGGAATATGAGTGCGACCTTCCATACTCATACAAAGGACGGCCAAATCGAAGACGATTACTTTCAGGGAGTTGATTGCTGGCGTCGAACGCTCACCACCCAACTTAACTGACAGTCGAAGTCCGTTGCCACCAAGGGTTACCTTCCCTTCAGCACCGGGGCCAGCTACCTTTCGGACGATGGCGTCAAAAAAATGTGATAATTGGTGGAAAACATTAGCTTGTGCCTTACGAAAGGCCCCTGTGAGTTCTTTTTCCTCCTCAATCTTCTCATACTGCTTATCCACTCTTGACTGACTTCGTTCCAAGGCGCCAAGCAAGCCATCAAGGCGCTCTACCTCGTCAATCAAGCGACGTGCCGAATACCATGCTTCAGCCCTTGTTTCTCGAGCCTGGTCAAAAGCGTCAATTTGACTCCTTAACTCGCCTGCGTGCTGCTGGATTCCTGGAAGTTCTTTATGTATAGAAGCCTTTCTGTCCTTTAGCTCCCGATGTCTGCCTGACTCCTGTTTAATCTCATCTTGGAGCTGTTCCCACCGAGCGCGTACCTCGGCAAGATTTGGCAACTTGTGCGATAATTTGCATCCTTCTGCTAGGGTGCGATCAATGGGGACTTCGCATATTGGACAATGCGGATTTTCCGCTTTGTGAACAGAGAAGGACATGCCAGGTAACTCACCTTTCATCAGACTTAAAAGCCGCTCTATCTCAGGTATCTGACCATCAATTACAGCCAATTCGTTTGAGATGGCATCTGCCTGCTCATCAGCCGACTTGCCGGCAGCACGAAGTTTCTCAATATTTCCGACATCCGTGTCTGGGTTTACTGCCGAAGCCCGAGCTAGTCCTTCTTTCGCTGTTTTTCGCAAAAAATCTACAGCCAGAACCCCATCGGGAACCGCCTCACGGCGCAGCCCTAACTGAGAGAGAAGGTGTGACTTCCTTTTCCGTATTTCCCATTTACTATGACCGATCTCCTGTCCCGTTTTCTTGTGTCTCGTTTCTAACAGAGCAATTCTCTCGTGTAACCTGCACTCTTCTGGAGTAATGGCACCAATTAGGGCACGCAGAGCTTGAAGCGTTTTTTGCGATGAAAGTGAACGTGCAGGCGACCGGGATTCAGAATCTGATGAACGCCAAACCAAGGCCTTATCAAAACGGCATTCCTGATCTCTGGCGAGCCATGCAAGGGCAACCAACCAACCTTGAAATAGATGATCTCCCGGAACGAGCGAAGCTACATCGGCTGTCAGTATTCCTGCCTCCACTGCTTCCAAAAAAGGTTCGATGCCAGTTGATTTGACCTTGCCAGCAATGATGTTGTCAAGGTCTCCATCCGGAATGGCATAATGCTGTCTGTTCATTCCGAGAGGCCGAAAAATTGCCCAAACAACGCCGTTGAGCACAACTTCGGCACCGACGGCGCCTTTTGGAAAGGCGACGGCAATGCTGGTCCGCTGTTCTTCTGGAGCGAATCGATCCTCCCCTAAACAGTAACGGATTAGGCGACAGAATAAAGTCTTGCCACTGCCGTGTCCCATTGAACGTTCGGGTGCTTCTTTGGCCTGGTCTCCTGGGTCAGGAGACCAAACTATATTTAGGCCAGGTCGCAGTTTAATTTCACGAATAACCTCACCTGGCTCGCGCCATAACACGAGTCGTCGCACCCAAAGACGAGGCTCCGCACTCCCACTTGGAGGAGTAATACGTAGTTCAGCCGGGGGTAAAAGTTTAGGCTGCCTTGGCATCAAGCCACCTCTGGATTTCGTTAGGAAGTTGTCGAACAATCTCTTCAGTTCCTCGTTTGCTCAATATGCTGAGGACCATTTGAACGCGGCCTTCCGGCCACCCCTCAGTGTAAAAGCTTTCAAGGCCCACTCCTGGTGCCCATGTGCCCGCAGATAGGTCCTCAACAAGCAAACCACTGCTGCGTAGATGTTGCACCGCACTTCCCCATGCACGATCGGCTCTAGGGACCAAGGATGTTACACCCTTGGCATGAGGTTCGGCTTCGGGCCCAATCAGGCGCTTCCAAATACTGCCCTCTTCACCGGAAAGAGCAGGAGTGAGGAGACGTGCCTCTGAGGCAAGAAGCGCAATGAGGCGTATATAACGGGAAGGGGTTGGACCACTGACGGTTTTAAGTACAGCCGCCAGTAACGCCCCAATTTCCGCCGACTGATCGACCAAAGGTCGTAGCCAAGCACCATCTGGTAGAAGCGCATAACTGATCTGCGGTGGTGAATTAATATCTGACTCTTTTGGCGGATGGCAGCAGCCAAGATCGGCCGGTGGTGGGTGGAGTGTGCTAACGAAGGCTTGACCTGTGCTTTGGGCGTCTGCTAGGGCGTCGTAAAGCGCAAGGATGGTATCCTTGGTGCGATAGTTGCCATATTTTGCCTCATCCTTGCGTTTGATAATCGAGAAGGTTCCCATGATGTATTCAACATCATTGCGAGCAACACCATATAGGTTGAAGAAGGCGGCGTCCAATTCGCAGCGCAGTTGAAAGCGGCGATCCTCATTCCAATCAAAAGGAGGTCCCTCGAAACAGCAGTCCTTGGCAAATAATTCTAGATCCCAGGCAGTATAGGTTAGTTCGAGGACACGAGGGGAAATCCAATCGAGTAGAGTTTGTCCACCACCTAAAAAAGGGCATGTTTCAATAAAATCCTCGTATAAAGGGATCGGTAGTTGATGCCATATCCAGTGGTTAAAATTAGTTCCCGCTACCTTCTGTCTTGCACAATAATCATAAACAAAGCTATTCAGAATTGCACATAAAAGACCTGCATTCACAGCCGACAAATCACCTACAATAATAAGAGAATCACCGCAAGGACGTTTAGGGATAATGGCTGCAATCGAAGTTCGTTCATTTGTAGCTTGAGTAATCTTTCTGTAGACAAGGAACCAGCGCCCAGGAAATCTTTGCTCAAGAATTTGCCTTGACATCCAATACCGGGAGTTCACAGACTTCATAGGATCATGAAGATGCAGTTCTGAAAGGTCTTGTGCCCCCTCGCTTGATACAGTGCTAAAAGTGGCATATCGATGACTAAATTGATGAATAAATTTAGATTCATAAAGTGGCAACAGATTTTGGGTATCCCCACCCAGCACTTCGACCTCAGACTGTTCAACAAACAGAGCTGAATCGTTGGACATATTAAACGGAGTCTTAGGTGTGCCCGGCCAAGTTGGTGATTTGTCATGACGAATCCAAGCCGGAATTTTGCGATAAATAGTTTTAGTGATTTCCGCTTCTTTAGATGAGCGAAATGTTGGGCATGTTCTCGTGTTAGGGTTCAACAAAAATAGATCTTCTGCTGTCAGATTGAAATGTCTTTCTTCCTCGGATATTTGATCTGTCGATGTAAGGTAAAAAGCAAAATCAGCTTTTGGTTCTTGTGTATTTGAACCACCGGCACAAAAAAGACAGAATCTGAATCTACTATCAACATCAGTGAATATTCCCTGCCTGTTTTCAAAATCCCATACATTGATTAATTGTTGGTTAGTTACAACAAAGGAAAATAAATCTTTATTGTTGTCGTCAGTTACAATACCAGATGCAAGCACTAACCCACATCTACCGTCTGGACATATCAGTCTCAACGATAGTTCTGCGAAGATCGAGTAAAGATTAATCCTACTAACACCAGTCAACGGATAGTTACCGCTAAATCTGAAAAAAGCACTTGTGCGATCATGCATTTCCTGGGCAGTTTCATAACGAGTGTAAGCTGTTAGATCCTCAATTTTTAATTTTTCAATCAAACGTTTACGGGCAGCTTTATTTGTTGCTTTTGCGATGTGTGGATGCGTTTCAGCAAAAAACTCTTCATCTTTTAGATTGATTTTCTCCCACGGCGGATTACCAAGAACACAGTCAAAACCTCCCTCACCATCAGCCCCAAACACGGCAGGAAACTCGAGATGCCAGTGGAAGAAACGATACTGTTTGGCAAGAGCACGAATCTGTGCTTTCAGATGAGGACTCACACTGTAAGGGTTATGCTCGATTTTGCGCAAATGCTCAGTAGTCAATTCGGTGCCATAGTCTGTGCTGACCTTAGGCCAAACAAAGGCGGCGCACCAAGCATCGTGGAGTAGGCGAGCGTTATCGTAGCCGCTGCTCTCGACGATATGGCGGTAACCCCCTGTGTCAGGATAGATGTCGCATCTCCTTCGAACTTTTGTGTTAACCTGTGGGGCAAAAGAGAGAGGGTATGGCCACCAGATACGCAGCGGAATTCAAGTCGAGCATTATTGCTAAGTTACTA